>Ga0302326_10002043_pt1 | contig 49999 bp, 46 predicted proteins | sample Palsa_T0_3_FD_202264 | JGI IMG/M metagenome (GOLD analysis project Ga0302326, IMG submission 202264) | Peat permafrost microbial communities from Stordalen Mire near Abisko, Sweden - Palsa_T0_3 | ecosystem: Environmental > Terrestrial > Soil > Palsa > Peat permafrost | place: Sweden: Abisko...
CGATCGCGATCAGGAGCGAGCTCCGGCAGCAGCGGCAGGTTCGCGACGTCTTCGCGCAGGCCCGGTACGAGCGCCGACAACGCGGCGAGCGTCGCAGGCTCGATGCGGTCGACGCGCAGCAGCGGCAAGGCTCCGCGCAACGCTCCCGCAAGGGCCTGATACGGTTCCGTCTCAATCGCTGCGGTGGTCCCCACCATCACACGCCCACCTTGCGCTTCGGCGAGCGTCGCGAGCTCGCCGACCAATCGCGACTTCCCGATACCGGCTTCACCACTGACGATCACGGTTGTCGCCGAACCGCGCGCCGCGGTGTCCCAGGCATGGGCAAGCGCCTTGAGCGCAGCGGCGCGGCCGGCGAACGGAAATGCCGGGCGCGCCGGGTGCGGCGACGTGGGTTTACCGGTCTCGAGTGTGTTGAGGTCGTTGGTGCGGATCGCCTCGCGAAGCGCGATCGTCTCGGGCATCGGATCGGTCTGCAACTCGTCGCGCAGCTGACGGCGGAAGGTTTCGAAATCGGCCAGCGCACCCGCGCGGTCGCCGGCCGCGAACCGGAGCGACATCAGAAGACGAATGGCATCTTCGCGCAGCGGATCGAGCCGCAGCAGCGACTGCGCAAAGGCGATCGCACCCGGATAGTCGAGCGCACGCCGTCGCGTATCGGCGAGCGCGACCAGGTTCGCCGCGTGGAGCTGGCGCAACCGCTCGCGTTCGGCCATCACCCAATGGTCGTAGAAATCCTCGAGATAGTCTCCACGGTAGAGGCCGGCGGCCGCCTCTCCGCGTCCGGCCGCGCAGAGGTATTCGTACGCGACGGTGTCGACCTCGAGCGCAGCGTCGGGATTCCAGCGCAGCGTTGCCTTGTCGCCCACGATCCAGGGCTGTCCGCGCGGCGGTTCGGGCAACGCGGATAGCGCGCGATACAGGTGCCGGCGCAGCGCGCCGCGCGCGGTCGAATCGCCGTCGTCGGGCCAGAAGAGTTCGGCAACGACGGCCCGCGAGAGCGTGCGATCGCGGTGCAGCAAAATGTACGCGAGCAGTGCGACGGCTTTGCGCGGGCCGCGGAACGGCCGCAACCGTCCCTCGATGAAAAGAGCCGGTTTTCCGAACAAGCTGATACGAGTCGCGGTCCGGTCGAAATCCATGAGACTCCGCGAGGATGAAACCTCGGCTGACGCCCTGTCGCCTCCGATTCGTCCGGCCGCAAGCGCGTCCTTGGTCTTCGGGTGCGCGAACGGAGGCCGAGGCCACGGACCTAGAACAGACCGGCAATGCAGTACGACGCGGACTTCTTATCGTCGGTCCCTCGCTCTACGAAACGTTCCGCGACAAGAAGGACGGCTGCGTCAGCCGTATCGCTAAATTCTTCCCGCAGGATGTCTTGGGCGCGCATGAGTGTCGCGCGCTGTTCCTGCGAGAGATTCTTGCTAAACCGCCGCAATCTCGGGCTCGTTTTGCCGGAGCCGATCGCGCCGAGAATGACGACGTTCTGCGCGGCGACGCATTTGCTGACAAGGAGAACGTGAAGATGCACGCAACCCGGGAACGTTTCTGCAGTGGTTCTGCGCGGAGCTCGAACGCGTCCCGCTCGATCCGGCCCTCGTCAACGATCTCGTGCGCCAAGCTCGCGTGCGCCTCGCGTGCGGGCTGCCCATCCTCGACGACTCGGCGATGCTGCTGCGATAGCCCCGCGTCTCGCAGCCCGATATGGCGGTGTCGAGGGACCCGCGCATTGGTGCACTCCCGGAAAACTGGGCCACCGGGATCACAATTTCGAGCCATCCTAAACGGTCCGATAGCGGATGTCCCCATGGCTCGCAAACGACACTCGTCGAAGCGATCGCGGCGCTTCTACGCCGGCCTGCAAACAGTCGTTTCGATCGAAAAAGCGGCTCGCAAAGCCGGCGTCCACGTCAACACGATCCTGCTCTGGAAAAAGAAATACGGTGAGCTTGGCACGGCCGAGGTCGCGAAATGAATCAGCTACGCGACGAGAAAACGAGGCTCAAGCGCCTCGTAGCGAAATCTGAGCCTAGCCAACGTGATGCTCCAGGACGTGTTCTCAAAATAGTTCTAAAGCCAGCCGCGCAACGGCACATCGCCGGCTTCAATCGCTCATATCGCGCGAAACAAAACGAGCTCAACGACTTGCTGCGCGTGAAGATTAAAGCGTCCCAGCGGTGCGAATTCGATATGGGATATCGAGGCCTTGCAATCTTACTGCGACGTGACGGATTCCACCTCAACGATAAGCGCGTGCACCGGCTTTATCGGCTGGAAGGCTCGAGTTTGCGGACGAAAGTGACGTTGTCGAGCACCAGCCCGCGTGCGCATTGCGCCAACTGGGCCCAACACCATTTGAAGCATAGACTTCATGCACGATCGGTTGACGAATGATCGGGGTTAGGCGTTTTGCATCGTCAGATCGTCAACATCGTGACACGCGAATGCTTGGCGTTGGAAATAGCGCCAGGCTTTCGCTTTGAGTCGATTCGCAACGTGCTCTCGAAGAACGCTTGCTGCAACGTTTGCGACTACGTTCTACAGCACGTCGCTCAGCTCTCGGGGCAGCCGCCTCCATCCTCACCGTCGGAGAATCCGCGCCTACCCTGACCGAGGTCGCGACATACGCGTCGCCCGCAACGGTAAGTTGTCAGCCATCGATTGTCATCAGACGACGACCCTCTGCAGAACCGCGAACGCAAAGGATTACGATCACAGAATCGAGATACCTCGGGATGCCCTGGCGGATCTACATACAGATCCGCCAAGACTCTTTGTGGAAAGACGGATGGCAATAAGAATGAAAGTGAAACGCAGTCCGATCCGAGCAGGGCCTCACACTTGCGGCAATCGTCGGAGTCGGGGAGCGCGACGTTTGCTAAAGAGCGTACAAGTAGCCATTCGGAGAGGATTGATCCGCTCCGCTATCTTAGCCGTCGCGCTCGTTGGCTGCGCAAGTATTGAGCACCGTCATTTCTCCGTGCCTTCTCAAACGGTCACTTTCGAAGAACTCAAGCAGTCAGAATCTAGCACGGAGTGGCTCCTCTATGGGCACGATTACGGAAACAGCCGATTCACGCCGATGGACACGATCGATACAAGCAATGTCGCTAACCTCGAGCCAGCGTATATAATCCAGACCGGCGTCCTCGGCGAGTTTGAAGCATCGCCGATCGTCAGTAACGGCGTCATGTATCTGAGTACGGCATACGACAACGTCTTAGCGATCGACGCAAGAACCGGTCGTCGAATCTGGCGCTACACTCCCGACCTTGGACGCTCGATTCTCTGCTGCGGACCGGCAAATCGGGGCGTGGCAATCTCGGAAGGCCTTGTTTTTATCGGGCAGTTAGACGGAAAGCTTGTCGCGCTCGACCAGGAAACTGGACACGTAGTCTGGTCGGCACACGTTTCCCGCAGCCCTCAGTACAGTATCACAATGGCACCGCTAGCCTATAAGGATGAGGTGCTCATCGGGGTTGCCGGAGGCGAATTCGGGATTCGCGGATTTCTTGCGGCCTACTCAATTGACAGTGGGCGCGAGTTGTGGCGCTGGTATTCGACCAATAGTCATGATTGGGCCGGCGATTTTTCGCCGCGAACCGCGTTAGGCGAAGATCTACATCGAGATATCGCTAGTGAACGGCGAACCTACGGGCGATTTCGGTCTGCGTGGTTGCGCGGCGGGGGCGGTATCTGGGCGACACCAGCGATCGACGTCCAGCGCGACGAAATTTACCTTGCAACTGGTAACCCGTGGCCGGCCAGCGGTGAGTCGAGGCCCGGTGACGATCGCCACACGGACTCTATTGTTGCCCTTAACGCGAAGTCGGGCAAGCTTCGCTGGGCTTTCCAGGAGGTGCCTCATGATACTTGGGATCGGGATGCGGCATCGCCGCCCTTCCTAACTTCGACGCGCGCCAAAGACGGACGCATGGTCGCTGCCGTTGCGGAGGCTGGAAAAACGGGTTGGCTTTATATTCTTGATAGAGCCACCGGAAGGCTTGTAGGAGACCCAGTCAAGGTTGGTTCACGCATCGGAGAAGATGAGCATCTCTCGGGCGCGAGCCCTGGTGCTTCTGGAGGCGTCACCTGGTCGCCGATAGCCGTAGATCGAGAGCTTAACTATGGTGTCGTCGTCGCAGTTCATAGAGCCGAAGATCCGGCATCGCGACGGAAACACTCAACGGGAGATATTCACTCGCGTAACGAGCAACCCGGGAGCTACGGCTTCATTTCCGGCGTTGACCTGACCAAACGCGAGATAGCGTGGCAGCACCAAACTACAACGCGCCCGGTCGGAGGCGCCCTCACGACGGCCGGTGGGCTTACATTCGTCGGTGAAAGCTCGGGTTTTCTGGACGCCCTCTCAACGAGGACAGGACGTCTGCTATGGCAATTTCAGCTGGGCGCCGCCGTCAACGCGCCCCCGATTGCGTTTTCCGTCGGCGATGATGAGTACATCGCGGTCGCAGCCGGCGGGAATCAACAAATCCACACAAGCGAGGGCGACGTCGTGGGCGTGTTTCGGTTGAAGCATTGACAACGATTCGCCAGCATTGTAGTGTGAAGTCGGACTATGCCGGGCGCTTTAAGATAGGGTCAAATGATTTTCATTAGGCGACGTTTTGTCTTTTTCGCGTTTGTAGCGGCGATTGTTGCATGCAGCAGCCAGTCCGCGACTGTTCCGGCGGCACACGGATCGCAGGCCGCCCCTTCTACGGATGCGCTATTGCCCCTGGGGCAGAGTCGAGACGTCGCCGCGGTTGGCTCTTCTGAGGAGGGGCTAGCCCAAAGTATCAAGGCCGCCGAATCGGAAGATCTGGTCCCGGATTATTTGCTCCTGCGCGGCCCAAAACGTGCATACTATTTTTCAACTCTCGCGCAAGTTGTGCGCACCGACCATGCCCTTGCGATTCGAGACTACGGGCGCACGTACGTCTTCCCGATCGCTAGCGTTTCCCTGGAATACCACGATGTCGCGGTTGCGCCGATCAGCGCGGAGGGTTTGCCGCGCGTGCGTGCTCCGCACATTGAGTCGTTCACGGCCGCCTTTTCCGGCGCCGACGACGGGACAACCGATCAATTTCGCGGTCAAATGGCGTCGTTTAAGGCGAGTTTGTGTCCAGATTGCTCCGAGGTTCTAATCTCCGCGGAAACAAACCATCGACTTCTGCGCGATTGGCACGCCGCAACGAATAGTTGGCACGCCTCGACCCTGGCCGTTACGCCTTACGCCGCGCACCCTGCGTTTATACCCTGCGATACTTGCGACCCTGGTTCCAGCAGCAGCAGCTCGGGTAGTGGTGGCGGCACCGGTGGCGGCTCTGCCGGCGGCGGAGGAGGCGGCGGCGGGACAGGCGGCGGGACAGTCACGAATAAAACAGGCACACCGCTTGGAATCGGTAACCCCATAAAAAGTGGCATTGAGCATTGCACCAAAGGGTCAACGACATTTTCGACTACGACTACTTTTACCGTTCCAACTGGCTTTGGGAGTAGTCCTACAGTTGCACTCTGCGGTCAAGGCTTCTGCGCTCTCGACCACGATCTGACCCCGGGACAGACCGTCACTTTTACCTCAGCACAAGACTACACCAACGATGCAAGTGGCAACGATATAAACATGTTCATCATCCCAGCGGGCGGGACCGAATCCCCAACACTGGGCTCAATCGACTACCCCGCATGCTAAAATCGGCAAATACGCTCCGACGCCGCGCCGATTCCCGCGGAAATGCGAAATCGGCGGTAGTTGGGCTTGTCAGATAGCTAACTCAGCTTTATTCCTTGCACTTAAGCGGCGGCATTTCGCGATGTACATTCTTCAGGTGTTGATAGCCGCTTAGTTTGCCCTAGCGTGAGCTGACCCGGCGCTCAGGACGAAGGGAGTCGCTATGCCGTCACGACACCCGCGACGCGCCCGGACGAATTCAAGCCGAGTCGGTGGCGACGGTTCTCGCCGCAGATCCGAGGAGGTGGCCGACGTGTTCGGACGACCCGCCAAAACTGAGTCAAGCTCTTATACAGCTTAATTTGGGCGATCGCGAAGATTACGCTGAGCAGCTGAGGAGGGTTTCGAGACGGCTCGACTAGCGCAAACGCGTCAAGCGATTCGAGATTGGAACGTGACATCTGAGAAAGCCGCGGCCTGCTGTTTGCCCGGAGTGGGCGGATTGGCTGGAGCTTTCGATTTCGTGAAATCGTATCAGGCCGATCATCCCTGAGGACCTTTGTCGGCTGCTCGAGATATCGAAGAGCTTCTATGTGGATTGTCCGCCATTTCGGGATGCGCTGACCGAGCTTCAACTCGCCGATCGAATCCAGGCGATGCGTCGCCAATCGCGTATGACTGTGGTCGTCCTCGCTCTCATGGTGAGCTGATCGTCGAAGGTACTCAAGGCAGCCGGAAACGCATTGCGCGTTTGATGCGTGAACGCAGTATGCACGATGCTTCTCGGCCAACGGCTATCACGACGAGGTCGCGATGCCAGGCCCAAGCGCCCGGATTTGATCGAGCCCCGGCTATCCTCTCACCGAACAACTTCGAGCGCCAGCACGAAACAGCCGCTTAAATCCCAATGTCACACGGTCCAGGGTATCGCGACAACTCCACTGCTCGGTGCGGAATGGAACTCGATACAGTCGATCGCGGACGAAGGGCTGCAAGGGGGTTGCGCTTAGATGCTTCGCGACGTGCGGTGGCTACGCCTTACTCGTGCGACGATGAGGTTGGTGGTGCGAGAGCGTTTTCCAGTGCGGCTTGAGACCGGTTCACTACAACCCCCTCATGAGTATGCAACGATAACTCGATCGGGAGTGCCAGATTTGTACTGAATCCAGGTCACTTGAGCTTGCCCGCTCTTCTCTCGGAAGGGTAGAGGATCAAGGCCGCGGGGAGCTGGACCAGCTAGTTTAGTTCCGTACGTACCATCAAATTGAGAACCGTGGCACGGGCAAATAAATCGAGTCGCGTCAGCATTCCACTCGTACCTACACCCAAGGTGCGTGCAAATCGGGCTGAATACGACATAATTCATAACTACGGCGGGATATTTAAGCTCTTGCGACGAGTTGCCGAACAAATCTGGCCGCTCCGTTTTAAATTTCTTCGCTTGTTCATCCGACATTCTCACGGCCCAAACGGATTCTTCTTGAGAAGCAGGAGGGAAATACCCATCCTTGTTGTCCAGCGTAACCGTTAGGCTAATTGGAGTCCCCGGCTTCGAGTCAACCTTTCTAATACCGTCTTTGCCCAGATCTGACCACGCTCCGCCAATGCCTGATGAACTCGATTCCAATAGAGACTCAGGAATAAGCGAACCCACTAACGGGACCGTTAACACGAGACCAATGACCCCGCCTATCGCGATCGTGGCGTTAGCGAGAAACTGGCGACGGGACTGCTCTTCGGCCGTCCCAGGGTCTTTGTAAGCTTGCGCTTCATGTGTTGCCACAGGCGGTTTGTCTCCGTGATCGGACAGTTTGGACCAGTTCGGCCAGCGCTTTGCTTTGCCACATCCCACTTCCGGCCCTCCACTGCGATCAGTTGCTTGAACAGCTGAATTGAACGTGCCATCGATTCGATGACGGATGTCGAGCGGCCAAGGCCGTTTGCGTTCTCCGCTGTTTGCGTCGCCCATAAGCCCGGTTTAGAACGCGCACGCGGTCACGGCGGAACCCGCTCGGGTCCTGTCCTAAGAATTTCTTGAAGATGATGTGGCCAGGATACTGATGCGCGCGCACGAGATGGCGTGATACAGGAACGACCGTGAGTCGAGCGCCGTCCGGGCATCAAGAGCAGCGACGTTTGCCACTAGCGAACCTGAAGACCTGATCGTTGGCGAGGTTGTTTCCAAGCGGATCACCCCAAGCGGACGGTCCAATCTGTTAAGGTTTCCGCAATGTGCGAACACGACTCCGAAGGCCTCTCGACTTTCAGAAACCACGGGCAGCTATAAGAGCGAGCTTTCTCAAAAACAGCCCTTTACGAACAAAACGCCGAATGCCTTTGCCCTATCGAGAAAATCGGCGACCTAAACACCAAAGATCACAATGCCCGCTGGCGTAATGAATGGGGCACCTCCACCAGAGAAATCGCTTACTACTCTCTCCCTATGAGCGGGGTACCGCTCGGGGCAACGTCAATGTCCTGCGTGGCAGCCACAACCTTCCTGACTGCATCCATCACGCGTGCCCCCGACCTGTCGTCAATGGCGCGAGTGATCGCTTCCCAGTGGTGTTGCTCCGGCGGCTGGAATTCGCCGCAACGGTGCGGTCGCGTGGCGAGTAGGTTGATGGCGCGAGTGCCTGTTGTTTTCACGCCATACATCTGGCGCGACATCGGAACTATATATTCCGGACGCTGCACGAGCGTCTGGACGTAACGCTCGAACACGACTGCGTTCGTGTATGACGTCGCGCACTTCACATGCTCCGAAACATCGACGTCTTCAAACGTGCGACCATGCTCGATCGCATCAGGCCTTGGGAGTAACCTCACGCCGGCATAGTCGGCAGGTTCGCTGAGTGCAAGCCACGGCAGGATAACAATCTTTGGGTTATCGTCTGTGGCCAAAGCGTTTAACGTTCGCATATGTATCGCCTTATAGTCGCTCCACTGGGCGAGGGTGTAGGGCAGCTGTCCGCCGGTAAGCTTTCTTCGCTACGACCCGTGACTGGCGCGACGATCTAGTTGCCTCCGCTGCCGAAGAACGTGATCCTTCCTCCGCCTGAGCCGCCCGCACCGTCGTGGGTTCTACACTGAATCCAGTCGACTCCAGCGGAGTCCGACCTCCAATCTAGATCGTTAGAGCCGACCCAGGGAGGTGAGCTAATGAAGCACCCACAGGGCCACGCGTCAGTTTCCACATCGTTCGGATTTCGCTTCTGAGTTGGCGGGCCGAGAACGTCGACGAGCTCCGTAAACCGCATCCTAAGGATGCGTTGCGAACCATCGTTAACGTCCGGGACGTCGCCCTTAGCGGCAGTTACCGTTGCCGAAACTTCGCCTGTCCCGTCCTCCGGGACGGCAATGTGGACTTCGTGGCCGTCGTCAGTGTACAGGGTCATCCAAATGCTCTGGACCGGCGCTCCAGTATCGTCGCCCACGAATGCGTCCACAATTTCCCTTGAACGAATCTCCCGTGGCTTAAACGCGGTATTGTTCACCAGATTGACGTTGAGGACGATTCTTGCCATGTGTATCCGATCGTTGATTGAAGGGACGCGGTTAGGTATTCAACACGGCTTCGATAGCAGATCGAAGAAATGTTGTCGGAAAATAGCGATCGCGCAACAGTAACGAGATGGCCAAGAGTGTCCCGCTCCCGTAGCGCTCGCCTATCCGAAAGCTTTCGGGTTCATCCGTGAGATGCGGCGCATTCCGTCGATGATCAGCCACGGTCGCCTCGCGATCAAACGGAACGTTAACAATTCTTGGAAGGTCGTCGTGCTCGAAAAAGAATTGTGCGACCGCGTCGGAAAGGATAACATATTCCGGGTGGACGTCGTGCGTCTCGACGTCGGAGACGACATCCGCGTACAGGGCCTGATCGTCCAAGAATGCCGCGAGGTCGACGAGCGCGGTAATCAAGAAGCTGCCAGTGCGTTTCGCTCGCTTGAGTTCCGGAAAATCCGCCGCCAAGAATAGCTCTATGGCTTCTTCTTCATCCGCTTCAACCGATGCTAGACCCGAACGGTCCGCATACTGTCCGAGAACCCACGTTACCACGGTTCGCAGATACGTTGCAGCGACGTCACGCTGTCCCATGGCAACTAGCGCCCGCACCGCTGCGACAATCGAGACCGCGTACCGATCGCTAACGGGCTGTGCCGCGCCGGTCTCCGTGACAACGATCTTGCGAAGACGCTCAGCAGCTGTGTCTCGACGCTGTGGATCGGCGTCCAACAAGCACAGCAACGCCAGGGCTTCGACCAAGCGAGCAGCGTGGACGCGATAGGCGAAAAGCGCGCCAGAGGCATTAACCGCGCGGACCAACCGGCCGCCGGCATTTTCTCGCAGGGACCAAACATGGTCGACGTACTGGTGCGTGGCCGCGAGCACGGCAGCACGTGCGCGCTCCATGAGGTCGGCGTGAAAGCCTACGTCATCCCAAGATTCGAAAACCCGCACCATTACCGCACGCCACGCGGCGAGTTTCGCCATCATGGCCAGGTAAAGATCGCCGAAGTCTTTGGAGCGTTCAGCTAATGCATACGCTTCGAGCATGGCCGTTGCTAGAGCATCGTCGGTTGTTGATGCCGCACGTGCCCAATACCGGGAGTGCTTTTCGAGGGCGCGTTCGTTGAATTCACCGGTCATTGCATGACCGTACGCAACAAAAAACTCTGCGTACGCGCGAAAACCGTCACTGCGCGGCGGGTAGACGGTGCTTGGGTCAACCTCGAGATATTGCTCCAGCAAAGCCGCCCGGGCCCAGAGTTCGACGCGGTTGACGCCCTGCTGCGCCAATCTCTCGTTAAACGCATGGATGCTTCGCATCGCGTCGAGGGTAGCAGTTCCCGTTGTTACCAGCACTGCCCGATGCGGCAGCGCCGAATCAAAATCCGGGTGCGGTAGAGCGGTCGAGAGCGATTCAAAGATTTGGAGCGAAAGTTCTCGCCAATTCGAAACGGTGATGTTACCCGACTTGAGTTGTAAACTATATTGCACTGCGACGTTACCCTCATGCCTCTTAGCAATGAAGTCGCGACCGAGCTCGTTACGTCCGTGGGTGAAACGCACGTCGTAAAAACCCCGTGCACGGAGCAAGGACATCAACGGTGCATCGAACTCACGCTCATCGCTGATAGACGCGAGATACTGCTCGACGACAATGCGCAGCACTAATACAACCTCCGTTTGCGTTGCCGCGCCAGGAAGGCTGCTCGCTTCTCGGCGACGATGCGAACTAGCTCAGGGTCACGTTCGGCTTGTGCGATGACTTCTTGTGCGCGCTCGGCGTGGTCTGGATGCACGATCAGTTGCGGTATCTTTGCCCTGCCAGCGTCGTCCCAATCGAGCTCGATCTTCCGGATCCCCTCCCGAAACGTTTCTAGCGTCAACTCGCCGTCTCCATCTGGCACGTTGCCCACCGCCGTTGCGATTTGGCCCATCGTCTTAAACATGTGCGTCAGCTGCGCGCCCATGAATTGCTCCACGATGTCATCGACGAACTGCTTGTAGGCGGGGAAATTCGGCTTTTCAATGTCGCCGATCGCAAACGACACCTCCGCGACCGCCGTGATCATCGGGCTATCGACCGGGTCCGAGTCGGAGACGACGTTGCGTATCGGGCCACCGTGTTCGGTCATTTCTATTGCGATATCGCCGAGAATCGGGTGTGCGGCGCAGCGAGCCGCAAAGACGCGGCGCATGAAGGCGTTGTGCGCGTCGTTCAGCCGTTGACTAACGAGGGACGCACGCGAAAGACGCCGTGGATCTTTCGCAGACTCCGGCCCAACGTTGGCAAGGCTAACGCCGACTCGTCCTTCCGCTGACTGGTGCGTCTTCAGGTTGGGCATTCTTCTAATTGATTTTGTCCCGGAAAGCGTGCGATGCGGAATGCGCCGAAGTTCGTCGGTGACGACAAAGTGCGCTGCTGAAAGTCCGGACGCATAAGTCAGCGCCTCATGGCTTCCACGATGTCGAGTAGCGGCGGGTCGTCATCGAGCGTCGCGGCCGCGACGTAGTCCAGCACGATCCCGCTACTCCGTTGCCCAGTCACCCGCTTGATGCTTTCGATCGGAATCTTCTTCTTCGCCGCGTTCGTGATGAACCCGCGCCGCAGCGAGTGCCCGGCGAAGTCGCCGACGACGCCGGCGGCCGCGGCGCGCCGTCGTAGAACGCGCGCAACGTCGGACGAATCGAGCCTGTTCGCCGTTAAGCGGCCACGCAAATCGAAAGTCCGAAAGAGCGGTCCGTCCGTACCGACAACCTCAAGCCATCGCTCGAGCGCCGCAATTGCACAGAGCTCGGCGCACTCTGCTGGTAATCGCGGCGCATAGAGCTCGCGGCCGGCACGACGCGGGTCATTCTTCGCGCCGGCGATCCAAACGTAGAGTCCCTTCTTCGTGAATCGAAGATCGGCGAGGTCGAGCGCCACGAGCTCGCTGCGGCGAAAGGCCCCCGCGTATCCCAAGAGGATCAGCGCGCGATCGCGCATCGCCGGTAGGTCGTCCGGCATAGCTGCGACGATCGCCGGCAGGCGCTCGATTGTCAGCGGCTCTTTCTTCTTGGCCGCGGTCCCGCGGGTGCGCGTAGCGCCGCAGCATCCGACGAACCAACGGATGGTCGGTGGGGGTCTCGTGGCCCGCTGCCGTGTGGCGGACGGCGATCGCCGCGAGGCGCCGTCGCAGCGTCGGCAAAGCGAGGCCGACCGGGCCGATGTAGATCCGCTCTGCCGGTGGCCGTCGCTGGTAGGCGCTCGGGGCGCGACTACGAGCGGTCTCGAGAGACTTCAGGTAGAGCGCGAGCGTCTGCGGCGCCGCTGGCAACGCCTCGAGCCCGTGGCGCGCGCAGAACGCCGCGAAGTCAGCCCAATCATGGGCGTAAGCGCGTTCCGTCGCCGGCGCGAGGTCGGGCGTCGACAAATCGCGGTCAACGGCGCGCGCAAGGTCGGCCAGGACCGCGTCGACGTCGTTCGTCGCCGCCGCAGGCTCGATCCCAGGTCCCAGAGCGCCATATCCGCCATCTCGGATGACCTCGAGGGCGTCCTTACGCGTTTCCACGCGCTCTTCTTCGCCCGAAACTCGCCAACACTTGCGTGTCTGAGAAGGGGTTCTTCTCAAGCACGGGACACTAAAGTGTTGTCCCAAATTGCCTAAAATGCGCGAGTCTGGCCGCTCCCGGAAACTAATCGGACCTCGCCCAAGCATTCGGGCTCCTACCGTTCTCGTTGCCGGACGTCAATCACGGTGTTTAGCAAAGACGATCGTGGCCAGAGAGACCGACGCATTTCCGAGAGCCGACCGCAAATGAGTCTACGCCAGCGTAAAAAGTCCGCCGCGTCTCGCTTAAATCCGATTCACGAACCTCGCAGACCAAAAGCTGATCATCTAGTCGGCCGTCCAGTCCAGCAGCGACTCCCATTGGCTTGGTGGAAACTCAGCCTTTGTTTTGATCGCGTCAAGATATTTACGTTTACCCGCCCGGTTGCCCTTACCGATCATCACGACGCCCGCGAGGCGGTTCTTCCACAAGAAGAGCGCACGGTAGTGCTTCTTCTCGCGATCGATCTTGCGGACCATATCGAGGTCGTTGCGATATTCGGGTGAGATGCCAAACTGTGTGATCGTTTGTTCCGTGAAAAGCTTCGATGAATACTCGGGCACGTCGTGATAGCGTTCATCGCCGCCGGCCATATTGATCGCGACGACTTTCCCGTGCGCGCCCGCGTTGTTCCACGTCCCTAAGCGATAGTTCATTTCGGCAATCGGATCGTAGAACTCCGCCACGTCGCCGGCTGCAAAAATGCCTTTGACGTCGGTCTCCAAGCGATCGTCGCAAATGATTCCGGTGCGCACCTTGACACCCGTACCTTCGGCGATCTCCGTATTCATCGTAAGCCCGAGGCCAACGCCGACGCAATCGGCCGAAATCTCCATTCCACTCCTGGTGATCAGCTTGGTGATCGAGCCGTTGGTGCGTACGAGCTCTTTCAGCTCTTCTTCATAGTGCACGTGCACGTTGTCGGCGCGGGCGGCGTCATCGATCATCTCGCCCGCGATCTCGTCGAGCATGCGACGCAAGAACCGCGGCCCGCGCACGAGCCAGTGCGTCTCAACACCACGCGAAGCAAACGCCTCAGCCAATTCGTAGGCAATGAACGAACCACCAACCGCAACCGCAACCTTGGCCGTCTCAAGATGCCGCGAAATCGCCAGCGTATCGTCCATGTACTGAAAATTGAAAATATTGTCGGCCCCATCAGCCCCCGGAGCATCCGACTTGTTCGGCCGGCCGCCCGTCGCGATCAAGAGCGCATCGTACGGATACCCATGCCCCTTCGCATACGCAACCTTCTCCTGCGCATCGATCTTGTCGACCCGCGTCCCGAGATGCAGCTCGATCCCGTGCTTCTCGTGCCAGGCGAGATCGCGCATGATCACCTTCTGCTGCGTGACCTGCTTGCGCAAGAGCGGCGGCAGCGCGATCCGGTTATAGAGCGTGTACGGCTCGTCGGTGAACAGCGAAATCGAGCAGGACGAATCCAGCTTTCGAAGGTGCTCGGCGCAGGTCGTCCCGGCAAAGCCGTTCCCGACGATCACATACCGGCGTTGGTCGCTGCTCTGCATCCTTGTTCCTAAGCGGGTTTCCCGGGTGGGTAAACGCCCCGGGTTATGGAAGTATTATTGAAGTATGGAAGTGCGGCTCGTGCAACTACTGGGGTCGTTCATCACCACGACGAGCGCCTACACCCTGGCGCGGCTCGAATACGCCATGCGCCATCCCGGTCAAGCCGCACCGCCCCTGATCGACCGCTTATCGGATGCGTCGGAGCTCACCTTGCGTTCCGAGTGGGACCGCGTCGAGCGGCAGCTCGAAGCCGCGCGCCGCTTCGTCAAGGACAACGACGATTCACGCGGCAAGCGCGCCGTCTACGATGCGACCTTTGGCTGGCTCGCGCGGACGACCCGGGAACTGGAACAGTACGCCCGCGCAGTTCGCTGGGTCATGACCGTCGAAGAAGGCCGTTAGAAAGGCGGCCGTGCGTTGCGGAGCGTAGGCTTGGGTACAGTCGTGACGGCACATCAAAAGGAGCCGCGATGAATTTTAACGAGGCGATGGACAAGGCGCTCGCACAAGCGCGCACGATGCAAAAGCAAGTCAACGAAGCCGTCAATAGCGCGGCCGAGCAGGTGAAGCCCCACCTGCAGAAGTCGATTGACGAGGCTCGGGATCTCCAGGCAACGCTCAACAAGCACGCGGCCGCCTCCGGCGAGGTTGCGGCCCAGCAGGCACAAACGGCGATCGGTCATCTCAACGACTTCATCCGCATGGGCAGTGAAGCGATGCGCGAGTCCGCCGAGCAGACGCGTGAGACGGCGCTCAAGATGGTCGATCAGTCGCGTAAGGTCGTTGAGGCGGCGTCGGCCGCTATGGGGAAGGGACCAGAGACCCCACCGTAGCGTCGCGCTCGGCTTCCGCGGGAGCCGGCTCGGGCGGACGCAGTTCGCCCGGGATCGGCGCGAGCTTTGCGAACCGTTCTAGCGCACGCGGCCAGTCGGCGAGCAGTCGCGCCGCATGGGGCGAGCCCGTGGCTTCGCTGTAGCGCTCGAGCAGGTCGTGGAGGTGCTGCACGTCGGGGTCGTTCGGATCGGCCGCCGAGAGTTGGCAGTTCGTCGGGCCCAGCGAGAGACCGTGGGTCTCGGGGCTGAAACGCTGGTCGAGCGCGATGAACACCGTGCCGCCCGACATGCCGCTCGCGAAGTTTTGGCCGACCCGGCCCATCACGACGCCGAAGCCGGCGGTCATGTACTCCCAGCAGTGGTCGCCGGCTCCCTCGACCACGAGTTCGGCACCGCTGTTGCGCACGCCGAAGCGTTCGCCGGCACCGCCGCGGATGAAGCCCTCGCCACCGCGCGCTCCGTAGAAGCACGCGTTGCCCGCAACCGGTTCGCTGTCGTCGCCTTCGCTGCTTCCGGTCGGGCCGAAGCCGCGGATGACGATGCGGCCGCCTTCCATGCTCTTGCCGACGTAGTCGTTGGCGTCGCCGGCGAGATCGAGCGTCAAGCCCGTGGTGAGGAACGCGCCGAAACTCTGGCCGGCGGTTCCGTGGTAGCGGACGATCAGTGAGCCCGGATCGTTGCCTTCGTTCCGGTAGACGGCGAAGTCGTGCGACAAGCGCGCGCCGACCGAACGATCAGCCGGCGAAATGTGCAGCTCCGGTTTCGTGTGCCACGGCTGACGCGTGACGTTCCACGGACGCGGCACGAGATCGTCGAGATGGGTCGGTTCGATCGCCGGGCGGCGCGGTGACTGCGGCTGCTCGGGGAGGCGCATCACCTCCGAGAGATCGACGTCTAGGACATGCGGATCGTCGCTTGGGCTGCGGCGGATCAAGTCGCTGCGGCCGCGCAGTTCGTCGAGCGAACGGGCGCCGAGCGCGGCTAGGCGGCGGCGCACGTCCTTGGCGACGAATTCCAAGAAGGCGATCGCCTCATCTTCGGTGCCGGCGAACTTGGCGCGCAATTTCGGATCTTGCGTCGCGATACCGACGGGACAGGTGTTCTTGTGGCACTGGCGCGCGTAGATGCAGCCGAGCGCCACGAGCAGCGCGGTGCCGAAGCCGTATTCGTCGGCGCCGAGCAAGGTCGCGATGATCACGTCGCGGCCGTTCTTGAAACCGCCGTCGACGCGGAGACGCACACGCGAGCGCAGGCCGTTGGCCAGCAGAGCGTGGTGGGTTTCAACCAGGCCGAATTCCCACGGTAGCCCGGCGTGTTTGATCGAGGAGAGCGGCGAGGCGCCCGTGCCGCCGTCGTGGCCGCTGATGTGGATCGTGTCGGCGTCGGCTTTGGCGACGCCGCTTGCGACGTACCCGATGCCCGACTGAGCAACGAGCTTCACGGCGATGCGCGCGTGCGGAGCAGCACGCCGCAAGTCGTAGATGAGTTGCGCGAGGTCTTCGATCGAATAGATGTCGTGGTGCGGCGGCGGCGAGATCAAGGACTGACCGGGTTGCGCACCGCGCAAGTGCGCGATCTCTTCGGTCACCTTGTGGGCCGGAATCTGACCGCCTTCACCGGGCTTCGAGCCCTGCGCCATTTTGATTTCGACTTCGTCGGCGCTCGCGAGATAGGTAACGCCTAAGCCGAAGCGCCCCGAGGCGACTTGTTTGATCTTGCTGCGACCGCGATCGACCACGCGATCGTAGCGCTCGACGTGCTCGCCGCCTTCGCCGGAGTTGCTGTTTGCGCCGATGCGGTTGGTGGCGCGCGCGATCGTCGCGTGCACTTCGGAGGCGAGCGCGCCGTGGGACATCGCGGCGGTTGCGAAATGCTTGACGATGTCCGCTACCGATTCGACCTCGTCGAGCGGAACCGGCTCACGCAACGGCACCGGCATCAGCAGGTCGCGCAGGGCAACCGGCTGGCGCGCTTCCATCTCGTCGGAAAGTTTTTCGAAGGCTTCGTAGTCGCCGCGCATTGCGGTTGCGCGCAGATTCTTGATCACGTTCGGATCGAAGGCGTGACGGACGCCGTCGCGCCGGAAGCGATAGCTGCCACGGTCCGGTAACGGCTTCTTTCCGTCCGCTTCGAGCGACGCGGCGAACCAGACGCGCACGTCTTCTTCGATATCGGCGAAGCTCACGGCCGGGGCGTGGGCCGCCATGCCGGGGAAGCAGAGGTCGACGATCTCACGCTGCAGCCCGATCGATTCGAAGGTCTGCGCGCCGACGTACGAGCGCAGCGTGCAGATGCCGAGCTTCGCCATGATCTTCAAGAGGCCGGCCCGCAGGCCGGTCAGATACGCGAGGCCATGTCCGGCGTCGCCCGCAGCCCGCAAGCCAAGCCACGGCGTCACCACGTTCGCGCCCGCGCCGATCAGTGCGGCGATCGCATGGGAATCGCGCGCATAGCCGTCGGCGACGGCGATCGAGGCCTGCATGCGTAAGCCGCGTTGCACCAAGCGCTGGTGAATCGCGCCTGCAGCCAAAAGCGCCGGAACGCTCAGGTCGTGCGCACGGTCGTCGAGCACGATCAGCGTGTCGCCGCGGTGTACCGCTTTCTCTGCTTCGACGCAGATTGCGTGCAACCGGGCGCGTAGCGACACGTCGCCGAGGGCGAGCGAAATTGCGTTCTGCTTGAGGCGCGCGTCGAAGCGCAGCGCATCGAAATCGAGTTCGGAAAGAATCGCGCTGTCGAGCGAAACAATCGAGCCTGCGGCCGGAATGTCGCCGTTGATATCGCCCGAGCCGACCCACGCACGCAAGTCGAACACGAGTTTCTCGCGCAGCGGATCGATCGGCGGATTCGTGACTTGCGCAAAACGCTCGCGCAAGTATTCGGCGATCGGGGAGCGTCGCTCAAGGAACGCGAGCGCCGCGTCGTCGCCCATCGACGACGTCGGCTCTGCTGCTGCGGCGAGAACCCCGATGACATCCTTGAGTTCCTCGCGCGTGCAGCCAAAACGCTGCAAGGCGGCATTCGTATCATCGCTTGCGAGCGGCTCGACGCGGTCGTGCAGCGGAAACGACCAGCTGCGCACAACTTCACGGAAGTCAGCCCGTTCGCGCCGTTCGGCGCGGAACTGCTCGGTCTGCACCACTTCGCCCGACGCGAAGCGCACGATCAATCGCCCACCGGGACCGAGACGCCCGCGCTCGATGATTGGATCGTTGCCAAAATCGACGATGCCGGCTTCCGAGCCGCACAGCACGCGGTTGGCCGCCGTGCGGCACCAACGCAGCGGCCGCAGGCCCGTGCGATCGAGGGCGGCGCCGATCGTATCGCCGTCGGCGAAGACGATCGCGGCCGGACCATCCCACGGCTCGACCGTCGGGACGTGGGCGTCGTAGTAGGCTTTGAGGCGCGCGTCGCCCGAACCGATCGCGGGCGCGAGCAGCATGTCGACCGCCTCGTCGACCCGGTACCCGGCGCCGACCATCGCGTCGACATTGATGTTGAAGTCGTACGAATCGCTGACGCCCTGGATCGTGCGGATGCCGCGCGCTTCGAGCCAGGCGCGGTTGCCGGTGATCGTGTTGATCTCACCGTTGTGCGCGATATGCCGGAACGGCTGAACGAGCCGCCACGCCGGCGACGAGTTCGTCGAGAAGCGTTGATGGAAGAGCGCAAAGCGCGAGGCGAACAGCTCGTCTCGCAGGTCGTCGAAGTAGGCGCCGAGTTCGTCGGACGAAAGGAGCGCCTTATAGACCACCGAGCTCGATGAACACGACAAGAGCGAGGCACTCGGACCGAATTCGGGCAGCGCCCGCTCGATCGCGCGCGCGACCCCGCGCATGCGCTCGCGCACGTTGCCCGGGCCCATGTCGACGATCAACTGCTCGAAGGAAGGCCGGGTCGAGAGCGCTTGGGCGCCGAGGATGTCATCGTGGGTGCCCGGTCTGCGCCAGCGCAGCGGCGTGACGTCAAGCGAGCGGACTCGCTCTTCGATCGTGGCGCGGGCAGCCGCCGCAAAGTCGGGCTCGCGCGGTAAGAAGAGGCAAATGGCGGCAAGATGGTTGGAGGAGGCGTGCAGGTCGGCGAACGCGAGGTCGCGCGCGAGCAGTTTACGCGGGGTTTCGACCAGCAGGCCGGCACCGTCGCCCGTGCGGCCGTCGGCGGCGCGCGCTCCACGGTGCATCATCGAGGAAGCCGCGGCGAGCGCGAACTTCACGAGGTCGTGCGAGGCCGGCGCACCGAGGTCCGCAAGGAAGCCGACGCCACAGGCGTCGTGTTCGTCGAGTCCCGACGGCGGGACGGGTCGGTAAGGCTGGCGTACCTGCGAGATGGCGGCGGGCCTCGCTCCGGGCGGGGGTGAGATAAGAAGCCCACGCCGCACGGCGTGGTTGGACTATACTATAAGGCCTATTGGATGGCCGGTCATTCGCCATTTGTCGAATGACGTTAAGGTTCTCTTTGACCGATATGTCCGGGCCGGACGATCTTAGATGGTAGGGGCATCTGTAGGCCGTTCCTCGAGCCGAAGGAGAACATCGCCGGCCTCGGGATCATCGAGGCCCGGACCTGGTTGCGGCACTCAAATTCGCTGCCGAAGGCTCGAAGAGTTGCAACCCAATCTCATCGATCGTTATAATATTGATTATATAGCGAGGTGCGTATGCTGGCGTTCAAAGTGACCACCGTCGGAGCTTCAGCGGGCTTTATTCTGACCAAGGAGGCGATGGCTCACCTCAAGGTCCAGAAGGGCGATGTCGTCTATCTGACCGAGGCCCCGGGTGGCGGCTATCGGCTGACTCCCTACAATCCAAACTTCGAGCGGCAGATGACCCTGGCCGAAGAAGTCATGCACGACGACCGCGAGATTCTGCGCGCACTTGCGAAGTGACGGCCTGGCGCTGGACGAGGCGGACGTCATGTACGCCGTCCACGACCGCCAACTCGCAGAGCACGGCGGCCTGGATGGGGTGCGCGATCAAGGCGCCGTCGAGTCCGCCTTGGCCCGGCCGCGGAACCTCGCGGCCTATGGTGATCCGGACGCGGCGGCCCTAGCCGCATCGTACGCGTTCGGGTTCGCGCGGAATCACGGCTTTGCCGACGGGAACAAGCGCACCGCTTGGATTCTCGCTCGCGTCTCCTTAGCCGACAACGGCTGCCGGCTGCGTTTCGATCCGGCCGACGCGATTAGGATGGTCGAGACGCTGGCAGCCGGTGCGCTGGAGGAGCCGCAGATTGCGGATTGGTTTCGGCAGCGCATCATCAACGATCCGGATCCCGGCGGATCGTGAGCGCGATTCCCGGCCCGCTCCCGGTGGTTCCGCATCGAGCGCTTCCGAGCGGGATGGTCACCTTTGCGTTTACTGATATCGAAGGAAGCACGCAGCGCTGGGAGCGCAATGAGTCGGCGATGCGAGACGCGTTGCGACGGCACGACGCGCTGATGCGATCGGCGATTGCCGCGCACGACGGGCACGTCTTCAAAACGATCGGCGACGCGTTCTGCGCGTCGTTCCGGCGTCCCGAGGACGCTGTCGCAGCGATGCTCGATGCGCAGCGCGCATTAGCGGCTGAGGACTTCTCGGCGATCGAAGGTCTACGCGTGCGCGCGGCGATCCACACGGGGACTGCACACGAACGCGACGACGATTACTTCGGGCCGACCCTTAATCGGGTCGCGCGCCTGCTTGCGATCGGTCACGGCGGCCAAGTACTCGTCTCTGGGGCAACGAGCGATCTGGTGCAAGGCACATTGCCGGCACAGGCGAGTCTTCGCGACCTCGGCGAGCACCGCCTCAAAGACCTCGCGCGCCCCGAATACGTCTATCAGCTGCTCGCGCCCGATGTTCCCTCTGAGTTTCCGTCGTTGCGCTCGCTCGATGCGCTGCGCAATAACTTGCCGTTGCAATTGACGTCCTTCGTTGGGCGCAGCGCGGAGATCACCGAAATCACTGAGCTATTGGCGATGCATCGGCTGGTCACGCTCGTGGGGTCCGGTGGAATCGGCAAAACGCGCACCTCGTTGCAAGTTGCTGCGAATCTCCTCGACGGCCCGGGCGACGGCGCGTGGTTCATCGAACTCGCGCCCCTTGCCAGCGGCGACTACCTTCCGACGACCGTCGCGCACGCGCTCGGTCTTAGCTTGGCCCCCGAAGGTGATCCCCTCGAGAATCTCGTGAGCGCGCTCAAAGCGAAATGCACGTTGCTGGTGTTCGATAATTGCGAACATCTCATCGAGGCGAGCGCCCGTATCATCTCAGCGATCGTTCGCGGCTGCCCGAAGATCAAGATACTCGCATCGAGTCGTCAGGGTCTTGGAATCGCGGGCGAAATGACGTACCGGATGCCCTCGCTCGCCATCCCGAACGATGTTGACGCTGCATCGTTCACCGCTAATGATGCGGCGCTCTACACGGCGACAGCACTTTTTATCGATCGCGCGCGCGCCGTCGACCATCGTTTCACCCTAACCGACGAGAACGCACCGGCGATCATGGAAATTTGCCGCCCCGCGGCAGCAGACCTTGCGGGCGCTGATCGACTGGAGCCACGATCTGCTCGACGAACGCGAGCGCAGGCTTTTTCGGCGCTTGGGGATTTTCGTCAACGACTTCACGCTCGAAGCGGCGGTCGCTGTTGGGAGCGGCGACGGACTCGACGAACGCGACATCTTCGATGTGCTCGCGTCCCTGGTCGACAAGTCGCTTGTCTTGGCGGAACCCGACGGCGATGCGCTGCGCTACCGCCTGCTTGAATCGACGCGCGTTTACGCGCGGGAAAAACTCGAGAATGCGGACGAGCGCGAGGCGACCATGGCGCGTCACTTGCGATCGCTGCGCGGGCGCTTCGTCGAGGCCTGGGAGCGCCGGGAACGTACGGGGGGCGCCACGGAACTCCACAACCTCCTTGAAGCCGAACTCGAGGAAGTCCGCGCCGCGCTCGACTGGGCTCTCGCCGGAGGCGATGTGCGCTGCGGAGGCGAGCTTCTGGCCGCGATCGACGCGAGGTGGCATTTCATCGGCCTCGGTTACGAGGGGATCGCGCGGCTTGAGGCGTTCACGACGGCACTTGCCGAGAGCGAACCCGCACTTCTCTCGCGCCTGTGGTCCGCGCGCGCGACGATCGCTTCTGATTCACCCCTCCGTATGCGGAGCCTCGAAGCGGCACTCGCGGGGCTAAAGTTTGCTCGGGCGAGCGGCGAGCCCGCGATTCTGGCCGGCGCTCTCAACGCGTGGGCTAGAAGCGCTGCCGGAGCGCGACGCTTCGACGAAGCTGAGGAGGCGCTCGCGGAGGCAGAGTCAATCCCCGGACCCTCCGCACGGATGCGTCTGCTCATCCTCAGCGGGCGAGCTTACTCGAGCGTCTTGCGTGGCGATCTCGCCGGCGCGGCCCGCGCGTACGAGCAACTGCGCGACCACAACCACGCACTCGGCAACCCCACCGGCGAGCGCACGTACATCCAGAACCTTGCCGAAGTCGAGCACACACGCGGCAACACCTCGCGAGCGATCGCACTCCTCCGCGAAATTCTGCCTGCGGTGCGCGCCACCACCGACCATTCCCTACTCGCCGGAATCCTCGGAAACTTCGCCGCGTATCTCGTCGCGACCGGCGACCTGCCCGCGGCACGGGACGCCGCCCGCGGGGCGATCCGAGCGCTTGCGCTGGGCGATCCGCAATCGCACGGAATCGCAATCCCGACCGAGCACCTCGCCCTCGCGCTCGCGCTCGCGGGCGATCTTCCGCGGGCAGCGCGCCTCGCCGGTTACGCCGACGCCGCGCTGCTCGAGCTCGGCATCGTGCGCGAGTTCACCGAGAAAAAGACGCATGACCGCCTCACCACGCTACTGCACGAACGCCTCGCCCCGGCCGACCGCGAACGCCTGCTCGCCGAAGGTGCTGCTCTCGTCCCCGAAGCCGCAATCGCTCTCGCATTCGACGAACCGTAGCGAGCCTTCTGATCTCACGAAAAGCGCGAGCGTTCGAGGCGATAGAATGAGTGTGACCGCGAAACCCAAGTCGGCAATGACGCTACAGCATCTGACAAGGTCATTCCTCGCCATTTGAAATGAGGCCGCGATAGGTGAGGCATTTTTGTCTTCGGACAGGTTGTACAGCAGCGACACTTCATCGGGGCCTTCGATGGCGAAGAAAATGCCTTCTTGGTCCGCCGAAGAGGACGCGCGGATACCCTCGCGCGCAAGGATCTCCCGCAGTTGCTCGACCACGGTTCTGCCTCTACGGTCCGTCCGGTGGTTTCTCAATGATCTCGTGGAGGTGGCATGTTGCGTCGCCGGCGAGGTCGAGGAAGCGGCGCGTGAACGCAATTGCGGCCTCTCGATCGGCCACATCGAAAAGTACGTAACCGCCGACGACTTCCTTGGCTTCACTGAATGGTCCGTCGACGATCGAATAGTCATTGGCTCGTCGCTCGATTTTCATCTCGAGCAAACCTTCCCAGGTTCCGCCCACATCGACGAGCGAACCCTCGCTCACCAACTCCGAGATAAGGACGCCCATCCGGTCCATCTCTTCCTGAGTCGGTAGAGGCCGCGATGCTGGATGGGTCACGATCGAGAGAATTCTCATGTCTGATGTCTCCTTCTACGATCGCGTCGAACGGCCAGTAGCGGAATCGACATCGCCGGCAGCCTTTGCGCGACCGAGCAAGAGCGTGCGTTCACGTTCGTTCGCAGTGGCCGCGGCGGCGCGCCGAAATTCGAACGCAGCCTCGGCGCCGCGCCCGAGGCGCGCGAGTAGATCGCCGCGCACGCTCGCAAGCAGATAATAGCCCTCCAGCGATTTCTCGAAGCGCAATTCTTCGACGGCTTCGAGTCCGGCCGCCGGTCCGTATCCGAATCCCACCGCGACCGCGCGATTGAGCGCTACGATGGGCGACGGCATGACCTCGAGCAGCGCGTCGTACAGCGCGGCGATGCGCACCCAATCGGTTTCTTCCGCGGTTCCGGCGCGCGCATGGCATGCCGCGATCGCGGCCTGTAAAGCGTAGGGTCCGAGCGTGCCGCCCAATCGCTCCAAGCGATCGAGTGCGGCGAAGCCGCGACGGATAAGCACACGGTTCCAGCGCGAACGATCTTGGTCGGGCAGGAGTATGGGCTCGCCATTTCGTCCGACACGGGCTTCGGTGCGCGAGGCCTGAATCTCAAGGAGCGCAACAAGGCCATGCACTTCGGCCTCGCGCGGCATCAACTCCGCGACGATGCGACCCATGCGCAGCGCGTCTTCGCAGAGCGAAGGCCGCATCCAATCGTCGCCGGCCGTCGCGCAATAACCCTCGTTGAAGATCAGATACAGCACTTCAAGCACCGACGCAAGTCGCGCGGAGCGATCAGCGCCCTGCGGCATCTCGAAGGGAACACGTGCCTCAGTTAGCGTGCGTTTTGCGCGCACGATGCGTTGCGCAATCGTGGCCTCGGAGGCGAGGTACGCGCGCGCGATTTCCGCCGTCGTCAAGCCGCCGATCAGGCGTAGCGTGAGCGCGACGCGCGCCTGCCGTGAAAGTATGGGATGGCATGCGATAAAGACCAGGCGCAGGAGGTCGTCGCCGATATCGTCCTCGAGCGACGCGTCAAAGCCGGGCTCGGCCTCTTTGCGCGCTAGTTCGACGCGACCGAACTCGTCGCGCTTGCGTTCCCCGAGCTCCTCGCGGCGAAAGCGATCGATCGCGCGACGTTTGGCGATCGCCATTAGCCATGCCCCGGGATTGGCCGGGACGCCCGACTCCGGCCACTGTTCGAGCGCGGCTACGAGCGCATCTTGCGCGAGATCCTCCGCAACGCCGACGTCGCGTGTTAGACGCGTGAGTCCGGCAATGAGGCGCGGTGATTCGATCCGCCAAACCGCGTCAATCGCTCGACCCGCAACGCTCTCATTCACGCGTTGGATGCTCGCCCGTGCGGGCCAACAAATCGGGAAGCGAACCCGCCGCCGATTGAACGTCAGGCGGAAAGTCGGAGAATTCCTGGACTTGCCGGACTTCGATCGTATCGTGCTCACCCGCGGGACAGCGTGCCGCCCATTCCAGCGCCTCATCGCGCGAGCGAACCTGGATCATCCAATAGCCGCCGATGATTTCCTTGGCTTCACTGAACGGACCATCGGTGATCGCAGCCTTTCCGCCGGCGAAGCTGACCCGGGCACCCATCGAAGGCGGATGAAGCCCATCGAGCGCGAGCAGCACACCCGCTTTTCCGAGTGCCTCGTTGTATTTCATCATCTCACCGACTGCCGCGGCATCGGGCATCGTTCCGGGCGCGGCTTCCCCATAGCCGCCAGGCATCATCAAGAGCATAAATCGCATCGCGTTCACCTTGTCCAGTCTCGTTCTGAAGCGTGTCTATGCCCTCACGTCGGACGGAGATCCACTTTATCGACAAAAGCGCAGATGGTTTCCGTCTCGTAGCAAAATACGTCCGCCGGTCCGGCGTCCCCTCAGATGTCGAATGAAATCCGGTAGCGGGCATGTCGGATCGGGGCAGAGCTGTTCGTAGTAGGGGTGAGGGCCGCTCACGAGGGCGCCCCAAACGACAGGAGTGATTGAGATGCAGTACCTTATTTCCGTGATCGACGTCCAGCCCGGCTCTCCCGGGAATCCGACCGAGATGGCTGCCATCGACGTGTTCAACGAACGGCTCAGGGCCGAGGGCCACTGGGTCTTCGCAAACGGCCTCGCGTCGCCGAGCGCGGCCACGGTCATCGACAATCGGGGTGCGGAGGCGGTGTTCACCGACGGGCCGTTCCTCGAATCGAAGGAATACGTCGCCGGCTTCTGGATCATCGAGGCCCCCGACCTGGACGTCGCATTGAAGCTCGCTGCCGAAGGGTCAAAGAGCTGCAATCGAAAGGTCGAGGTGCGGCCCTGCCTCGACCAGGAAGCGTGAGGGACGTCTCGGAGGCGATCAGCCAAGCCCACCGCGAGGAGTGGGCCACGGTGGTAGCCGTCCTGAGCAGCCGTTTCGGTGACCTCGACGTCGCCGAGGAGGCTGCAAGCGAGGCATTCGCGACCGCCGTCGAGCGGTGGCCGGCTGACGGTGTGCCTCCCAAGCCCGGCGCCTGGCTGACCACAACGGCCCATCGCAAAGCGATCGATCGGATCCGGCGCGAGAGCAAACGAGACGGCAAACACAAGGAGGCTCAGCTGGCCTCGGGCGACGACTCATCCGAGTCGCTTGGCGCGATCGACGACGAGCGGCTCCGGCTGATCTTCACCTGCTGTCACCCGGCGCTAGCGATGGACGCCCGCGTGTCGCTGACCTTGCGCATGGTCGGCGGGCTGACCGTGGCCGAGATCGCGCGGGCCTTCCTTGTGCAAGAGACCACCATGGGTCGGCGGATCACCCGTGCCAAGGCCAAGATCAAGGCGGCTCGCATCCCGTTTCGGGTGCCGGCCGCGGAGGATCTCCCGGCGCGCGTCTCCGGCGTCCTTGCCGTCCTCTTTCTCATCTTTAACGAAGGCTACCTGACCAGCGGCCTCGGCACGGGCCCCGTACGTGACGATCTCACGGCCGAGGCGATCCGGCTCACTCGCCTCGTCCGTGTCCTCATGCCACAGGACGGCGAAGTAGCTGGGCTGCTCGCGCTGATGCTCCTCACCGAGGCCCGCCGCCCCGCCCGGATTTCGGCGAGCGGCGACCTGGCGACGATCGACGAACAGGACCGCCAGGCCTGGGACTCGGCGCTGGTCGCCGAGGGCCATCGGCTGGTGCGCGAGCGCCTGGCCACCGGGGTGGCTCCCGGTCGCTACCAGATCCTCGCAGCGATCAATGCTGTGCACACCTCTGCCCACGACGTGCGCGACACCGACTGGTCGCAGGTCGTCGCCCTCTATGATCAACTCGTCCGGCTCGACGCCTCGCCGATCATCGCCCTCAACCGAGCCATCGCTGTCGCCGAGCTTGACGGCCCGGAAGTGTCACTGGCGGCCGTCGATGGTCTTGCGGACGCGTTGGCTGGATATCACGCCTACCATGCCACCCGCGCCCACCTGCTGCGCCGGCTGGGCCGCAGTCAGGAATCGTACGCGGCGTACGACAAAGCCATCGACCTGTCGAGCAACGCCGCAGAGTCCGCCTCCTTGACGCGCCGCCGCGATCAGCTGCCGAGTTGAACTCGGCGCCGCACTTTCAATGCCGCCGCACGCTCAAGTAGCGGTAGTCTCGTAAAAGCGCGCGAGCTGCATGACGCCCGCCTTCGCAGCTTCGTTGTCGGGCACTTCGCTGTCGTCGTTCCAGCCGGTGTCATCGCCCTGCGGCGTCGGCTGTACGGCGATTCCGTCGCGGCGGCCCGTGATCACGAGGTTGTCCAGCGCCATGCCGTAGTTGACACCCTCTTGCGGCGGTAGCCAACCGATCTGACCACGTACGGGTACGAGACTTTCATCCGACCAAAGCTTGCGTGCGCCGTAGCCCGTGCAGTTTACGATCAGGCGCTGTGGGACGGTTGCGACGTCGCTCGGCGTAGAGAACTCGCGCGGTTCGATCGTCCCGCCGCCGATCTTGAACTCCTCGACGAGCTGACGCGAGTAGTCGGCGATGTTGAACGTCATCCCCACGCCGCGTCGCGCCGTTTTCACCTTGTATGGTTTCTCACCGTTTCGCAATTCCAGATCGCGCCGGCCGGGGAAGAGATCTTCGATCCGATCACTGTAGCTCGCGAAACCATGCGTGTTGCCGCGTTCGTAGTTCGCCGCTCTTTGATCGCTCGTCAAGTTTGAGAAGACGTAACGGTCACTCCACTCGACGGGCGTTCCCGGTAGGCCAAGATAGCTCTGATACATCGTGAACGACGCGCGCGCCATGCGCTCCCAGAGCGCCGGGAAGTCGGCGCCGGCCGCCGTCGTCAACGCGATGCGAGAGTCAGGCGTGTAGGAACCCGTCGCGCGCGCGGATCGCACGAACGGAAACTGCTCCTTGGCATAAATCGTCGGTCGCAAACCCAGACGCTGCGCGACGATCGCGGTCGTCAACCCGATCGCACCGCATCCGATAATCGCGATGTCGCGTTCGCCCTGCGACCGCGCGAGAAGCTTTTCGAGCACCACCGTGGCAGATCCCCACGAGAGCGACCAGCCGCTCCCGCCATGTCCATAATTGTGGAAAACCGTTTTGGCACCGAGCTGCTCGATATCCAGACGCGGCCCTGCCGCACGAAACGGCCGCGTGCAAACGGTTACGCGTATCAAACCGTCGGGATCGGCGCGAATCGGGACGATGCGGTCGACGCGATCGTAAAAGGGCACGGCCGGCGCACCAAGTGCCCCGATCGTCGTATGCAAAAACGCAAGGCGATTCATATCGCCGGTGGCTGCGCGTCGTTCACGCGAACGTCCTCCTTCGGCGAACGAGCTTGCAAAGCGGTAGCGCGAATCAAGCCAATCTCGCGGACGTCGTAGCCCAAAGGGCTACGAGTCGAGTGCGACGATCGTGAGATCTGCCGGATCGAGTTGGTATTCGCCGGCTGCGACGAGGTCGTTTGGATCCGCGCAAATCACACCGTTGTCGGGACCGAGGATTACGACCAGGTCCGGCGGGCCGCAGGGCACCTGCGTGAGCTGGTAGTTTTCGAGTAGCTCGGCGCCGGGGCTATCGGGTTCGACTTGATACGAATCGAGCGTCCCATCGTCGTAATAGATCGCTCCGAACGCTGAGGCAGCAACCAGTCCGAGTGCCCACGGTCCCCAGAATCCGCCGCCCCAATAGCGCGGCGCGGGATTCCATGTAACACCGTGATTCCAGCCCCAATTGCCGCCGTGATAGCGCGGGTCGCCGATGATCCGGTGCCCTCCGGGACCGCCCCCGTACCCGAGATTTGTTGCGAGTGCCGGGCGATGTCCGGCGGCCGGCGCATGCGGCGCGGTGCCTTGCCGGCTGACTGTAACGGGTGCGAAGCGTTGCGGGGTGCTCTGAGGCGGCGCAGCGGCTTGACGCAGCGGAGTACTCTGCCGCAGCGGCGGTGCGGTATCTTCACGTAAATCAAAGCCACGGGAAGGCGCTGCCGAGCGGATCTGCGGTGCGCTCACGCGAGCAGGCGCGGCGGCCCGCGCTCCGCCGCCATGGCGTTGCGCGCTCGCTGCCGGCGGTGCGGCCAGCGTCAAAAGAAGCGACAGGCCCAGTGCGAACGACTTTTTTTTACCGGCATTCATTGCGCGCCTCCGTCTAAGCTGCCCGTTACGGAGATGACCGTTCCGCGCTCGGTTTCGAGGCTGAGGACGATGCTGTGCGCCGGCACCAGCATCGTCGAGTGTGGCATCTGAAGTGATCCGCCGGTCACGTTGACGTAGAGCGTGCCGCGCTGAAGATCCAGCAAATGCTTCGCGCCGTGCTGATCCAGCGTGATCTCAAACGGTAAGCATCGTCGCAGATCGCCGATATACGAGCACGCGGCATGGTGGACGCTCAACGTGCCTTGCCCATCAGCGGAGGTAACGCGAAGTGAGGTCGTGCCGATTAGTCGGATGCGAACGTTTTGATAGGTACGAATCGTGCCGGAACTCTTCGTGACGGTGGCGGTGCCCCGTGCCTGCGCCGCAGGTGCGGCGGCCAAAGCCAGTGCGAGAACCGCACCCGCGAGTGCCATGCGAATCGACAAGACGGTAACCTCCGAGCAGAGGGGGCGCACGGACGGTATTCCCTTATCACAGCGTTTCTATCGCGATGTGATCGTGCTGTTAGTGGACCACGAGGGCGGCGGGGTCGTTGAGGCCCGTGATCGTCGCGAGCGGCGTTTCGTTCAGCGTCCCGCTCGGATTCGCTGCATAGATCGTGATCGTCGCGCTGGTGTTGTTCACGACATAGATTTTCCCGCTGGCGTCAACGGCGATGCCGGTCGGCCCGTCGAGTCCCGTATTGGGACCAGCGATCGTCGCGAGCGGGGTCTCGTCGAGCGTCCCGCTTGGATTCGCGGCATAGACCGTCACACTCTGGCCAAAGTTGTTCGCGACGTAGATCTTCTCGCTCGCGTCGAGGGCGACGGCCCACGGACCACTGAGCCCCGTGCTGCTTCCGCTGATCGTTCCGAGCGGTGTCTCGTCGAGCGTCCCCGTCGGATTTGCCGCATACACCGTGACGGTGCCACCGCCAACGAATTGATCGTCGCCCGGCGTATAGATCTTCCCGCTCGCGTCGACGGCAATGCCATGAGGAGAGACGACCTCGGAGTTGGGTCCGGTGATCGTCGCGAGCGGCGTTTCGTTGAGCGTCCCGCTCGGATTCGCCGCGTAAACCGTGATGCTGCCGACCGTGTTCGCGACGTAGATCGTGCCGCTTGCGTCAAGGGAAACGCCGGCGCTCTCGCTGAGCCCCGTGTTGGTTCCGGTGATCCTCGCGAGAGGGGCTTCGTTGAGGTTCCCGCTCGGATTCGCTGCGAAGATGGACACGCTGTCGCTTCCGGGATTTGCGACGTCGATCTTCCCGCTCGCGTCGAGAGCAATGCCGCTGACGCCGAGGAGGCTGTTGCTGCTGTTGTCGATGATCGTTGCGAATGGGGCCTCGGCGACGGTGCCACTCACGTTTCCCGCATAGACGGTGATGCTACCGCTAGCGTTCGCCACATAGATCGAAGGCGCGGAAGCGGACGAAGACGGCGCCGCCGACGGTGAGGGTGTGGCCGACGGTCGCGCCGACGGGCTCGCCGACGGTGTGGGCGTCGGAGCTGGGCTGCTGGAAGGCGCCCTCGAAGGCTGGCCGCCGCCCAGTATGGGCGCAACCGCAGTGCCGGAGCTACCGCCGCAGCCGTTCAGGAGCGCCGCGAGGGCCACCGTCAAAATCGAATATCGAAGAAGGCTTCCGCTCATAAACGACTCCAACTCCGGCGCTCGTTGTGCCCTGTAGAAGGATTGTTGACGGTTCGGCGGCCCTTGCGGGCGAAGCCTGGATTGTGAGCGCGATAGATCCCGCGCCGGGCCTGCCACCGCGGCCGCTTCCCAGCGGCACGGTGACCTTTGTGTTCACCGACATTGAAGGCAGCACGCAACGTTGGGAACGGCACACGGCGAACATGGAGAAGGCCGTGCGTCGCCATGACGAGCTGATGCGCTCGGCCGTCGCGGCACACGGCGGTTACGTGTTCAAGACGGTCGGCGACGCGTTCTGCGTGGCCTTCGGACGCCCGGCCGATGCGGTTGCCGCGATCCTCGACGCCCAGCGCGCCCTTGGTGCGGAAGACTTCTCAAACGTTGACGGACTGCGCGTTCGTGCCGCGGTTCACACGGGCGCTACCGACGAGCGCGACGGCGACTACTTCGGTTCGGCCGTCAATCGGGTGGCCCGGCTGCTCGCGATCGGCCACGGCGGCCAAGTGCTTGTCTCCGGCGTAACGAGCGACTTGGTGCAAGGATCGCTGCCGCCTCGGGCGAGTTTGCGTGATCTCGGGGAGCATCGGCTCAAGGACCTCGCGCGACCGGAATACGTCTACCAACTCTTGGCACCTGGTCTCGCAGCTGAGTTTCCCGCGCTGCGTTCGCTCGATGCGCTGCCGAACAACTTACCGTTGCACGTCAGCTCGTTTGTCGGGCGCGACACGGAGATCGCCGCGATTACCGCACTCATCGAAACGAATCGGCTCGTTACGCTCGTGGGTTCCGGCGGCATCGGCAAGACGCGCACCTCGCTACAGATCGCGGCGAATTTGCTTGACGGTTCCGGCGACGGCGTGTGGTTTATCGAACTTGCGCCGCTTGCAAGCGGCGACTACATCCCAACGACCGTCGCGTCGGCGCTCGGCCTTAGCCTGCCTTCCGAAGGCGATCCCGTCGAAAATCTCGTGCGCGCGCTAAAGGCAAAACGGACGTTGCTCGTGTTCGATAACTGCGAACATCTCGTTGAACCCGCGGCGCACGTTCTCTCGGCGCTGATTCGCGGCTGCGCGAACGTGAAGATCCTGGCTTCGAGCCGACAGGGCCTTGGAATCGCGGGCGAAGAGACCTACCGTCTGCCCTCGCTCGATACTCCGGACGAGGGCAGTTCAACCGAATTGCGAGCAGCCGACGCGCTGAGGTCCGCGGCGATCGCGCTGTTTGCCGAGCGCGCGCACACAAGCGACAAACGCTTTGCCCTGACCGATGAAAACGCGCCGATCATTGCCGACATCTGCCGGCGGCTCGACGGGATTCCGCTTGCGATCGAGCTTGCAGCCGCGCGCGTCCAGATCCTCAGCCCCCGGCAATTGCGCGATCGGCTCGACGAGCGTTTTCGCGTGCTCACGGGCGGCAGTCGCGATGTGCTGCCGCGCCAGCAAACGCTGCGCGCGCTGATCGACTGGAGCCACGACCTGCTCGACGAGCGCGAGCGCACGCTCTTTCGCCGGCTCGGTATCTTCGTCAACGGCTTCACGCTCGAGGGTGCAGTTGCCGCCGGCAGCGGCGACGATCTCGACGAACTCGACGTCTTCGACGTGCTCGCGTCGCTGGTCGCTAAGTCGCTGGTTCTCGCGGAACTGGGCGGTGACACGCTGCGCTACCGGTTGCTGGAATCGACGCGGGTCTATGCACGCGAGAAGCTCGCGGCTGCGGGCGAACGAGAGATGCTCGCGGGCAGGCACCTGCGTTACCTGCGGGATCGCTTTACGGAGCTCTGGTCGCGGGCCGATCGAACCGGCCGCCAGAGCGAACGTTCAGAGGCGTTGCGGGTCGAATTGGAGGACGTGCGTTCGGCGCTCGATGGAGCCCTCATTCGCGCGGATGTGGTCGCCGGCGCCGAGTTGCTTGCCGCCCTCCCGTGGGAGGCAGTCGGACTCGACGCTGAGGCCGTCGCGCTATGCGAGCGCTATCTTGCCGCGCTTCCCCTGAACGAGTCGCGCCTGTTGGCGCGCGCGGCAACGGTCCTGTCCGCCTTCCTTCAAGCATTGGGCCGCAAGAGCCGTGCGTTTGAGGTTGCTACCGAGGCGGTAGCATATGCACGCGCGAGCGGCGACTCCCCGACGCTCATCGACGCACTGTATCAGTTCGCGACTCAAGCGACATTCGAACGACGACTCGACGATGCGGAAGCCGCGCTCGCCGAGGCGGAAGCGATCCCGAACAGGTCGGTCCGCCTTCGCATCGGGTTTATCAACGCGCGTGCGCGCCTGAGCGCATTTGGCATCGACCTTGAGACCGCGGCACAGACATACGAGCAACTCCGCAACGAACACCGGTCGCTCGGAAACGCGCACGATGAACTGGTTGCTGCCTCGAATCTCGCGGAGATCGAACACGAACTCGGCCGGACACAGCGTGCCATCGCGACCGCGCGTGAGATTCTGCACACGGCACGCACCAATCCCGAACTCATCCTCCGAACAAACGTCTTCCACAACCTTGCCGGTTATCTCGTCGCGACGGATGAGCTTCCGGGCGCCGCTTCGGCAGCGCGAGAAGCGCTCACGCGGTTCGCCAAGACTGAAGTGGATCACAACGGAGCCGCGATCGCCTTCGAACATCTGGCGCTCGTCTTCGCGTTACGCAACGATTTTTCGCGCGCGGCGATGCTCCAAAGCTACGCCGACGCTACCTTTGCCCGGCACGGATTCGGACGCGAGTACACCGAGCAGACGACCCACGAGCGCCTTTCCGGGCTACTGCAGGAACGGCTCGGTCCGGACGAACGTGAGCGCCTGTTCGCGCAAGGCGCCTCGCTCGCACCCGAGGCCGCGCTCACGCTCGCGCTGCAAGAGCCGTAAGACACTTCGCTTCCGCCGGAGTTTTCTGCCGTCACCTTCGAACCGTTAGCGAAACCATTTTGGATCGACTCGTTTCCGTGCGAACAACAGCAGCGTGCGCTGAATGACGTGGGCGATCGTACGCGAGAGGAGTATCCCGACGCCGTGAGCCTCAAGAACGCGAACGTCGTAAATCCCACCGCGCGTAAGCGTGTGGCGATCGTCATCGCCAATCCAGCCACATCTACGGCGACCGGATGGCCGGTTGGCTTTTGGTGGAGCGAGCTATCGCATCCATATCTCGCGTTCGAAGAGAAGGGCTACGAGATCGAGATCTTCAGTCCGAGCGGCGGGAAATGCGAAGCGGACGGGCTGAGCGACCCGAACGATCCGAGCGGCTATTCTTCGAGTGACCTTATTAGTCAAGGCTTCATCAACACACCGAAGCTCATGGCGCTGATCGACAACACCAAGCCCGTGAAGGACCTCGATGTCGCGAAGTTCGACGCGATCGTGGTCGCGGGCGGTCAAGCACCCATGTTTACATTCGAGACTGCCACGGAGCTCCAGCAAAAGTTTGTCGAATTCTATCTGGCTGGAAAAGTGACCGCCGCCTTGTGCCACGGAACGGCCGTGTTGAAGTTTGCGAAGCTTCCGAATGGCGAGTATCTCGTCAAGGACAAGACCGTCACGGGCTTCGCCAATGTCGAAGAAGACTTCGCCGACAACGCCGTCTGGGACGCAGGGATGCTTCCACGTGATAAGCACGTGATGCCGTGGCGCATCGAAGACGCGCTCAAGGCTATCGGCGCGAACTACATCCAGTCGGGCTTGTGGCGCGGCTTCGCAGTGCGCGACGGCAATCTGATTACGGGACAGCAGAACTTCTCCGGTGCGGAGACGGCGGCGGTAGTCATCGAGGCGCTCGGCGAGTAGGACGCGCATCGGCGACGAGTGTCGGCGACGCTGCCGGCCAGCGGAAGCCGCACTCTTGCGATCTCATATTCCAGCTGCTATGATGGGCCCGTCGAAAAGGACCAGGATCGGAATTTGGTAAGCCCGATCCCTCCCGAGCGGGAGCTCCGTATCGCCGCTTAGGCGGCGAACCCGCGGCAAGCACCGGCGCGATCGCCCCGGCGGCTTGACGCGCTCAATCTTTACCCGTGCGACCGGGCCATATTTTGATGCCGGTGGAGCTCACTGCACGAGCGCGTACGTGTCGTAGATCTTCTCGAGCACCGAGAGCTGGCCGCGCGCTTCGATTGCGTGCCAGACGCCGCCCAACTGGAAGTAGAGACCGCCGTCGTTGCAATACGCAAAGCAGATGGGCGCGTGGTATTGCATCGCGACGCCCTTGTAGGTGACCGGCCGGGCGTCTGACGGTGGAGTTATCACCGTCTGCGAGAGTAGCGTCGCGTAGTGACAAAAATGTGCGGCTGCATCGCAGTCAGCCGTGAACGTCAACTCGACGCGATGCACACCCGGCGCCGCCGTAACCCGCGCATACGTCGGCGCGCTTGCGGGAAGCACACGCGGCAGATAGACCGGGATCGACGCAATCGCGGCTCGCTGCACGAGCGAAGCCGGAAAGTGCGCGGTCACTTGCGGATACCGGCCGATCGCCACCACATTCTGGCGCAACGCCTCACTGTTCTCGAGCACGGCCGCACCCGGAAGTTTGATAGCCTGCGCTGTCGACGCGCCAAGCAGAACGACCGCAAGCGCAATTGACGCGACGCGGTTGTGCTTCATTTCAAGAAGCTCTCGCCGCAGCCGCCGAGTGTTCCGGCGAAGTTGGTTGCGTAGCCGGCAATCGTGCTCGCTTGGTCGGTGCCGTTGATCACGGCTCGTGCGCCAACGAAATCGATTGGGCTCGGTGTGGTGATGTAATCGCTCAAACTGACGCCGGTGAACAGGCCCTGACTCATCCCAACCCCAGCAATGCGTCCTGCGATGGTCGGATCGGCAGCAAGATCCGGGTTGTCGACCAAGTCCAGGCCGAGCAGGCTGCCCATCTTCTGATAGTTCCCACGCCCGGTCAACTGAACGTATCCGCGGCCGCGGTAGGTGAAGCCGTCCGTCGACGGATAGGCGCCGTTGCCAAGCTCACCGTCGTAGGCTTCATTCAAATCGTCTTCGCTATTGTAGTACTCGAACATCGTCTGGAAATGACCCGTTTCCCATTCGGCCGTCGCAATGACATACGCGAGCTGGTTGTGGTCGACGATCGATTGCTGCAACGCACCATTCGTCAAATACGGCATCTTGGTAATCGCATCGGAAGGTGACGCTGAAAGCTGCGCGAGCGAGGAGACGCAGGCGGAGGTCAAGCTGAGCGAAGGCGTCGTCCCGCCCGTCGGAACGCCGCCGGTCGGCGTTGGTTGAATGGGGTTTACGTGGCGCGCCCGGTAACCGCCGTAGAACAAGACCGCGGCGATGATCAGCAACACGATGCCCACGCCGATCAGCACGAGTCCGTGCTTCATGCAACGACCGATTCCCAGGTCACATAGGCCGGCTTCTCAGCGTTGACGATCCGCTCGATTAGCGTCATCTGCGGCGCTGCCGCTTGCGGCACGTGCACGCGCAAATGAAACGGCGTATCCGGCCCGAGCGCGTCATCGACAGCGAAGCCGGCCACACCGGTCGCGATCTCCAAGAAGCGCACGAGTCCGCGCGCGGTCCCGCGCTCTTGTGAAAGAATGTGCGCCGTGCCGATCAGCATGCGCAGCCGGCCGGCGGGAATACCCGAATCGCTCCACGCCTGCGCAGCCGTTTCGAGCTCGGCGTCGTCGTCCGCGTACAGCCACACGAGATCGACCCAACGCGCGAGCATCGGCGCGAAGCGATCTTCGGTCACAAGCGCGTTGAAGACGAGCGACAGATCGGCCAGCCGCATCTCGACGGGGTCTTGCAAGCCTTCACTGATGTCGAGCAACGCCGCAAGCGTCGGATCGTACGGCAAAATGTCGCGAAAGACGGCCGGCAATATCTGCGCTATCTCGGCCGCCTTCATAGATTGCGCTGGTCCTCGGCGACCCGGATGTCGTGTTGTCCCGAGCAGAATAACCACATCGGCGGCAACGGAACGACGTCCGTGAAGCTCGTACCCGAAGCGGGCGCATACGTCTCGCCGCCGTCGCTGCTCTTGAAGACACCGCTCGCGCCGCCGGCCAACACGACGCCGTTGGAAGCAGCAACGGTCGTGACCAGTTCGAAGAGTTTCTGAATCGGATCGGTACCGGTTTGCGCCTGCGAACGCTCGGGCAATCCCTTTCCGAGCGACAGTGGTTGCCAGGCGGGCGCGGCGGCGCGGAAGTTGAGCCGAACGACGCCACGGCTGAGCGACGCGGCGAAGACGGTCGTATCGGAAAAAGCGAGTTCGCGCACGCCCTGACCGCTCCAACCGGGAAACGCGTCCCAGTTCTGCGAGCTTTGCGCTTTGGGCGCGCCGATGATCTCGATGCGCGACGCGCCGTTGCCCGCATCGTCACCGCTTGCGCCGTAGCCGGCCCAGAGAAATGCGCGCGAGCCGTCGCGCTGCACCCGCAGCACCGAAATCGAGTCGGCATTCGGCGGACTCCACCACTGCTCGAACGAGCGCCCGAGACCGGCTTGATTCGAAAGCCAAATGCCTTTCTGGGCTTGGGCAGCGAGCGCGACGACGACCGAACCGCCGACGCGCGTTACCGCGATCGAGAAGAATCCGAATTGCGCGTCGCCGTCAAACACGGGCAATTGCACGGGCGTGGCGCCGGGCTTGTTCGCGAGCTCGTACAGTCCCTTATCGGTCGCGAGTAAGACCGAGAACCCGTCGTCGCGCTTGACCCACGCGAGATCGGCGATTGAGAGGCCCTCGAGGCGGGCCGGGTCGCCCCACGATTCGCCGGCGTTGTCCGAAACGCGCACGATCGAAGCACTCGGGTCGCCATCGACCGGCATCTGCGACGCAACGGCAATCAGACCGGGCGCTTCGCTCGAAAGCGCGACCTTCACGATACGTTCGCCCGGGAAAGCCGCGACGCTCTCCCAGCTGCCGGCGTTGTCGAGCGAGCGGTAGAGGCCGGAATCGCTCGTTGCATACGAACGATCGTCCGCGGTCGGATCGGCCGAGAGACCCCGCACGTTCGCTGAAGGCGCGTCGTCGACGACCAGCTCGATATTTTGGTAGTACACCACGCCGCGTTCGGCGAGCATCAAACTCGTCACGTCGGAGACGTGCAGCGGACGGCCGAAGCGCCAGCCGCGCGTGTCGACCGTCGGCAGTGGATTGATCAAAGCGTACAGCTTGCCCATGATCCGGTCGTGCACGGCGGCTGCATTTTCGCCGCGCGCAACCACGATGTCGGCTGAGACTTTGACCGTCTTATAACGCACCCAGTCGACCGCGCAAATGACGCCGAGCGGACGGCGCGCGTCGATTGTCGCGGCGATGCTCTTGCGCGTATCCTCGGTCTGCACCGACTCGAGCGCCTGCGCCGTCACCGAACCGCTTGCGCGGTCGGGCACTTCCAAGTATTCGGGCACGAGCAAGACGGCGACCGTGCCGGGAACCGCGTAGTTCCAAAGCTCGTGTTTCGGATAAGCGCGAGCGCGCGCGACCGCCGGATGTTTGGTCGCGATCAACTCGTAATCGCGCGCGGTGACCGCGCGTTGAAGCGAATGAAATTCGCGCGGACCGCGAGCGAGGGCGTTCTGCAGCGTTTCGCCGCTTCTTCCGCCTGTTGCGGCATCGGCACTCGTGACTTTCAGCGTCGCTCCGGCGACCTGGTCTTTCAAGGTCGCAAGACTCCCCGCAACCACGTTACCGCCGGGGCCGCCACCGGTCGCATAGCTGACGCGAATCCGTTTCCCCGCGCCCGGCACGCGCGCAACGAAGGTCGGCACCTCATCGAGCGCGCCCGCGGTGCTCTGGCGTAGGCGCGGCGCAAACGATATCGTCCCGGCCGTGCGATCGCAAACGTAGGCCGGCGTGTCGACTTCCGCTTCGGCGAAATTTTCCACCTCGTGCCAGATTTCGTAAGCGACGCCGTCGACCACGCGAGCGCTCGTCCGATCGATTCCCGGCGTATCGTCCATTTCGACAGCAACTAGGACGTCGAAGCTCGTACCGCTCGCGCCGATGATCGGCGGCCGCGTGACGTTGAACGTCTGGCCGCCGTCGCCGGTGCCGGCACCCAACAGTTCGTCTTCGACGCGCTCGGCATTGATCGCAAGGATATCGACCGTCGTCTTACCGGCATCGATCGCGCCGTCGTCGACCGTCGCGAAGACCACCTCGCCGGTCGAAGCGGTGGTGCGGGCCGCTGCGACCCGCGTTCCGCGCGGAATCACGATCTTGGTCGTGGCCGGTTCTTGCACGGAGAAGGTGACCGTTACGATCGCTGCGCTCGGTGGATAGAGCGTCGCACCGATCAAATTCAAGAACTCGACGTACGCCTTTTCCGGCACGCGGTTGAGACGGAACAGCAACTGCTCGGTGATGTAGGCGAAGGCATCGAGCAGCACCATTCCCGGGTCGCCCACGACCGGCTCACGCCAGGCTCCGCCTTGCGCCTTGATGCGCGCAACCGCTTCAGCGATCAGTTGATCGAAGGTGCGGTCGTCAAGATTCGGGCTTGGCAACGGCACGTTATGCCTGCAGCTCGACCGGTAGTGAGATCGTTCCGACGACGGCGGTCGCGCGCGCACGATACGTCACGTCGATGACCAGGCGGGTGATGTCGAGCGGATCGGGTGAGGCGTCGATCGTGACGACGTCCACGCGCGGCTCGTTGCGCTCGATCGCGCGTCGAACTTCGTGGATCGCCAGGCCCGCGGTCGTCTCATCGTTTGGTGCGAAGACGAAGCGGCGCAGCGCACAACCGTAATCAGGCCGCATCACCCGCTCGCCCGGCGTCGTCGAGAGCAGCAAGAAGAGCGACTGGCGTAGCGCCGCTTCATCGCTGACCGTATCGAGTTGCCCGGTCGGCGTGACGCCGAATCCCGGCGGTCCGGCGATCGCGGGCAAGTTGAAGCGCAGCGCCGTAAAGCGAGCTTCGGTCATTCGGTCACCGTGACGAAGGCTTGACCTGGATCGTGCACGCTGTAGAAGACGATGCCCGGCGGTGTTCCGTCGGTGTGACCCTTCACGGTCGCAAGACACACAGCGGCGCCGTCGACTTTCACGAACGTCGAATACCCCTGTTCGACGACGAGCGAGGTGATGCACGGCTTCGTTGCGGGGCTGATATTCGGGCATCCATGGATGCGGCGTCCTTCGGGGTCGCGCGCGACGAGCACGCGCCGGTGCGCGATCGTCAAGAGTTTTTGCGACGGCTGGTTTTCGAGCTTCGCTTTGTGGTCGCAGGTCAGCACCGCATCTTCGGTCAGTGCGAGCGGTGCGCTCATTGTTTTTCGATCTCGACCAGGGTGGCGGCGATTGTGATCGTGCGACCCGGCGCCTCGATCACGAGGTCCGTCTCGGAGTGCAAGGTCGTACTCTTGCGGCCGAGCTCGAGCGACGAACCGCCTGAGGCGCGCACGAGCAGCGAGCCTTCATCGTCGAGTTCGATCATGTGGCCGCCGGGCGAATAGAACGCGTAGCCTTTAAAGGCTTTGGGGCGCTCGCCCGGCAAGCCGCCGCTGCCGTAAAGCGCACCGAGCACGATTCCGTGCGCCGGATCGTCGTCGACCCCGAGCACGAGAACGAGGTCGTCGACCGCGGGCAGCGCGACGAGACCTTTCTTGCCGCCGGCCCCGGCCGCCAGCATCTGCAGCCAATCGCTTTCGGCGTCATCCAGCGCGGGATAGCGCACTTTCAGGCGGCCGAGACCTTCCGGATCGCGAACGTCGGCAACGATGCCGAGCGTTGCGCTCGCATTCTGCGGCGGCGCGTGGGCGGCCGGCAAAGCGGACGACAACTCGACGATGTAGCCAAAGGCCGGCGTAAAACGATGGCGCGCGAGCGTGATGCGAAACGGGCCGCCATATGCGCTGCCAAGGCCGCGCAGGCGCACGCACAACCCGGGTTCGAGTGCCGTATCGCCTTCGGCCACAGCAACGAGCACGCTGCCGGCGGCAGCGCGGCGCTCGATTTGCGAGCGGGCGAAGGCGTCGGCTTGTCCGTCGCTGCGCACGATGACGTTGGTGACCGTCACTTCGGGTGCGCCGGCACTCGCGCTCTTGGCCGTACCATGATAGGCGCGAACGCGATGCGGATCCCAGCCGCGCACTGCCACCGATGACGCCGCGTCGACTTCGCTCAGCGTGACGTTCGCTTCACGCAGCTCGACACCGAGTTCGAGTTCTTTACTTTCTCCCGCGGGCGCAATTGGATACGAACGCAAACAACCTGCGTCGAGCCGCACGTAACTTCCGGCGCGCTCCGCCGCATCGAGCAGCAGATCGAAGTCGCTGCGCCGGTGCTGCACGACGCGCGGCCGAAGCGTGCCGGGTTGTTCGAAGTCGACGGTGATGCCGAGCGGTAGCGTCAACTCGCGTGCCAGATCGGCGAAGGTCACGTCGGAATGCACGCGGACCGGGGCTCCGCGGCGCAGCTTATCGAGCGCATCGTATGCGAGGACGCGCAAGGTACGTACCCGTTCGCCGCGCGCGACCAGCTCAAGGGCGGCGACCGTCCCTTCGAAGAGCGTGCGCCGTTCGGCGCCCGCGCGCAGCGTGAACGCTGCACCGGCCGCGAAAGCATCGGCCGCGCGGCCGAGCGGATCGTTGAACTCGAGTTCGCACGATGCGGGCGCGTTCACACGCTGCTCGACCGTCGCGCTCACGAGTTCGGTGAAAAGCTCGTCGTCGAGCGCGCTGCCGCCGAGCGAAAGGTCGAGCGCGGGTAGTGCTTCGATCACGCTCATCCCGCCGCACCCGTCGCCGGCGGAATTCGCAAGGTCGTACCGGGCGGGACGTGAGCGGGATCCTCGATGCCGTTGTAGCGCGCGAGCACGCGCCAGAGCGAGGGATCGCCGTAGTAGCGCGAAGCGAGGTGGTCGAGGCGTTCGCCCGGCAAATCGGCGTTCGGCCCGGCCGAACCGGCCACGACGTGATCGCGGGCGCTTTCGCGCGCCGCGTCGCTCGTATCGAGCGCGCTCTCGGGGACGGCACGCCGCCCGGAGTTCGCGCTCTCGAGCACGCGCAAAAAGCGCATCGTCATCCATGAGCGCTGCGGAACGCCGTTTTGCGTGAAGTGTTCCAAACGCTCGCTGACCGCCGCCACGATTCCGCGCACGTTCCAGGCCTTGCCCCAGATGAAGCGCGCGAGCGGCAACCCATGCGATTCATCCGCATTCTCCGCTAGCGCGAAAAACGGAGCGGTCATATCGCGCACGTCGGGCTCGTCCGTCGGCGCGCTGCGCTCGCCGGTCCCGCGCAACGCCGAATGCAAGGGCGCGTCGAACAGCAACTCGAGATGCAGTTCCGTGCGACCGCCGCCCGTATAGAGTAGCGGTGCGTCGGCAGCGCCGCGCCGCGTAAAGGCGCCGCTCAGGGTGCGCTCGGGAACGAGGCCGGCAGCGCGCGAGACGACGAGCGACATCGGGTTGAGGAGCGCGGAAATCGTATCACCGGTCGATTCGATGACGAAGCCTACACGTACCACGTGCTCTCCATCCGCGCGCGGAGCGGCGGGCCGAGCGGCGCCGGTTCGGTTTCATTCCATGGAAGCGGCCACTCGGGTAGTTCCGGCCAGCCCGCCGCCTCGGTCGCCGTTTCCGTCGTGGTCGCATGCCCGGGCGTTGCGGCCGGCGTAGCCGCGTGCGCTGACGGTGTTGCCGCGGTTGATGATGCTGATGACTGCGACGTTGCGGAGGAAGCATTTGGTGCGCTCGGCGTGCCGAGCACCACGGGCGAATGCGGCAAGATCGCCCAGGCGGCGGTCAGCGATTCGGCAGGTCCTTGCGGTGAATCAACGTGCAGCGCTTGCGCTTCTTGCACGTCGAGATGACCGCTCCGGGCCGGCGAAAGCGGCAGGTTATCGTACGCGGTAGCTTGCGGCGGCATCACCGGTTCAGCGGCCGCGCGGGTCAATGCGAACTGATGCGCGGCTGCCGCGTCGAGAACCCCGGAATGAACGGGTGCCGCGGCGAGCCCTTCCGCCGACACCGGAAGCCCAGGCGGCGGAGTCGACAATCCGAGCGCTTCGAATTGCGCGCGATCGATCGTATCGGCTGTTGGCGGCGCAGCGCCGCTTGCGCCGGAACCCAGCTGCGGCGCGGGTGTTGGCGGCGATTGCCTCTGAGCCGCCGGGCCGGCCGCGGGCACTCCAGGCGACGTGACTGGCGCTGACGATACGGGCGCAACCGGCGTCGATGGCCCGGCCGGCGGAATCGAAGCTCCGGGCGACATCGGCGCCGCGGGAGTAGCGGGCGACAGCGCAGGCGGTACCGCGCCCGAAGCGTCGGCCGGCGGCCCGCTCTGCGCATCCGTTGGCGACGCTGCGGTTTCCGCCGGCTGCGCTGCAGACGCTTGCGGCGGCGCGCTCGGCGCAACAGGTGCCGTGGTCGAAGCGGGCACTGGTGACGCGGCCGTGAGGCCTACCGGCGCATTCGAAAGCATGCCGCCGGGCTGCGAGCCGAATGGAGCTTGCTGCGCTATGCCGGGTACTGCGCCCGCGGCCCGCAACGCTTGGAAGTGCGCGATCAGTGTTTGCGAATCGGGCAAGTCCGCTTCCGTGCTCGGCGTAGCGCTCGGCGCCACGCTTTCGTTCGACGCGGCGGGCACTGGCGTGGGCGCGAGCGCGTTCAACGCCAGCCTCGCGACTGCCGTGAGGATGTCGTCCAAGAAGCGGCTCAGAGCGTCCGGCATCTCGAACCCTCCGAGCTCAGGCCTCCAAGTCCGGACGCTTCATGTACGAGTACACGATCGTCACCGATTCGACCGCGATCGTTTGCGCGGATGCGCTGAGCGGCGCGCCGGTCCACGCTGAGGGCCACGCGTTGATCAGGTCCCAACGGAATTGTTCCTGACCTTGCGTATCGTTCATCGCGACCGACACATGCCGGTAGTCGATGCGGCCGTGCACGCCTGCCAAGAACCAGTTGTACATCTCGACGTTCGTCGTCAATCCGTACTTCAGCGTGATGTCGCCATACGTGACCGAGCCGGGCAGCTTGTAGGTGATCGGCGAGTTGCCGCCCTCGGTGTACTTGATCGCAGCGACCTGAATTCCAAGCGAACTGCAATCGGTGAAGTGCGCCAGCGCTTCGTCGCTAAAATCGGAGATGTACAGCTTGAACGCGTACGAACGTAACGGATTTGGAGGAGAACCAAGTCCCGCCATTTATGGTGCCGCCTTTCCAGCTTTTGCGCCGTCGCCTTCGCTCGTCGAGGCACCCGTTGAACTTTGGCCGATCCGGAAGATGACGAACTCGGCCGGTTTGACCGGCGCGATGCCGATCACGATCACGACTTGACCCGCGTCGACCACTTCCGGGGGATTGGTTTCCGCATCGCACTTGACGAAAAATGCTTGTTCGGCGGTCGCGCCGCGGAGCGCCCCTTGCCGCCAAAGCACGGTGAGGAATGCGCTGGCGTCGCGCCGGATCGCCTTGTAGAGCACCTCATCGTTCGGCTCGAACACGACCCAGCGCGTGCCGCGCTCGATCGATTTCTCGATCATCGAGAAGAGCCGGCGCACGGGCACGTAGCGCCATTCGCTCGCCTCCGCCGCAACCGTACGCGCACCCCAAATCAGAATACCTTCGCTCATCGAGCGAATGCAGTTGACGCCCGCGGGGTTGAGGATGCCTTGATCTTGCGGTGCAACCGGGAGCGACAACCCGACCGCACCGACGATCGGTTCGTTGGCGGGGGCCTTGTACACGCCGCGCGTCCCATCGACGCGCGCGTACACGCCCATCACGTGGCCCGAAGGCGGTGTGTCGACCGTCGCGCCCGTCACCGCGTCGCGCGTTTGAATCCAGGGATAGTACACCGCTCCGAAGCCGTTGTTGGACTGACGCGGCCGCAAACCGCCTGCTGGAGCGCTCGGATCCGGCGCCTTTCCTTTCGCCGACGATGCGGGTACCGTCGCCGCAATCGTCAACTGGGTGACGTCGCTCACCGCGAGCGGCGCATCGAGCACGGCGATACGGTCCTTCATCTTCTCGCAGTGCGCCATCAACAGATCGTAGGAGCCCGGATCGGTGAGCCCGGGCGCCGCGACCATTGCGACGTCGTCGACCGTTTCCAAGAGATCCAGGCCCGCGCGGCCGGCCACGCCGCCGGTCAGCGAGTTATTCTGATCGAGCCCGACGACGTAACAGCGGCTCCCGCCGTTGCCGAAAAACCCGAGCACGGCGTTGAAGAGCGCGGGCGTGGGCAAGCTGGGCAATGTACCGTCGTCGCGCGTTCGAAAGTCGCTCTGCTGAACGATTTTCGTGCGGAACTCGGTCGGATTGTTGATCGCGACCGCCGCGCTCGACGGTGCAAGACCCGAAACGAAACCGAGAAATGCGGCGGTGCTGGTACCCACCGCGGAAATCGGACGCGAACCGGTCGAAACTTCCTCGACGTAAACGCCGGGAATGGTATAGCTCGTCGGCAATTTAGGTGCCTCACTTCGCGAGCGGTCGGGGTTCGGCAATCGTTTCGACGCACTGCCAGACGCCCCTCCGCTGGCGCTAGGGATTCGGCGCGCATCGCGAAAGGGGGGCTTACATGCGCGTCGCCGTCATCGTGCTCGTCGCGTTCGTCGTGCTGTTCGTCGTCGTGACCGGCGCCGGCGCGATGCGTCATGGCAGCGAACCCGCCGCGTCGTCGTCGAATCCGCCCGCGGCGCCATCTTTTGACGCGTGGGGGTTTGCGCCGGCGTTCCTCAAGGTCGGGGCGAACGACGTCTCGACCCACAGTGCCATCATCGAGGTGGCACCCGGCGCGCAGAGCAGCTTCGTCGTCTTCCCCGCGACCGCATGGTATCAGCCGAAGCGCCTGTTGCGCCTGATCTATGTAAACGCGTCCGCAGGCGGCAGCGTCGGGCTTTCTTATCCGCCGATCGCGCCGCCCGCGCAGTCGAGCGCAACCCCGGATCCGCTGACCGCGGGCAAGCCGCGTCAACTGATCGTCTTGCCGCAAGGCGGCGGGCTGATCACCGCGACCTGCAACAGCCCGGCGTTTTGCGAACTTTCGTTATGAGGGCGGTACGAGGGCGCGTACGATCGCCACGATCGCCCAGATCAACTGGAAGATCGCGTAGACGATTGCGATGATGCAGATGATGATCGCGCCGACCGCGTCGGTCACGCTCACAAGAATGCCGGGCGGCAGACCTTGCAAGAACGAGAGCAACAGGTCGCAGACGAGCGAAATCCCGAGCAGCAGCATCAGTCCCTTATTCTTGAGGAAGTCTTGCTGCGCGAGTACCAAGAGCACGGCCACCACGAGCTTGAAGAGCGTGATCGCGCTCAGTACGGTCGCCGCCGAACCGGTATTGAACGTTCCCCAGAGCGGCAAATATACGAGCCAACCGAAGAAGGAAGACAAGAGCGCGATCATGATCAATAGCTCGATGAACGCGATCAAAAGCGTCTTGAGCCCGACGAAAATGACCACGATCGCGAGAATCAGCGACACGACGCCCTGCAGGCGCGACACGAGATTTTTAGCCGGCGCCAACTGCAGCGCCCACTCGATCAGGTTCCACAAAAAGAAGATGTCGAAGAGCCAGAGCGACGGTATGCCGAGCTGCGATTGGACGGTCGACGATGCTTGGGATTGCGATGCCGTGAGCAGCCAGCCCGAACCCGTCTCGAGCGCGAGCACCGCAACCAAAACCATGAGCGCCAGAATGAAAAAGGGCGTGCGCAGCCCGCGTGCGACGTTCACGAGCGCTCCGCCGTGATCGAAGACGTCGACGCGCAGGTCCGCGACTGGCTCAAGGGCATTGCCGGCGACGCATCGATCAGCTTCGCTCTGCCGTCGGGCGAAAGCGAGCAGTTGACGCTGTACGCATATTTGTTCGATATCGATCGGCCGCTGGCTGCGCCATCTGGACGGCTACCTCCGATGCTGCTCCGGCTTGGCTATCTCGTTACGTCGTCGGGGGCCGACGCGCTCGCCGCACACGCGGTCTTGAGCAAAGTGATCTCCGCCGCTGATGGAGACCCGCAATTCTCGCTCGAATTCGGACCGGCGGCAGCGACGGCATGGACGGCGTTACATCTCCCCGCTCGCGCGGGTTTTGTCCTGCGGGCGACAGCGCTCAAAGAACGCACCGGCAGCATCGCTCCTCCCGTCCGTTCCGTGCAGCTCGAGACGGTTTCACTCGAGCCGCTGTCCGGCCGCGTCGTCGCGAAGGACGGCACGCCGTTGCCGGGTGCAATCGTTGAAGCGACGAGCATCGGTCGCAGCGCCACGACCGATGTGAATGGACGCTTCACCCTCGAAGGCGCCACGAACGAACTCGCTCTCTCTTTGCGCGTTCGCGCGAAGGGAGTCGAAACGGAAATCTCACACCCGGCAGAGTCGACCCCGGATTTCACGATCGCCGTCGACGTCGCCAAATAAGGGGAGGCCCGGATGTCATCGTTTCAAGTGACGACACCGAATGCGCGCCTACGATCGCTCAAACCGGGCGAATCGATCGAAGTCCCCTACTCGGTGGCCAATATCTCCGGGGGTTCGCGGCGCGGCTCGTTCAGCGTGAAGACAAAAGATGACGGGACCGCCGGCTGGTATTCGATCAAAGGGGCGCCCGCGTCAGATTTTGCGCCGGGCGCGACGCAGCAAGTCACCGTCGCCGTCGCGCCCGCCGCGAACGCTGCGCCCAAGGAAGGCTACGGCTTTCACCTCTTCGTCGGGCTCTCAGGGCAAGAGGACACCGACTTCGCGGACGGCCCCGAGGTGACGTACGCGGTTGCCGCCGGCGAGCACAAGGCATTTCCGTGGTGGATCGTCGTGGCCGCTCTCGTCCTGATCGCCGTGGTCGGCGGGGTTGTTTATTTCGTCACACGGCCGCAGGTATCGGCGGTTGCTACGGGCGTGACCGTGCCGAGCGATGTGATCGGCGCGACGCCGTTCGGGGTCGCGCAGGAGATGGCCGGTCTCGGAGTAACCGCCGACCGCATCACCATCTCTTGCGGCAATGAAAATCTCGCCGGAGTGACGGTAGCAGCCACCACGCCCGCGCCCGGCCAAGCGCTTGCGGCCGGCGCAACGCTCAGCTTGCGCTTGAGCAATTGCCGGCGACGGCGCCGTGACGAACTTCCCGAAGCAGCGCACCAAATAAATCCAGCCATCTTGCAGGGTCTCCTCAAGTCCCCGGCGCCATAGCTTCATTGCCCCTACGTTAATAACGAGCGAAGGGAATTTTCGATTGGCCACGATCAGCGCTACCTTCACGAACGCTTCGGGTGGAAGCCGCCGCCGGTGCTCTTCAACGACTATCTCGATCCCCTTCGCCGCTGAAATCGGGTAACCGCATGTCTTCCTTTCAAGTGACGACGCCGAACGTGCGTCTACGCACCCTCAAGAGCGGCGACTCGATCGAGGTCCCGTACACCGTTGCGAACGTCTCAGGCGGTTCGCGGCGCGGCTCGTTCAGCGTCAAAACCAAAGACGACGGCACCGCCGGCTGGTACGCGATCAAGGGCGCGCCGGCTTCCGATTTCGCGCCGGGCGCAAACCAGCAAGTCACGGTCGTGGTTTCACCACCACCGAATGCGCCTCCGAAGGACGGGTACGCCTTCCACCTCTTCGTCGGACTCTCGGGCCAAGAGGACACGGACTTCACCGACGGCCCCGAGGTGACGTACGCGGTTGCGGCCGCGGAGCACAAAACGTTCCCCTGGTGGATCGTGGCAGCCGCCGTCGTGTTGATCGCCCTGGTCGGCGGGGTCGTCTATTTCGTGACGCGACCGGCCGGCGGCACCGTCGTGCCAAGCGATGTGATCGGCGCTACGCCGTTCGCGGTCGCCCAAGAGATGGGTGGCCTCGGCGTCGCTGCCGATCGCATCACGATCTCGTGCGGCGTCGATACGGCCGCCGGCGTAACGGTAACCTCAACGCAGCCGCCGCCGGGTCAACTGCTCGCCCCGAACGCAACGATGTCGCTCAAATTGAGTAATTGCTTCACGATCATATTTCCGCATCCCATACCGCTGAGCAGCGGCCTTCTGAAAAACTTCCAGCCATACCTGAAAGCGTCACCCTAAGTTTTTGCGCACCGCTCGACCTGCGGAGGAGGCCCGGCCATGCCAACCATCTATGTGAGCTTCACCAATAAATACGGGGAGAGCAAGAAATGGACGATCCAGGACGTCCAGATCGACCCAAGCGCGCCCGCCACGGTCTTCGACGGTTTCCTTGACAAGGACCAGTCTACCGACACGATCGCCCTCTTTGCGAACGCGGAAGGCGCCCACGCGAAATACACGCGCAGTGACGGGCAGTGGAACAACGTTGAACCCCGGGACGGGGACAACGTCGAAATGAACTTCTAGGCGGAGACCATTTGGGCGCCGGCTCCGGCGCCAAGCTCGAACTCGTTCTCGAAGTCGGTGTAGGCCTTGCGCTCCTGGGCGCCGCTATTTGGCGGCCAGGGATTATTGACCAGGATGGTCGTGCCCTCAGGCGTTCCGTCGCCTTCGACGCCGGTTACGACGACCGCATGATACGGTGCGCCGATCTCGACGATCCAGATCGGTCCGTGGGCCTGCAGCATCTCGGCCCAAGCCGACGGTAACGCGCAAGCGGGGCCTAGCTGGTTGAGGTTCCACTGCCCGACCGCCTTTTGAATGTCGCCCCAGCCGTAGCCGTCCGTGATCGTCATGCCGGCCGCTTGAGCAATCGTCGCGGCCGTAACGCTCTGCCGGTCGCGCGTGCCCACGACCATCGCCATCGAGGCCGCCCAGCACGTCGTGTCGGTCGGCTGCGGCACCAGTTCAACGGAGAGACTTATCGGAGAGAAAGTATCCGTCGCCATCACATTTCCTTTCGGGAAATACGTCAGGCGCCGCATAAGCCGGGGGAGCGCGCGGCGCTGAAATCACTCAAGCACATCCAGCCTGCTCGGTCAAGCCCACGAAACAGGCATTTTCGCGCCGGTAAGCCCCTCCGTCCGAGCGAGGGTGAGTGCGCCGGATCACACCTCGCCGATTACTTTTGTGCTTTACGATGTGACCGTATTTTTTGTTCCGAAGCACACATTATAAAGCTTTAGGAACATTAAAAATATCGCCTCATGTTGAGACTGTCTTGTCCGATGTCCATGTTTGAGTGGAAATTTATTTAT
>Ga0302326_10002044_pt1 | contig 49998 bp, 50 predicted proteins | sample Palsa_T0_3_FD_202264 | JGI IMG/M metagenome (GOLD analysis project Ga0302326, IMG submission 202264) | Peat permafrost microbial communities from Stordalen Mire near Abisko, Sweden - Palsa_T0_3 | ecosystem: Environmental > Terrestrial > Soil > Palsa > Peat permafrost | place: Sweden: Abisko...
TGCCAGTGAAGATTGAACCCTTCCACCTTGGGCACTTTGATGCCGTCGGCCCGGTAGGGTCCACTTCCTTCACAAACTCACCTCGTCACTTCACTTTTAAAGTGGGAGGCGTCCATACCATTTCTCCTTCCGGGAGCCGCAGCATTTCTTGAAGCGCCTCGCGTCCGCGCGCCAGCCGGCTCGTCAATGTTCCGAGCGGCACATCCAGCACCCCGGCCGCATCCTTGTAGGACAGGCCCTCGACCAACACCAGACTGACGGCCAGGCGCTGATCCTCCGGCAGTCGAGCTAACGCCGTCTCCGCCGACCAACGGTCTATTTCCCGTTCCATGGTCGCCGCGCCGATATGTTCGCCCGCTTCTTCCGGCATCAAAACCTTGGCCCGTCGCGCCCGCGCCCTCACCTCATCGATCCAGGCGTTGCGCAGTATCTTGAATAACCAACTGTCCAATCGGGCATCGCTGCGCCACTGATCCAATCGCAGCAGTGCCCGCTCCACCGCGATCTGTACGACATCGTCGGCATCGTGCGAGTTGCGCACCAGATTGCGCGCAAAGCGCCTTAACCGAGGCAGTAAAGCGACGATCTGTTCCTGGATGTTTTCTACGCTGTCGTTCGTACTCATCATTAGACGTTTGCGAGTTGATGTTTAATCCACGCAATGCTACCAGCCATGTGCAGGCGGTCAGCCGCGTGTACAACTTTAAGGCTAAGTTAAATGCGTGTATTCATCTGCATAGCGATGGCAACAGCTCTGGTGCCTTCCGCCCAGGCGCAGCTGCGCTTGCCGCTCGCGCCATTACCCACGCTGCCGATCCAAAAATTGACGCAAACGGTCGGCCAGGTAGGAGCCGGTACCCTCGAGCAGCTGAGCGATGTGCGCCAGTTACTCATCGCCAATTTGATCCGGGCCAACCCGCGCACCATCGCCGCAGACCCGCACGGCAACCCGATCGTCCGCGGTGAGCTCTTGGCCTACTCGCCCTCGACGGGCGCGATCGAAGCGGCGCAAGCCGACGGCTTCAGAATTACGCGCGAGCAATCCAGCGGCGATCTGGATATTCGCTTGGTTGTCCTACAGCCACCGCCCTCGATGAACATCGTCAAGGCGCTGCGTCGGTTGCGCGAGGCCGATCCCGCCGGAACGTATGATTACAATCACATCTATACCAGCGTCGGGGTGTCGGGCGGAGAAACGAGCGATGCGCAATCGCTGCAAAGCGCCGGCCCGAGCCGCCCCGACTTGCCGCGCGTCGGCTTGATCGATTCCGGCGTTGACGCCTCACATCCAGTATTTCGCGACGCGCTGATACACCCCTGGGGTTGCGGCGACCGCGTACTCCCGGGCGCACATGGAACGGCCGTGGCCTCGTTGCTGGTCGGCCACTCGGCTCGATTTCACGGGGTGTTGGCCAAGGCCGAACTGTACGCAGCGGATGTCTATTGCAACGCCCCGACCGGGGGCGCGGTGGACGCGTTGGTCGCCGCCTTTGCCTGGCTGGCAGAGCAGCGGGTCGCCGTGATCAACGTGAGCCTCGTGGGTCCGGATAACGCCGCGCTGGCCCAGATTGTGCGTGCGCTGACATCCCGAGGATATTTGTTGGTTGCCGCCGTGGGGAATGACGGACCTGCGGCGCCACCGCTGTATCCAGCCTCCTATCCCCATGTCGTCGGCGTGACTGGCGTGGACGCCCATCGACACGTGCTCATCGAAGCTGCGCGCGGTAATCAAGTGATGTTTGCGGCACGGGGTGCGGACATGTCGGCGGCCGATATCGGCGGAAGGTATTCGGCGATCCGCGGCACCTCGTTTGCGGCGCCCATCGTGGCTGCGTTGCTGGCGCAATCCGTAACTGCACCCGAATTGAGCAGCAGCAACGCGGCAATCGAATCGCTCGTACAAAGCGCCATCGACTTAGGGCCCAAGGGCCGCGATTTGACATATGGCTTTGGGCTCGTGGGAGCCGATTACCCTGCGGATTGAGCTCAGCCGGGCCGCTGACGGCCGGCGTCGAAAAAAAATCGCGATGATGGAAGAAACACGGAGCGGCGCTCGTATCAATGGGTGAAGGCCGGGCAATGCGCTGCGGTCAAGGAGAACGACGATGAACACTAAACACATTTTTGCCGCAATCAGCGTCGCGACCGCGTTGACAGTCATCACGCCCGCGTACGCCGGTGGTCTGGGCGGCGGTCTTGGCGGTGGATTTGGCGGCGGTCTTTCCGGGATGTCCGGTATGAACCGCGGTCTGTCAGGTCAAGGCGCCTTCCAGGGTCAGGGCGCCGTCGGTGGGTCGCTTGATAAGCCGAAGCTGCCTGCCGCAACGAATAGCGTGAAGCAGGGATCGGTCACAGGTGATGCCGCTGCTCAGACGGCTGGTAGCGTATCCAAGACCGGAAACGCGGCTACCGGCAACTTGGCGGGTTCGACAGAATCGGCTGCTGCGCTGTCAAAGTCGGCCGCCTCGAGCACGACCAATAGCGTGAGCACCACGGCGAGCAACACCGCCACCAGTGCCGCGGCCAATACCGCTGCCGAGGCGCAGGCTGCCAAGCCGAACCTAAGTTCGAGCGCGGCTTCCGCGGCCTCTGTGACCGCACAAAAGCCGGCTTCCGCGGCGAGCCTCAAGGGTGCGGGCGGCGTAAATGCCGCGACCAACAAGGGCACGGCCACCGCGAACGGCTTGGGGTCAATTGATGCCGAGCATTCGAGCAGCGGCACTTCGCTCGATGTTGGGGCCACTGCTTCGGCCACAGCGTCGCGCAATCCGCAATAGTCTAAGGATCCGCGACTCGCAGCGCCCTCGCACTCGCGAGGGCGTTTGCGTTCATGTTCCGACCTTGATCTCGACTCGCAGCAGCGGCAGATCCCCTGGCTTGTGGTTATTTTCCACAGACTCGATGGCATGCATGGGTTCAGGCTTCATCCAGTGAACAGACCAGTGTCCAGCATGAATCGGCTCCTCATTGCCCGGTGAATCTTTGACAATGCCGCCAGGTTGGTGATACCGAATGTGCGGCGACTTACCGCCCGTATCCCAATCGAGAAAAAAACTGGGCCAATGATGATGATGCATCGGCTCGGTCTGGCCATTGGGCGGAACGGTGACTTCAAGTACACGCACGAGCGCGTTTTCGAATATCACCTTATGGCTGTCCGGCGCCGCTTGAACTGCGTCATAGCCGTCTGGAAAACTCGAAACGTCGCTGGCCCACGCGTGAAGTTGCCACGCGCAAAGCGCGGTCAGACCCAAAACCGCAAAACCTATGTATCCCTGCGTACGTCTCTGCATGACATCTCCTAAGCTACTTCACCTTATGACCGTCCTGCTCCTGGATGTGGCCATGCAGGTCGTCAAAGCGCGCGTGCAGGGTCAGTCCATCGGGCGAGAGAGCCCAGCGCGAAATCCTGACCACCTTGCCGTCGTTCAGATCAGATTCCTCGATCGTCCGATCGTCGATTAGTTTGACGGAGACGCCATCGATCTCATCGCTGCCCTTGTAAGGCGCCGGCGTGCCGTCGAGTTTCGCGGTGAAGGACCGACCCATTCGATCGATCATCGCGAGTCCGCCGCCGCTCACTTTGAAGCTCGTGTCTTCGACGTGATTGGAAACGTCCATTTCTGTCATCTGCCATCCGCCTGAGACCGGATGCGATCCGGGCTTGCCCGTGCTGATGCGTGAAAATTTCGACGTCAGTTCGACAGCAACCGGAGCCATTCCCATGATGGTTTGAACCTCGGTTTTCGTCGCGCCATCCGCAGAGACCGTTACTTTCGTATCGGCGACCACTCTGCCGTCCTTCTTGCCGGTCTTGGCAATGGTGTGATCATCGACAATCGCGATACTGATCGTATCGTAGTAGGGATTTCCGTGGAGCGGTTGATCATGCCCGTCGGCCTTGGCGGTGTAGGGCGGGATACAAGTCGGACACGCATACTCCCCGTTGGCCAGAATCGCGACTTCCGTTTTGGGATGGGTGGGTCTTTGCGGATCAGGTCGCCACGTTCCGTCGAATGCGCTTTGCGCCGAGCAGAGTGCCGGAAGCAGCAACAGTCCGGCCAACATCGGATGAGTTGTTTGCATAATTCAGTCCTGTTGGATGTTCATTGCAGAATAGTCATTTCCGTGGCCTCTATCTAACGCCGGGCTCACACGCTCTTCAAGAACACGCGCACTCTCTCCAGTTCCGCTTCGAGAGCGGCGCCAAACCTCGAGTCGCGCGGCGCCTTGCCGGCGGTGTAGCCGAACTGCGCGCTCAATCGTCCATCGACCAGGGTTAAATTGCCCCAGCCGATGACCGCGTCGTGCCAGAGCAGGGGCAGGGCGTAGTAGCCGAGCTTGCGTTTCGGCGCGGGTGTGTAGGCCTCGAAGCGATAAACCCAGTTCCAGAAGATCTCGAAGCGACGCCGGTCCCAAACCACGGGATCGAAGGGCGTGAGCAGACGCACTTCGTCGTCGAGCCGCCAGCGCGCCGACTGCGGCCTTTCCTCCGCGGGCCAATACCACTCGGTGCCCTCGACGCGTGCGTGCTGCAGCCGCTGCTTGGCGCGAGCCAGGGCCGCCCGGCGTTCCTTGGCCCATTGCGGTGCTCCGTGCTGCAAGCGATTCACCAAAAATCCCAGGCTGCCGCCCGGCAGCGGCGCATATTTACGGGCGATCACATCCACCAGTGCGTCCATTTTGGATGCACCCAGCACCTTGGCCTTCTCCCGCGCAATGGGTAATTCCGCCGCCGCTTCGCGCGCGACATAGACGCGCGTGCCGCCGTCGCGCCGCGCCACGCGCAGCAGTCCGCGATAGTGCATGTGGTCCAACAATTGCGTACTGGCGTTCGAGGAGCCCCCGAACCAGTTGGTGACGCGGCCGTGCGCGAAATGCGCGTCCACCTCCCGTGGATGCACCGCGCCGCGTTCGCGCACGAAATCGAGGATTTCCGCTGTCTGCCGGAGACGCTTGGGCGAAGACTTGGTCCTCAGCATCCGTGGGTGCATCAAGGCGTGGTGAGTGCGGGGCAAAAAGCCGTAGTTGACGAAGAAATCTTCCTCGATCGCAAGCGTTGGGTAGAGGCGCTCAAGATCGCCCGCACGATATCCCTCGACCCGATGGCGCAGCGTCAGATCCTGTGCGCGGGCGGGAGCCCGAATCGGATCCGCTTGGACAAATCCTAATTTCTCGATCGCGCGCTTCAGCGTCGTAGGTTTGAACAGCGAGCGCGCAATCGCATAGCGGCGCAGGAGGCTTACGGAGATGGGCATGCGGAGAATATACCGAATCCGCCGCGCCTCGCCGCCGCCCCGCGCTTTGTGTGCCGCGACGCGGCTCTGGGTTTCCAGGTACATTAAGAAGCCATGCTGGAAACCATCGAAGTCGAAACGGCGCCGCAGCCGAACGCCGCGATCATATGGCTGCACGGTTTGGGCGCCGACGGCCACGATTTTGAACCCATCGTGCCGGAACTCGTGCCGCAGCGCTCGCGCGCCTGGCGCTTCGTTTTTCCGAACGCCCCGACGCGGCCCGTCACCATCAATGGCGGAATGCGCATGCGCGCCTGGTATGACATCGTGGGACTAGATCGCAAGGCCGCCGAAGACGCTTCCGGATTCAAGGACACCGATCAAAAGGTGCGCGAGCTGATCGCCCGGGAAGTGACGCGCGGCATTCCTGCGGCCCGCATCGTGCTCGCGGGTTTTTCCCAAGGAGGCGCCGTCTCGCTGTATACCGCGCCGCGCATGACGGAAAAGCTGGCCGGCGTGATGGCGCTGTCTTGCTATTTGCCCAGGGAAAGCACCTTTCAGGCGGAACGGGCGCCCGCCAACGATGCAACGCCGATTTTTATGGCGCATGGACAATTCGACGGCGTGGTGCCAATGATGTTAGGCGCGAAATCGCGGGATTATCTTAGGGCGCAGGGGTATAAGGTCGAATGGCACGACTACCCCATGGCGCACGCTGTTTGCGCGGAGGAAGTCGCCGATATTCGTCAATTCTTAGTACGCGTGTTGCCCGAGGAGCCTGTCTGAGCAGATGACCAACCTCTCGCCGTTCATTAAGCGACTCAAACTTGCCGCAGCCAAGGCCGCTGCGCGGGCTGCGGCCGCAAAAACCCAGGTACGCGCCGCGAAGGCGCAACTTAAGCAGGCGCGTAAACTATTCAAAACGGAGAAGAAGGCGGCGAAACACGCGTGGCGGAAAGTCGATGCGGCAGCCGTTACCGCGACCCGGCGTGCGCCGAGGCCGGCGGCCACACTCAAGCTCAAGCCGGCCGTTCGTAAACCAGCGGCGAAGCCGGTCCGCGCGGCGCGCAAGCGCCCAAAGGCCGCGCCCAAAACCGCATCCAAAGCTTCGCCGAAGAAGGTCAAGCCGCGCCGCACGGCAAAAGCGCGCGGCCCCGCAGCTCCGAGCATGCGCTCGGCGGCGGAGGTCGCGAAGTCGGTCATCGAGCGATTGCATTCGCCGCCGCCGATATTGCCGCCGCCGGCGGTCATTCCGACGGATGCGTCTTCAAGTTCTGGCGATTCGACGGCGAGCGCGCCCGGCAAATCGTAAGAGTCGTACCCGCTCAGTGCGGCGCCGGGGGCAGAAGTCCCGGGAATAGAAGTGTCATCAGGATGGTCAAGAACAACACCGCGAGCAGCCCCAATAGTTGTCCGAGCACCCAGACCGCGAATGCTTTTCGCGTCGCTAGTCCTAGAATTTCGCTGAATCCCATGACTTGCAGAACGATGCTCCAAAACAGCAGCAGCAGGTAGGCCGCAAGCTGCGCGTGAAGCACGAAGCCGACGAATCCATCCACCTCGGCGGCTGGTTTCTCGATAATCGCCGCCTCACCCACCAAGAGTGCCGTGAATATCCACAGGACCAGCGACGCCGCCACGGGGATGCCCCCATAGGCCAGCACGTGGAACACTTGGTTGCGCGCCGATTTGCCGCCGGCACGCTTGCCCAAGCGGCCGTAGATAGCCGCAAATAGGTACATGCTAAAGACGCCGGCCAAGGGCCCGAATATGCAGGCAGTTCCAAGAATCTCGCCGGCGGTGAAACCGGATCCGGAAAGCTGTGTTCGATACACCATGACGGCGGTGGCGGTGCCTTGGGCCGCGGCCAGCAAGTAGTCAGTAGCGCCAATCGGCTGTGTCGCCAACTCGCGAAACACGCGGCGCGGTCGCAGCCAGACATCTCTTATTGGTCGGATTTGTTCGGTTGTGGACACCGCAGGCAGCCTACGCAATCCGAGTCGGCGACTCCAGTGCTCACGCACAGATGACAGCAGACTTTTTCGGGGCTACTCTCACGGCGAGTTCGAACGATGTTTCAGGAGAAGGATGATCATGGCAAAAAAGAGCAAGTCGAAAAAGCGCAAGTCAAAGCGGCCGATGGCAAAGGCCAAACGTAGTTCGGTCAAACGTTCCGCCAAAAAGAGCGCGGCGAAAAGAAAAACGCGGCCGATGAAGGCCAAGAAGAAGGTCAAGGCGAAAGCGAAGAAAGCGGTCAAGAAGGCAGCGCCGAAAAAGGCAGCGCCAAAGAAGGCCGCACCGGTCGCTGCGAAGCCCGCGGCACCGAAGCCCGTTGCGCCGACGCCTGCGGCGGTGAAGGCTCCGCCTAAGCCGAAACCTGCGCCTACGCCCGCGCCTACGCTTTCTTCGCCCGCCATGCCGGCCTCTGAGCCCGACATGCCGCCGGCGATGAATTCCGGCGTGGAATCATCGGGGATGTAGATTCGCCTGACGGCAGCGGGAGACAGGCTCCTAGGCGCGTATTAGCCCTTGAAGAGGGCGCGCGCCGCTGCTGTCGGGGAATACTCGTTTGGCCAGGGTGTTCGCATCGACGTGCATGTGCTCGTCGAGCACCGCTTTGAATACGCTGCGCAGATCGAGCGTTGGCTTGAGATCGCGATTGTCCAATAGGGCCGTGCGATGGAGGCCCGGCCAATCCGCGATGACCTGTCCGCCGCGAACCGCGCCGCCCACGAGGAAGGCACAACCGCCCGTGCCGTGATCGGTACCGCGTGTGCCGTTCACCGCGGCGGTCCGGCCAAATTCCGTGACCACCAGAACCGCGGTTTGCGGCCATAGCGGGCCCAATCCGTCGGCCAGCGATTTTAAGCCCTGATCGAGTCCCGCCAGCCGCGTGGCCAGAGTACCTTTGGCGCCGCCTTGGTTGGCGTGGGTATCCCAGCCGCTGGCCTCGATGACGGCAATCTCCGGGCCACCGTCGCTGCGCATCAACTCGGACGCCATGCGCGCCACCGCGCCGACTCGATTCGGATAGGCAGCTTTGGCCGCTTCCTTGCTCATGGCGTTTGAGTCGGCTGCGCCGTCCACCATTTTTTCTGTCTGCTGCGCTTCGCTCAGCCGCGCCGAGAACCAATCGTCTTTGGAATACAGGTCCGCCAGGCGCGCCAGCAAGTCCTCATCGACATCCGGCGTGGCCTGCGGCGATTTGGAAATCACCGGGGCCTCCCCGCGCAGGATCAACGGCACATTTTGGCTGATGGCCACCGCGCGATCGCTCGATCGTCCGCTGCCGCGCGGTAAGGCGGCGAGCGCCCGATTGAGCCAGCCGTCGGCGGTGCCGATGGGTTTGGTAAGGCCATTCTCGAGCACGTTCTGACCGTCAAAATGCGATCGATCGCGATACGGCGAGGCGACCGCATCGAAGACCACCAGCTCACCGGCGGCGAAGCGCTCGTGCAAAAAGCTCAACGCGGGATGTAGGCCGAAGGTGTTGTTCAGTGCCAATGCGCCATCGGGACCGCCCGGTGCGGCGATTGCCAGTTCGCGGTGCAGGCTCGCATAGTCCGGATCCCCGTAAGGTGGCACGGCTGCCAAGCCATCGAGCGCGCCGCGCAAAATGACCACCACCAGGCGCGACGATCCTCCGGTGTAGGCAAACAGTGCGTTGGGGATCGTGGCGGTCGTCGCCAGCGCACCCGCGCCGATCAGGAAGCGGCGTCGACTCGAGTTCATTTGCGAAGATCGCGGCATGATTATCTCCGTTGGAACTCAGGGCTCATCAACAACAATGCCACGGCCTGTCCGGAACTCGCGGCGCGGCGCAAAGCAGTCAAGGTTTCCGGGCGCGCGTAGGCACCCAAGCTTGCGGCCGCGAGGTCCGAGGGTTCCACGCCGCTTTCATATTTGGCGCCGACTCGCGATGCCCATAGCACGCGGTGCATGAGTGCATCGGAGCCATCCCAACTCTTCGAGGTGTCCGGCCAGCCGGCAGGGGACCCCGGCGTGTATTGCCGCTGGCCCAATAAATCGAAGGTGCGGATGACTTCCTCGGGTTGTGCCGGCGAGACGTTCAGCGCTCTCAAGGTTGAGAACACGAAATCCTCCGGTGTCTTGAACTTGCGCGCATTGGCGTCCCAGGATTCGGGAGATTCGATCAGAGCCGCGTAGACTGGCGGCAAATCGCCGCCGGATTTTAAAAAGGCGCGCGCGACTCGATCCACTGCGGCCGGCGGCGGATCGTCCGCGATGAAATGCCGCACGAGCTTGGTGGCGATGAAATTGGCCGTTTCGGGACGGCGCGCCAAATCGGCAAGCACGGCCTCGCCCTGGCGCTGGCCTTGCTCGGTGTAAGTCTTGCCGAGAAACACTTTCGGGCCCGGCTCGTGCAGGTTGTCGCGGAAATAAAAGCGGCCCGGCACGCCGCCGGCCAGCCGGCCCTTGCCGCCGCCGATCGACCAGCCCGTTATGATTTGCGCGAAGCTCGTGACGTCGGCTTGGCTGTAGCCGCCGTTTACACCGAGGGTGTGCAATTCGAGAATCTCGCGCGCCAGATTTTCGTTGATGCCGAACTGGCGCTTGGGTTGGCCGGTATCGGCGCCGCGAGATCGCGACGCGAAGCGCGCCGCCGCCATTGAATCCTTGCCCACCGAATATTGATTATCGAGAAACGCAATCATCGCCGGATGCTGCTCGACCGCCGTCAAAAGATCGACGAAACGGCCGGCGACATGCGGCCTGATCGCCTCGTTCTCCAGCGTTCCGGCCAGGCCGTACACCACGCCCTTATCCGCGGATACCGCGAAATGATTCGACCAGAAGTGCACCAAGCGCTCGGCGAAGGGCCGGCTCGTCAGCGCGGCGCTTTGCGCGCGCGCCAGGACCTGTGCGCGATAATGGGGTTGATAAGCTTCGCGGACAGCGTTGAACAGAACCTTCGCATCCGTGCTTTCCGTCGCGGATGCTTGCTTGAGTTTCTGGCGTTCGTCGCGTGCCGCTATGAGGCCGGCGAATATCTGATCAGACGGCGCGAGGGGTGAATTCACCGCCAGTGGCACCGGTCCTCTGATTTGAGAAAGTAGCCATGCACGAGGTTCTTGAGCGGCGGCCGCCAAATCGCCCGGTCTGGCACCTAATCCGAACCGCAGAACGGCGATTTCAGCTTGCATCATGCCCCTTAACGGCACAGCCCGTGGAGGGTTGACCTCAGGGCGACTTAACAGATGGTAGTTGCGCCGCAACAAGGTGGATTTGCACCTCAACCTCCGTTCTGTGCCGCGAATAGAAAGCGCAGCGCCAAGCACAGTGCAACGAGCGCGATGAGGACATTGAGCACCACGCCGATTTGCGTCCAGTAGCCCGGAGGAACGACGGCGGGGTCCAAATTCTTCGCGACTTGGCGGAATTGGCGTGCGGAAATCAGCGCCACGGCCGCGCCCAACAGCAGCAGCAGCACTCCGGCCGCCAAGGAAAAGCCGCGCTGGCTGCTGGACCCGGATTGGTGCGTCACCAATTGCAGGAACAAGCCAAATCGCTCGACCACGAAACCAAACCCCATCAATGCAATTGATGTGCGTTGCCAGGCGAGGAGCGTGCGTTCGGCCGCGAACAGCACGCGTGGGTCTGCCGTGTAGGACATTGTGGGCTCCTTGGAAAGTAATGAATTTGGATTAGTCAGTGGAGTCTTACATATTCATCAGGCAGGCCCCGATGCCGAGGAAGGCACAAGGCCGAGAGAATTGCGGCAATACGGGAAATTCTGGAAAGCACCATGGCATATGCCCAGCCAAACGTGATTGCAGACGAGGACGAATCGCTCGAAGCCTCTTCGCGGGATTTACCGCCGCTGCGCGACGCCAATTTGCGCGGCCGGCGCATCAGCTCCGCTGCGCTGCGCGAGATTGAAAGCTTGCGCGCCATCAACACGCAGTTGCTGCGCGAATTGGCGGCGATGAAAGCGCGCGAGATTGAAACGCAGAAGCTGGCGGAGCGCGACGGGCTCACTGGACTTTATAACCGCCGTCGCATGCTGGAACTTCTCGAGGCCGCAATCAGCGATGCGGTCCTGCAGGATCTGCACGTTGGGCTGCTGTTCATCGACCTAAATGGCTTCAAGGCAATCAACGATAACTATGGGCACGCGGCCGGTGACCAGATTCTGGCCACGGTGGCGACGCGCATTTCGGCGCGCGTGCGCGCCGGCGATATTTGCTGCCGCTACGGCGGCGATGAATTCGTCGTGGTACTGCCTGGTGTGCCGGATCCGTTTCCGGTGAGCCGGGTTGCCGATGCGATCCGCGAGCGCGTATCGCTGCCGTACTGGATCGGCAACGATCAGCAGCAATTGACCGCCTCGATCGGCGAATCGATGTATCCCTACCACGGCGAGAATGCGGCGCTGCTGGTGCATCGTGCCGATGAGGCGATGTATCGGCTGAAGTCGCGCATCGTTCGGCCAACGGCGGCGGCCGGCCGCGCGCCGCCGCAGACCCGACGCCGCAACGATAAATCCAAACCGCGCTCCGGTGGTACTCCGTAGCCGACGGCGGTATGCTTGATCAAAATCCCGTCAACGGCGGGGGACGCAGGACGTTACGGTCCTCATGTTCTCTGATAACAACAGGAATTGATCATGAGTCAACGCAACTCGTTAATCGCAGCTGCTATTTGCGCCCTCGCTATCATGGCGCTGCCCGCCTGCGTGGTGGTGCCCGATCAAGGTCACTATGTCGGAGGGGTCGTCATGGTCGCGCCGCCGGCGCCGCGTGTCGAAGTGGTGGGTGTCGCGCCGTCTCCCGGCTGGGTTTGGATCGGCGGATATTGGAACTGGGTCGGCGGCCGCCATGAATGGGTCCCGGGCCGCTGGGCCGCCGGTAGACCCGGCTATCACTGGGTTGCTCACTCCTGGGTGCGCGCCGGCGACGGCTGGCGCATGCATGCCGGTCATTGGGAGCGCGGCTAGCGCTTGCTCAGCGCGCGGCTGGCCAGGAGGACGCCTTGTGAATCTCTCGGAGTTTCGGGCCTCCGCCGGCATCGAACCAATGCTCGATTAATCGAAACGAAATCGATACGGTTGGCGGCACGATGGGTCGGCCCGACGCCAAATCGGCGCGCGTAAACCACTGCGCATCTTCCAATTCCTCGTCGCGTCTGCGGATTTCCGTGGTCAGCGCGTGCGCCGTGAATCCGAGCATCAATGAGGAAGGGAAAGGCCAGGGCTGCGAGGAGTGATACTCGATCTGGTCAACTTCGATGCCGGTCTCCTCGAATACCTCGCGGGTGACTGCGTCCTCGAGCGATTCTCCGGGTTCGACAAAACCGGCGATCGTCGAGTAACGGCCGACGGGCCATGAAGCTTGTCTTCCCAGCAATGCGCGCTCGCCGTCGCTGACCAAAACGATGATGGCCGGATCCGTGCGCGGAAATTGTTCGTGCCGGCACGCGGGATTTGTGCAGATGAGCACATGGCCACCGCGGGCGGCGAGCGTCGCGGCGCCGCAGGTGCCGCAGAAGCGGTGCCGGGCTCGCCACAGCACCATGCCGCGCGCATAGCCCAAGAGACCGGCTTCCGTGGCGGGCAGCACCGAGGCTACCAGGCGCAGATCCTCAAAGCGCGTACCGGTTTGAAGCTGCGGCGGTTCAGTTGATTCAATCTCAAAGGCAAAGACGTTGATGTCGCCGTATCCACCCAGAAGAATCAGATCGTTGTCGTTGCGCAGCGTTTCCGGCACGGCCGATAGGTCAAGAAGCGCGGCACGCGGCGCTTCACCCGCGTCGACCAGATTGCGGGAATTCCAAACAGGAAGATAACGGCTGCGCTCGTCGGCCAGTGCATTTGCAAACCAGCCTGGATCCTTGCGCAAATGCGCGGCACGGTCCATGTACGGACCGGCCAAGATATTCCTTTGCTGCATGCACACGATTCTAGCAGGGCGAGGCCTTTGCCCACCTCATGACTTGTGATGCGGGTCACGCATGCCGTCGATGGGGACACGCAAGATCCGTCAGGGCAGTCCCTCAGGAGCGACCCAATGCTCGGCCGAGTGATCGAATGGTTCGTCTTCAACGCGCAGCACCGCAAGATCAGGCGGCAGTTCGCCGCAAACCTCGGCTACGCAGGCGACTTTGAGAATCCCACGACTTTCCAGGAAAAAGTCCAATTCAGGAAGCTCTACGGTAATCACGACTTCTATGCGCTGGTGGCCGACAAGTACCGGGTTAGAAATTACGTTGCGTCGCGGGTCGGTGAGCAACATCTCATCCCGCTTTTGGGCGCATATGCCCGCTTGGACGAGTCCATATTCAAAGCGCTTCCCCAACAGTTCATCATCAAGGCGAACCATGGCTGCAAGTGGAACGAGGTCGTCTACGATAAGAGCAAACTCGACATTCAGAACACGGTCCGTCGATTCAACAAACTGTGCACGAGGCGTTACGGCTGGCGCGCAGGAGAAAGGCATTACAATTTCATCCCGCCCGTGATCGTCATCGAAGAGCTTCTGCGAGGCAAGGACGGCGGATTGCCGTGGGATTACAGTTTCTTCTGCTATCGCGGACCCAACCGCTTCGATTACACCTTTTCGATAGGTTCACCCGACGGCAGAACCGCCGGGTTCGACAAAGACTGGACGCCCCTGGCAGGCAAGATTCCTGCCATTGAGCTGGCGCCGCATATGAAACCCGCGAATTTCGCGGAGATGGTCCAGGTGGCGACAACTCTTTCCGCGGATTTCGATTTTGTCCGGGTCGACCTCTACAGCGTCGGCGACAAAGTGTATTTCGGCGAACTCACGTGCACACCGCATCAGGGCTATGGAGTGATCGAAAATAAACTGCGCCAAAAAATCTGCGACGATCTGTGGCAGCTCGATTCCGGCAATCCTCTGCTATACAAACCGCCACGGTCGCATCGTATTGCACTCTCGACGCCTTCGCGCCCGCCCGTGCCCTTCCCAGCCGTCGCCTTGGACTCCGAGCGCCACATAACATAATTGACGAATCTTCGGAAATATACAGTGTTATGTGCGATGAGCGTTTTGCAAAAATATTTGCCTGCTAGGCTCCCACCGGAGCGAAAAACGAATTGCATTAACCAACCTGAGAGGCAAACATGACTGGCAATCAAATTGGCGGCACGCCCATGATTGGCGGCACCCCCTACATTGGCGGCGGTCCCGACATTGGCGGTGGTCCTGACATTGGCGGCAATCCTGCAATTGGTGGTACTCCGAGCTAGATTCCGCGATCCTCTGATTGAGCGCCTCGCCGGATCGCGGCCCGCGCTCAATCAGCCCAGGCGCTGGATGCTCACCCTGGTTGTCCTATAGAGTGTCGCGCATGCGCTCTGCCACACCGATGGCGCGAGCATGAGCCTTTCGGCTGCGACGCGCTTTAAAGTGCTCGACCTAGATGTTGACGCTGGGCGGCAGACGGTCACGCGTGGCGGCGTTGAGCTGCATGTTCCCAAACTCTCGTTCGACCTTTTATTGACGCTGGCGCGCGCCGCACCGAATGCAGTCAGTGTCTCGGACTTGATGGAGCGCGTGTGGCCACGCCAAGTGGTGGGCGTGGAGACGGTGACACAACGCGTCAAACTTCTTCGGCGCGCGCTGTCGGACGAAGCAGCTCAGCCGCGCTACCTCGGCGGCGAGCGCCGCCGCGGGTATCGTATCCTCGCGCCGGTTACGATCCTGCCACCCGATGAATTGCGTCCGGCAGTTGCGACAGAGTCTCGTGCCGCCGTTGAGGAGCCGCCAACACCGCAGGCATCGCCGAAACTTCCCGCCGCAGAACGGCGACGCCGCATTCCCGTGGCATTGGGCGCCACGATCGCCTTATTGCTTATCGCCGCGCTTATCGACTTGATCGCCGGCGGCTCTCACCCGGATGCGCTTGGCCGCATGACTCCGGTGGCTGCGGGAGCGCCGTATTCGGTGGCGGTCCTGCCGTTTCAGTCAATCAGCCGCGGAGGCGATGATGCACAGCTCGGCCGCGGCATCTCGGAGATGGTGATAAACCGGCTCGCCGGCGAGCGCGAACTCAGTGTGATCGCGTCCGACTCGGCATTGGCGCCGCGCGGGGAAGCAGAATCTGCAATCGAGGCGGGGCGGCGCCTTGGCGCTCACTACGTCGTCGATGGCAGCATACAGCGCGAGGGTGCGCAGGTGCGAGTCGACGCGCAACTCATCGACGTGAATGAGGGCCGCCATGTCGGTGCGTTGCTGGTCGAGCGTTCGACCGCTGAGTTGTTTCATCTCGAGGACGACATCGCCGGCCGCGTCAGCTACCTGTTGCTCGCCAAGGTTCATCCTGAAGCTGCGTCGGTGCAGGAGTTCGGCGCTGAAGCGACGCTGGCTTATTTGCGTGCGCGAGCACTGCTGACGACACGCAAGATCCCTGATGCCGAGGCAGCCATCCAAGAATTCACGCGCGCCATCGCCCTCGCGCCCACCTTTGCCTCTGCCTATGCGGGGCGCGCCGAGGCGCGCTTCCAACGGCTGTTTATTCAGTATGCCTTTGATGAAAACGCCGGTGAGCTGTTTGCGCAGATGCAGCCCGACGTCGATCGGGCACTGCAGCTGGATCCGCGCAACACGCCGGCTCTTTTCATCCGGGCAAAGTTGCGTGAGATGAAGGGAGACCCTGACGCAGCTGAGGCTGATTATCGCAGCGCGATGGCGATCGGACCGGGATTCGCACCCGGCGTCGGCTACTACGCCGATTTTCTGAATGGAATTCGCAAGAATCCCGCAGCGGCGCTCGCGGTCCTGGATGCTGGCATTGCGTTTAACCCGCTGGCTGCGCGGCTCATCTACATGAAGGCTGTGTTTACGTCTCAGTCGACGCACGATGATGTGGCCGCGACTGCACTGTATCTACGAACCATCCAGGTCGCTCCCGATTACTGGCCTGCGTACAACCGTTTGGGAAGCATGCGTTGGACCGAGGGTCGCCTGGTCGAAGCGATTGGCTTTACCGAGGCATCGGTGCGAATTGCTCCGGAAATACTCTGGAGTGTCGAGAATTTGGCCCGGCAGTACATCGATATCGGGGATTTAGCCGCCGCGCGCGATGTGTTCGCTCATTTCCAGCAGCCCAGCAAGCACGAGGGCGCGGCGCTGTTGTGCTATCGCGAGCGCCGACTCGATGCGGCGCTGGCGTGGCTGCGCCCAGGGCTGCTGAGCTCGCATACCGATACGGGCGGAGCGCCGTTCGCGGCGAGCATGACGGCTCTTCTGGAACTGGCAATGCGCACCGGCAACTTTGATGCCGCGCGCGCCGAGCTGGTTAAAATGAGCTGGCTTACCGACGACAACGGCGCATTCGACTACAACTTCGCCAATGCACTGCCGCTGCTGCAACTGGCGACGCTGGAGCGTCTGGCGGGACGCAACGCCACGGCTGAGGAGATCGCGACACGGGTGCTGCAGGTGGGTGATGACCCGACGGCGCAAGGCAATGTTGCGGGACGTTGGGATCGGGTCCGCATGCTGGCGCTCGCGCTTCTCGGCCGCGACCACGAAGCTCTCCAGATCCTCGAGTTGCAGCGCGACACGGCGGCCCGTGAGATGTGGTGGGTGTGGATTGAGCGCCATCCGGCAATGCAACGCTTGCGCCGCGAGCCGCGCGCGCAACAATTGCTGACCGAGCTGCGCGCCTGGTCACGCCAGGAGCGCGCGCGCCTCGACGCAGAGCGTCACGATGGCAAGTTGCCGCTGCGCACCGCGCAGTCGACGCCGGATCCCTGTGCGCCGACCGCGGTGGCAGCATTGCAAGCTAGGGCTTTACGATGACCCCGTGGTCCACGGAATTCGAGTCGGTAACGATTCCCGTCATTTGCCCGAAATCGTTAATGGCCTGAATCTGTGTGACATCACCCGCGTTCGGTACTGCGACCTTCTTGATGGTTCCGTCGGCCTCGCGCAAAAAGCCATACGGATTTCCATCCTCGCCGGCGTACGTACCCACGACCTGTCCGAGGACGTTCAGCGCGGACGGAAAGGTCCCCTCGAGGGCGCAGTCCTGCGGTGGGCTTGCCGTCTTCGTGCAAGTAGTCGGGAAATCAAAGGTGGTGAACCGGCCGTCGGCGCTGCGCACGAATCCGTGAAAGACGGAATTCGAGTCGCCGTAGTAGCCAGTTACTTCGCCAAGGGCGTTGATCGCCTGCGGATAAGTTCCGCCGAAGTCGGGATCGGGATTTGAGCCGGGCGCATCGAAGCTGACGTACTTGCCGTTGGCGTTCCTGATGAACCCATGCACCGCGCAGGTGGAGAGATCGGTGCTGCAGACCCAGTAGTCGCCGGTGATGGCGCCAAAATCATTGATCGCGCGGGCGCCCGGAATCTCGGTCATCGTCGACCCCGGGGGATCGAAGACTGTCATGGAGCCGTTCGGGTTGAGGATGAAGCCGTGATAGTGAAGGAAAGCGAGGCTGTTGGGGTCGCTCAACTTCAGGAAGTTTCCGACCATTACCCCCCAGAGATTGATGGCATCGCCATTGCCTCCGCCGAAATCCGGCGTGTTGAAGGTAATGGTGTGGAAGTTGCCGTCGGGATCGCGGACGAAGGGAAGATCATGATCTACCGGGTCACGCACCGATCCTGCGACCGCACCTAGCGCGTTAAGGCCCCCAACGCGGGTTCCCTCGCCGTTCGCGCCATTGGTGCCGGCGCTCGGGTGGTCGATTACGAGAAATTTTCCGTCAGCAAAACGCAAATATCCATGACGCACGCTGTTTTCATCCCGGATGAGTCCGAGGCTGACCGCGAAGTCATTGATGTCGATTCCGAGCGTGCCCTGGCCTACTCCCGGGGTGGTGCCGGCGCCGGGGGCGTCGAATATCTTGTAGGTCAGCGGCGGCTCGGCATTGGCGGCGGCGCCGACTCCCAACGTACCGGCTAAGATGAGCGCGACGGATCTGCGGATTTTCATGGAAGAAGGCATGGCGGTTACTCCCTGCTGCGGGTAGTGGGACGCAGCCGCTCGAGAATCCGCTTTGTCGGCTTTTGCGCGCGTGAAGATATTGGTAAGTTTTCAGGAAGATTGACCGGCGAGGCTATTTATCGCATGACGCGACATACGCGCTAGCGCTTGCGCGCCCGCGTCCTACAAGGGCTCCAGCCCGCCATCTGCATCGCCGCGCTGTTGGCGTTTCACATAGAACCGCGCCCTCGGCCGATATCTGTAGGCGCAGGTCTCTGTTCAACTCGGACGCCGGACTGCGCCGCCGTGAGTTGACGGCGCAGGGGGCATCATCAGATGTGCGCGATCAGGCGCGCGACAGCGTCAGTGCGGCAGCGACGCTGCGGCGGGATTGCAGTTGCTGCAATGGTGTTTGTGCCTCGCCAATAAATCTCGCAAGCGCAGAGCGCCGCACGCGGGGCAGCGCGCCACGCCAACCTCGTCGTGACGCGCGAGCGCGAGCAGCAGAAACCAAGCGTGCTCGAACGAGATGCTCACCGGCTTGTGCATTTCCAAATAGGCCTCGTAAGCGCGGCACAGCAGCACCCCGGACTCCAGCGATCCCACGCGATAGCGCGGCTCGAGGCCGCGTTGGCTGGCGCCGACCAATCCGTACATCACGAACAGGCTCGCGAGCTGCGCCGCTTCGAAATTCAATTCGGGATTGCGGAAGAAGAATGCTGCCTGGCGCGGCGACTTGCCGCGATGCCGCGTGACTTCACGCGCATCGCCGTTCAAAACATAGCTGCGGTAGAGCTTGCGGATGCGATCGTCGCTCAGGCCGGTCCACTGGCGAATCGTAAAAGTGCGCGCCTCGTGGCGGATCAGCCGCAGTGCAAGATCAAATTTCTGCCGGTCTCTCGTGTAGCGATCGTCGGATACCCTCATGGCAGCCTCCTGTGTGCAAATCATGTGTTTTAGGGATAAAAAGAATTTGACAGAAATTTGTCACAAAGTTAGCGTGGTTGCCAAGAAGTTTTTCAATACGAAAAGGGGCGATTTGTGCACGACGCGTACATCGGCAATTGGACGCAGCAGTCGCATCTCTCCATCGAGCATCTGACCTCGATGCGCGACTTGAACAGTCGCTTCCTCGACTTGGCCGGCAACGGACTGCTCTCGCCGGAACTGGCGCGGCTCATCGCTGGTCTTTCGGCAGCGCAGCGAGTCGCCGCGGCAAATTGCCCTTACGCCTTGTTCGATCTGCGATTTGAGGATGATGTCTATTGGCGCGGTCGTCTCCAGTCGATCGGCGCCTGGAAGATCGCCGATGAGTTAAAGGTCGCTGCAGAAATCGTCGACTTCGTGCGGCTTGCACTCTTTTACACCTGGCATCTGGCCTCGGGCGCCGGGCTCACCGCGCACCTGCTCCTCGGGATGCATGGCAACACCGCCGAGGCCTTTCGCGGCATCTCGGTCGACGCGTTGCCGCTCTTGGCGCTCGCGGAGGCGCCGAATCTGACTGCCCGCTGGAGCGGCTGCAGCTCTTACTGGACCGCCCTAATCAGCGCGGCGGGTCGCCCTGATCGTGCGGCGCTGCGCCGAGTTCAGCTCTCGGGACTGCAGCTTGCCGCCGCGGCTCAATTGCCAAGCGAGCCTCGCGAGGTTTAGGCTACGCGGCTCCTATGCATGCCTTAGTCCTCCGACAACTCACCAAAGTCTACAAAAACGGTATCAAAGCGCTCAAAGCCATCGACCTCGAGGTCGAGGAGGGCGACTTTTTTGCGCTGCTTGGACCGAATGGCGCGGGCAAAACCACGGCGATCGGGATTACGACCTCGCTGGTCAACAAAACCAGCGGCGTGGTCGAGGTGTTCGGCCATGACATCGACAAGGAGTTGGAAACGGCCAAGTCCTGCATCGGCTTGGTGCCGCAGGAAATCAACTTCAATATGTTCGAGAGCCCGTTCACAATCGTGGTGAATCAGGCCGGGTTCTACGGCATACCGCGTCCGCTTGCCAAGCAGCGCGCGGAGAAATATCTCAAGCAGCTGCAACTTTGGGACCGGCGCAATTCGGTTGCGCGGTCGCTCTCGGGCGGCATGAAACGGCGCCTGATGATCGCGCGCGCGCTCATGCACGAGCCGCGTTTGCTGATCCTGGATGAGCCGACCGCCGGCGTCGATATCGAGATTCGCCGCTCCATGTGGGAATTCCTGCGCAACATCAACGCGCAAGGAACCACCATCATATTGACGACGCACTATCTGGAGGAAGCCGAGAATCTGTGCCGCAACATAGCCATCATCGAGGGCGGCAACATCATCGAGCGCGACAGCATGGCAAATGTGCTGCGCAAGCTGCAAACCGAAGTGTTCGTGTTCAATTTACGCGAGCCGCGCGGCGTCGCCCCGCTGCTGTCGGGTTTCACAGCCGTACTGTCCGATGATCACACGCTGGAAATCGAGATGTCGAAGACACAGAGCCTGAACGATATTTTCGCGCAGCTGTCCGCGCAGGGGATTGCCGTAAACAGCATGCGCAACAAGGTCAATCGGCTCGAAGAGTTGTTCATCCGCCTGGTCGACGGCAGCGTCAAGACCGCCGCCGCGAAGGCTTCGTAATGCGTGAATCGCGTGCGCTCACCGATTGGATCGGCTTCAAGACCATCATCATCCGCGAATTCAGCCGTATCGTACGGATCTGGGGGCAGACCATCGTGCCGCCCGGGGTCACCGCCACGCTGTACTTCGTGATCTTCGGCAGCTTGATCGGCAGGCGCGTCGGCCAGGTCGGCGGCTACGATTACATGCAGTTCATGGCGCCCGGCATCATCATGATGAACGTGATTCAGACTTCCTACGGCAACGTGGTGTCCTCGTTTTTCGGCGCGAAGTTCGGCAAGCACATCGAGGAGCTGTTGGTCTCGCCGCTGCCGAATTGGCTGATCGTCGCCGGCTACACCATGGGCGGCGTGCTACGCGGCGTGCTCGTGGGCGCGGTGGTGACGGTCATTTCATTGTTCTTCACCCAGCTGTCGATCACGCACGTGCTCGCGATCGTCACCGCGGCGTTCCTGACGAGCTTCATTTTCGCGCTCGGCGGCTTCATCAACGCCTTGTTCGCGAAGAACTTCGATCAGATTTCCTGGTTTCCCACCTTTGTGCTGACGCCGCTGACTTATTTGGGCGGGGTGTTTTATTCGGTGACCATGCTTCCGGGCTGGGCACACGTGGCCTCGAGCGCCAATCCCATTTTGTACATGGTGAGCGCATTTCGCTACGGCTTTCTCGGCACGTCGGATGTCGATTTGCGCGTGGCTTATGCCATCATGGTTGGTGCAGCCGCCGTGATGTTCACACTGGCGGTAACCCTGTTGAATCGCGGCACCGGTATCCGCGAATAGTGGAGCGATAAATGATACTAACAATTCCGCGCGGCCTGAGCGCTCTGGTTGCCGCACTTGCCGGCCTTTGCATGGGGGCTGTGGTTGCCGCCGACGCACCGCCGGGTCCTGTCGAGCTTGAGGGATTTTCAAGCGCCGCGGCGGCGGCCGAAACGCAGCTGGAGCAGCGTTTCGATTCGGACTTGTCGGCTGCGGACTTGCGCGCCTGGCTGGAGCAGATGAGTTCGGCACCGAACCACGTCGGCTCGCCGCACGATAAGGCCAACGCCGAATTTGAACTGGCGAAGTTCAAAGAGTGGGGCTGGGATGCGTCCATAGAAACGTTTTCAGTGCTGTACCCGACGCCCAAGGAAGTGTCGGTCGAACTCGTCGCCCCCACGCACTTCAAGGCGCTGTTGACTGAGCCGGCGATCGAAGGAGACCGCACCTCGACGCAAACCCAGGACGAGCTGCCGGCGTACAACGTATACGGCGCCGACGGCGACGTGACCGCCGAGCTGGTGTACGTCAATCAAGGCATGCCGGACGACTACAAGGAACTGGAACGCGAGGGGATCAGCGTAAAGGGGCGCATCGTACTCACCCGCTATGGCGGCGGCTGGCGCGGACTCAAGCCGAAGCTCGCTTACGAGCACGGCGCCATCGGCTGCCTGATCTATTCCGATCCGCGCGACGATGGCTACGGCGCCGGCGACACCTACCCGAAAGGCGGCTATCGGCCACCCAATGCGGTGCAGCGCGGTTCGGTGCAGGATATGACTTTGTACAGCGGCGACCCGCTGACGCCCGGCGTGGGAGCGGTCCCGGGGGCCAAGCGCCTGGCACTCAAGGATGCCAAGACCATTCTTAAAATTCCGGTGTTGCCGATTTCCTACGCGGCCGCAGAGCCGCTGCTCGCCGCGCTCGGCGGCCGCGTTGCGCAGCCTTCCTGGCGTGGCGGCTTGCCGCTGACCTATCACGTCGGTCCCGGTCCCGCTCAGGTGCACATGAAGGTGCTGTCCGAGTGGACTCAAAAGCCGCTCTACGATGTGGTCGCAAAAATTCGCGGCAGCGATGCGCCCGACCAATGGATCGTTCGCGGCAATCATCACGACGGCTGGGTATTCGGCGCCCTGGATCCACTCGCCGGCCAGATCGCCCTGATGGCCGAAGCCAAGTCCATCGGCAAATTGGTGCAGCAAGGCTGGCGGCCGCGCCGCACCTTGGTTTACAACAGCTGGGACGGGGAGGAGCCGGGGTTGCTGGGCTCCACGGAATGGGCCGAACAGCATGCCGCGGAACTGAAAGCCAAAGCAGTGCTCTACGTCAATTCCGATACGAATGGACGCGGCTTTCTGCAAGCCGAAGGCAGTCATGCCATGCAGCACTTCTTGAGCGAAGTGGCGCGCGACGTAAAAGACCCCGAAACCGGTGCAACCGTGTTGGCGCGAGCGCTGGCCGAAAGACATGTCTCGAGCCTCGACTCGCCGCGCGCCGATTCCGGCTCGCGGCCCAGCGCGAATGGAGATTTGCAGCTAGGAGCGCTGGGTTCAGGTTCGGACTACACGCCCTTCCTGCAGCACTTGGGCGTCAACTCCGTGAACCTTGGATTCGAAGGCGAAACTCAATACGGCGTATATCATTCAGCCTACGATTCGTTCGATCACTTTCGGCGGTTCGTCGATCCCACGTTTGAGTATGGGGTGGCGCTGGCAAAGGTCGCGGGGCGAATCATGCTGCGGGCCGCGCAGGCTGACCTGATCCCGGTGCGAGAAAGCGATTTCGCGGCCTCGATCGCGGCCTACGACGAGGAACTGCACAAGCTGGCCGATGGCATGCGCACGAAGACTACCGAGCTGACCAAGCTGCTGGATGACGAGTCCTACAAGTTGACATCGAATCCTGACGCGCCGCGAGGGCCGCCGGCGCGCGTCGCCGAGGTGCCGTATTTGAATTTTTCCGAGCTCGACAACGCAGTGGTGAAATTGGAACAAAGCGCCAAGGCATTCGACAAGGAATATGCGCGCTTGGATGCCAGCGGCGATCCGGCTAATCAGCCTAAGCGCGATCGCGTGAACGCAACTCTCACCATATTGGAGCAAAGCCTGACGGATCCGCATGGCTTGCCGGGCCGGGAGTGGTACCAGCATATGATTTATGCGCCAGGAATGCACACGGGGTATGGCGTCAAGACCCTGCCCGGAATTCGCGAGGCCATCGAAGAGCGCCGTTGGGACGAGGCCAACCAGTACGTGGGGGTGGTCTCGCGCGCGCTCAACGCCTACAGTGACCGGATGGACCGCGCCATCGCGGCACCGTAGACTGCACAGATAATATTAAGGAGTGGGTAATGAGCGAAGAGAAGCAGCAAAAATTCACGGCCAAGGTGCGCCGCGGTTTAGTGTGGGTACATTCCGTCGCAGCCGCGGAACTTGCCAAGAAAAAGGCCGAAGCCACGGGTGTCAGGATCGAGGGATTTACCGCCAGTGAGCTCGCCGATGTTGAATCGGCGCTGACCTGGATTTCCCAGAACAAAGAATCGCCGAGCGCCGAGTCGGCCTAAGTTCGCCGCTGCCCCCGGGAATTCTCGGACCGGCTCCTAGCTTCAGGACGGCCGAGACCCGCTGCATGCCCGTCGCGATTTCGCGACGGGCATGACTGCGATGGCGCGGTGACCATCGCAGAAGCGACTGCGCTACACTAATCTCATGGCTCGAAAAAGCGCTCTAGTCGTCGACGATTCCAAGTCAGCCCGCGTTATTTTGAGCCGCATGCTCGAAAAATACGATATCGAAGTCGACATGGCCGAGTCGGCCGAACAAGCCATCGAATATTTGAAGAGTAATCGCCCCGATGCGATCTTCATGGACCATCTCATGCCCGGCATGGATGGGCTGCAGGCGGTGCAGGCAATCAAGGGCAATCCGCAAACTGCGATGATCCCCATCATGATGTACACCTCTCAAGAGGGGGAGCTGTATGTCGGTCAAGCACGCGCTTTGGGCGCCATGGGCGTTTTGCCCAAGCAGGTGCGGCCCGTCGATGTGTCGAAAGTTTTGTACGAGCTGCATTTGTTGCCGGATCGACGCGACATGACCGAACCGGCGCTCCACCCCGTGGAGATTTACTCAGGTGTGGCGGTCGAACAGCCGCCCCGTACCGCCGGCGGCGCCCCGGCCGATTGGGGACGCCGCATTGAAACCGCGGTGAAGGATCAGGCGGTGGATATTCGCCGCTTCATCGTCGCCAGTTTGGATAGTTTTTCGACGCGCATCATCACCGATATACGCAACTCCATGCCTGTCCAGGGTGACGACCCCATCGCACCCCGGCCGCCGCCGCCGCAATCGGCGTGGCCCTGGATCGCCGGCATTTTGGCGGCGTGCCTGGTGGCAGTCGCCTTCGCCGCGAGTTGGGTGAGCGCGCGCAATGATCTGGCGAGCACGCGAGCCGAACTGGCGGCCTTGAAATCAACCAACGCGGAATTGCAGCGCGCCAAACTCGATCTGACCGCCAACGTCAAGGATCTCACCGCCGCGCTTGGCGCAGCGACCAGTTCCTCGCTATCGTCTGCGGCCGCCGAGTCCGGATCAAGTTCAAGTTCATCGCGAGTGGAGCCGGTGCCCTACGGCGAAATCGCTTTTGATCGCAGCCGCTTGGAGGTGCTGCGCGATCTCTTGATGAAACTCGAAGCCCAGAATTTTCACGGTGTGGTCAAAATCACCAGTTCCTCCGGACTATTTTGCCTGTCCGGAAACTCCACCGACGGTTACCAACCCGCGGCCGCCACGCTACCCCTCAACCGCTGCGACCTGGTCGGCAATCCGCTGGATGAAGCGCTCTCGGGTCAGCAACGTCAGTCGCTGGCATTTGCGAATTTGGTGGCGGGTGTGCGTCAACGGACGGGCGGCGCCATCACGGTCGCCTTGGAAAGCGCGGGCACGACGCACCCGAGCACGCCGTATCCGGCCCGCAGCGACAGCCTTACCGCGGGCGACTGGAATAAGGCCGCGGCGGCTAACAATCGGGTCGACTTCTCGGTGGAATCAAGCTCGCCGCAATAATTTCGCTAAAAGGCCACCCTGACGAAAAATTCGGGACCTTTGGAATCGAAATTGAAAAATCCCGCCTGCTTGACCTGCGCCGACACGAGGCTGGCGTGCAGCACGCTGTAGCCCAACGCGAAGGAAATGTTCGGACGCAGCCGGTAGAGCGCGGAAAGCTCGTAAATCCCCAACGAGCCGTCGAGATCATCGACCCGAACTTTCACGTACTGCGCGCGCCCGTCAAAATAAAACCGCTTGCTCAGGACATAGGTGGCGGCCAGTCCCACGGTTGGCAAGGGGCCGGCCTGATCCTCGGTCTGATCCACATGGCGCGTCGGAGTCTGCACGCGCGCCCGCGCCGAGATGTCGGTATCGTTGATGCCGATGATCGCGGCGACTTCGTACTTGTCGCTGTGTAGAAACGAATAGGCGTAGCTGATGCCGAAGGTGCGAATCGAGAGGTCGGACTGCAAAGGATCGCCGGGCTGCAGCACGACATCGCGGAACACGATCGGCTCGGTCACCGTGGCCGAATCCGAGCGATCCAACGAGAAATAGTTGAATATGAAGCGGTGGCGCTCGCCGGCGCGCACCATGGCTTCAATCTTGGCTTCGAAGTCGCTCTTGTCCAGTCCGAACGCATCCTCCGCATTGACCGGTGTGCCGGGAACACCCGTACTGCTGTCGAGCTGAAGACTGGTATCGTTGGAGAGGTGAACGACGCCCAGCGACAAGCGAACCCGCTCCTCGGTGGGGCTGAGATAGTCCTCCGCATGCGCCAGCGTCGCGAACAACACCAGCGCCGCCAGGACCACACCGTTCTTCATCATTGCGGTCTCCTCAAAATCAACAGATCCGTTTCGGCGCGCCTTTCCGCGGCCGGCAAGGAGGGGCTAATACGCTGCATTACATGGGCCGCAGCCGCTCGCCACCCCGTCAGTTTGCCGCCATAGATACACAGCACGCGCGGGCGTACGTCTCGATCCGTGGTGAATATGGTCTCGCGCGACCGGTCGAAGGCCGCCTGCGTGGCCGCGGGCAGGACCCGGAGGCCGGCAAAACGCTCGGTGATGTCGGCGCGGGTCAAGCTGCTCAAGGCGGGAAAGTAGTGCCGAACCACCGCCAGCAGATATTCCTCCTCGGCAGGCAAAGGATGGACTTGGTCGGGGTCGCCGCGATACGGCGTTTCGGTCGTGCCGATCAGGGTCGCGCCGGACCAAGGCATGACGAACACCGCGCGTCCGTCCGTGGGACTCTCGACGTAATAAATACCGGCGGTCAAGGGATGCGGAATGACGATGTGCGTGCCTTGCACCAGGTCCACGTCCGGTATGGAAATGGCGGGCTCAATAGCACGCGCCACTTGCATCGCCCAAGGCCCCGCGGCATTGATCAGCACTCGAGCCTTGCACTCAACCTCCGCGCCGGCTGCGGTGTAAGTCACGGTCACGCCATCCGCGCTTAAGGTGGCGCGCGAAAATCGCGCAGGCATTGCAAGTTCGGCGCCTAACTTCACAGCCGATTTCACCACGGCACGAGTCAACAGAGCATCGTTGGTCTGCGCATCGTGATAGCGAATCACGGCATCAAGATCCAGCGTCTTCAACCCGTCGAGTTGCGGCCATTCGGATTTAGGCACGCTGCCGAAGCGCGTGGCCGCATCGAAGCCGCCGAGCAGCGCGTAAATCCACAGCCCGATTTTCAGCTGCCATGGCCGGCGTCGGGTGTCGCGATACACGGGAATATAGAACGGTTTGAGCGCCACCAGCTCCGGGGCAATGCGCAGATGAATGGCGCGCTCTCGCAGGCTCTCGCGCACCAGCGCGAATTGCCCGGATTCCAAGTAGCGCAGTCCGCCGTGAATGAGTTTGCTGGATCGGCTCGAAGTGCCGGCAGCAAGCGCTTCGCGCTCGATGAGCAATGCGCTGTGCCCGGCCGCCACCGCGGCTTGGAGCACGCCGGCGCCGTGAATGCCGCCGCCGATGATGACCACATCGTATTCTTTCATTTGCTCAGAGGGGTTGATCGATGGCGCTTAGGATGCGTGATTACACGCGAACACACCAACTTTGAATCTCTGTCGCCATTCGCGAACAGTCGCTAGTCGTTTCAGTCGACGCTGGCTTTGTTTTCGCGCTTCTCTTCGAAATTCACAACCGGGGCATCTGAGGTGACTTCGATTTCGCCATCGACGATCGCTCCCTTCGCGATGGCAATGGTGCGTGCGCTGACCTTGCCGCGAATCACCGCCGTATAACCGATCTCCAGCTTATCCCTGACGATCAAGCCGCCCAAGATGGTGCCCGCGACGATCGCCTGCTCCGCCCGGACTTGTCCGTGCCAGCTGCCGGAGGCCGACAAATTCAGCGCTCCTGCCAGCTCGCCGTCGCCATGCACTTCGCCGGAAACCACGAATTGGCCGCTGCCGCGAATGTCGCCGACGAACACCGAATTCGCTCCGATGAAGGTGGGGCTGGCCGAATTGCTGTCCAGAAACCGGCGTTTTTGTTGGGTCATGACGCCTTTCTTATCCTATCGGGATAGCCCGTGGTGTGACGAGCTTGGCGTCGCCGCCAGGTGGCGAATCGAAGTAGAATGCACAATCCCTATAAACCCCCTAGAGTGTGAAAATGGTCATCAAGCAAGTGTTTTTGGTCCTGTCTTTGAGCGCGGTACTGGCGCTGTCAGGATGCAGCCGCCAGCAGAGCGACTGGGAGAAAACCCGGGCCGCGAACACCGCGGATGCCTATGAACTCTTCTTGAAGAAATATCCGAGCGGCGAATTTACCGCCCAGGCGCAAGCTCGCGTCAAGGAACTCTACGAGGAACGAGATTGGCAAAAAGCGCGCGACACCGACACGCTCGATGCCTACCAGGCATTCTTGAAGCAATATCCGGAAGGCAAGTGGACCGAAGAGGCGCGAATTCGCGTCGAGAATTTCACGTTGGCGGCGGCGCCCTCTGCCCCTGCGCCGGCTGGCGCTGAAACGCCCCCGCCCGAATCTGCAGCGCCGCCTCCTGCGCCAAAACCAACGCCATCGAAGCCGGCGGCGGCGAATGCACCGGCATCGAGCGCGCACGCGAAGGCGCAGGGATCCTTTGGCATTCAACTCGGCGCATTCAAATCCGGTGCCGATGCCGCCAACAAACGCTGGGCGCGACTGGATAAGGAATACCCCCAATTGTTGTCGGGACTGTCGCCCAAGGTCTCTCCCAAGAAGGGCGATTCCGGCACGCTGTATCGCTTGCAAGTTGCGGGACTGACGGAAAAGCGCGCGAATGCAATTTGTAAAACGCTGAAAGCCCACTCGCAAGCCTGTGTGCTGATCCATCCCTAGGCTCCCAAAAGTCCGCGCGGCGACCAACTAGGACTAGCTCCTTACCGCGCGTGTCAGCACCCGACAATTCGCGTCACATGCGCGAACCTGCGCGAGCGTAACCCACTGATTCTTATCAGGACTAGCCTGGCACGCTGCTTGCTTCGCTCAAAGGTATGCAATCGAAGGTCATTGCGTTACTGGCGGCCGAGGGCAGCCGCGAAGCCACGCTGTTGGTTCGCCGCGGCGACGGCCAGTTTGCCCTCGCAAGAATTGATGCGCGTGTGGCGGCTGCCGCGCAGCTCGCAGCACGTTATGCGCCCGCCCCGGCGCCAAGCGCTGCGCCGAGGAGCGCCGCCAAGAGATAGGTTCAAAGATTTTGGGCCACCCCCGAGGCGCCGCGGTCAAGCTTCCCCCCTCCCGCTCGCGGCGCCTTTTTTTTACCCTGCCAATTCGTCCAGCAAAAACGCGTACTCCATGGCGATTTCCCGATAGCGTTGGAACCGGCCGGATTTTCCGCCGTGACCCGCTGCCATTTCCACGTGCAGCAGTAGGCGATTGTGATCGGTTTTTGCGGCGCGAAGTTTGGCCACCCATTTGGCCGGTTCGTAATATTGAACTTGGCTGTCCCAAAGACCGGTGGTGACCAACATCGCCGGATACGCCTTGCGGCTGACATTGTCATAGGGTGAGTACGACAGCATATAGTCGTAATACTCCCGCTCGTCAGGATCGCCCCATTCGTCGTATTCATTGGTGGTGAGCGGTATGCTCTCATCGAGCATGGTGGTCACCACGTCCACGAACGGTACCTGCGCGACGATTGCGCGGTAATCGTCCCCGCTCATGTTGGCGATGGCCCCCATGAGCAGTCCTCCGGCGCTGCCTCCCATCGCAAACACCTTGTCCTTAGCGGCGTAGCCGCGCTCCACCAGCGCGTGCGTGACATCGATAAAGTCGTTGAAGGAATTCTTTTTGTGCAATTTCCGCCCCAAGTCGTACCAGGCGCGGCCCATTTCCTGGCCGCCGCGCACATGGGCGATGGCGTAGACAAAGCCGCGATCCAAAAGGCTTAAACGCGCCGAGGAAAAGCTCGGGTCCATGGATAGACCGTAAGCGCCGTAACCGTACTGCAGCAGCGGGCGCGTGCCATTGCGCTCAAACCCCACGCGATACGCAAGCGACACCGGAATCTGCGCTCCATCGCGCGCCGGCACGAGCAGAAACTCGGTGCCGTAGTCCTTTGGGTCAAAACTTCCCAGCACCGGATCGCGTTTCAGCAACACCTGCGTGCGGGTGCGGGTGTCGTAGTCATAAACCGTCGCCGGCGTGGTCAGCGAGGAATAGGCGTAGCGCACGATGCCGGTATCCAATTCCGGATTGACGGACATCCAGGTGGTGTAGGCGGCCTCATCGCTGGCGATGAAAAATTCACCGGCGCCGTTGAGCGGATGAATGCAGAGTTTGCGCAGGCCACCGCTGCGCACCGATACCGCGATAAACTCGTTGAATACATCGAAGTCTTCGATGTAGGCGTCGTCCCGATGCCCTATCACATCGACCCATTCGGCGCGCTTGCCGGGGCCGATCGGCGCCCGCGCCAGGCGAAAATTGCGCGCCTGCCAGTTGGACCTGACAATGAACTCCTCGCCGAGATGTTCGATGTCATATTCATGGTCGGCTTCCTCGGGGAGGAAAATCTCAAAGCGCAGCTCAGGATCGTCGGCGCGCGCGTAGCGCCATTCGGACGATAACGTGCTTTCCATGTGCAGGAAAATGAATGCGTCCGATTTGGACTTGCTCACTCCCGTGTAAAAGCGCTTGTCGGTTTGCTCGAAAAGCAACGCATCCCGCTTCGGATCCTCCCCGAGCACATGTTTTTTCACATACAAACCCAAGAGGGTTTCGGGGTCCTTCTCGACATACAGCAGGGTCCGACTGTCATTGGCCCACGCCAGGTCAGACTCCACGTCCGCGATCGCCACGGGCGCAATCTCCTGAGTGCGCAGATCCTTGAACTTGAGCGTGAATTGGCGCCTGCCGGTCGTGTCCTCACAGAAGGCCAGCCATTGCGAATCCGGCGAGATTTCCATGGCGCCGATGCGGTAATAGCCAAGTCCCTGAGCGTGCACGTTGGCGTCCAGCAAGATCTCCTCGGGCGCGCCCGCCAAGTCCTTGCGCCGCACAAAGATCGGATGTTCCTGGCCGGGCTCGAAGCGCGTGCTGTACCAATAGCCGTTCTTCCGATACGGCACCGTGGAGTCGTCCTGCTTGAGGCGGCCGTAGATTTCCCCGTATAGCGCATCTTCGAGCGGCTTGGCATTGCGCATGCTGCGTTCGCGAAACGCATTTTCCGCAGTGAGATAGGCCAATACGTCCGGATTGCTGCGCTCGTCGTCGCGCAGCCAATAATAGGGGTCGATTCGCGCGCCGAAGGGCGAATTCACCGGGTGCGGCCGCATAGCAGCAAAGGGAGGCTTGAGCTCGGATTCGGTCATTCTTTTGAGTTGTCCTGATACCAGGCGCGAGTATAGTCAAGAGGCCGTCAGGCGTCCGATGGCGGCCAATAACCGGGGGGGACCTATGCAGACCGTGAGTCAACTGCTTCAGGCCAAAGGAAGCCAGATTTTCTCGGTCGCTCCGCAGGATTCCGTGCTGCACGCGATCGAAATCATGGCGACGCGGCACGTCGGCGCGCTGCTGGTGATGCATGAGGGCGCATTGCTCGGGATCATTTCGGAGCGCGACTATGCGCGCAAAGTTATCCTGAAGAATCGCTCATCGCACGACACGCCGGTGAGCGACATCATGAGTTCACCTGCGGTAAGCGTGACCCCGGACGATACCGTGCATCATTGCATGCAGCTGATGACCGATGGGCGTTTCAGGCACTTGCCCGTGGTGAAATCGGGTCGGGTCGTGGGGATGCTGTCCATCGGCGATCTGGTCAAAGCCGTCATCCAAGAACAAACGCAGCAAATCGAGCAGCTGGAGCGCTACATCGCCGGTTGAGTCAAACTACAGCTTCGGATTTGCCAGCAGATAATACAAGGCGGCGGAGATCGATATCGTCACCGGCAAAGTGATCACCCAGGCGATCGCAATGCGCGAGATCATGCCGTATTTGAGTCCCGCACCGGAAGTTAGCATGGTACCGGCAATGCCCGAGGTGACAATGTGCGTGGTGCTTACCGGTAAGCCGGTGAATCCCGCGGTGCCGATGAGCAGGGCGGAAATAACCTCGGCGGAAGCTCCCTGCGCAGGCGTCAGGTGAATGTTGCCGAGCCGTTCGCCCAAGGTTGTTACGATGCGCTTGTAGCCAATCATCGTCCCGATACCTAAGCACAGCGCGCTCAGCAGACGTACCCACAAGGGCGCATATTCGACCGACTGGCCCAGCTCTTTCGCAAGTTTTTGCGCGGCCTTTTTCTCTTCCGGACTGATTCGCTTGGATTCCTCGGCGTGCTTTAACTGAGAAATCACCTGGTACGCATCGTCGCGTATCGTGGCGCGAATCTTGGCCACGGCCGAATTGGGACCCACTTGCAATTGATGGTCACCGGCACTCGGTTGGGCCGGGCTCGACTGGCGCTCGATCGACTCGGCAGCGGCGAGTGCCGCCGCTTTTTGATCATCTCCGTAGCGCTGTATCAATGGAGCCGCCTGCTGCATGAGCGAAGCGAGGTCGTTCAAGGATTGATGCGACGTCGGGTTCAAGGCGTAGGTCGCCGGGAAGATGCCGATGATGGTCAGCATGATCAGCCCGATGCTCTTTTGGCCATCATTGGTGCCGTGCGCGAAACTAACGCCGCTGCAGGTCAGTATGAGAATGCCTCTCATCCACCAAATCGGCGGCTTGTCGGTAACCGGTTCGTATAAATGCGCATCGTGAAGAGTCTTTCGGCACAGAAAATACAAGGCGCCCGCGAGCACGAATCCAAGCAGCGGCGATACCGCCAGCGCTTCCAAGACTTTCCAGAGCTGCGCCCAATGCACATCCTCGCCGAGACTGCGCAAATGCAGCAATGAGTCGGCGAGCGCAATTCCGATGAGCGAGCCGATGAGGCAATGCGAGCTGGAGTTGGGCAGGGCGAACCACCAGGTGGCGATGTTCCAGCTCAAAGCGGCGATGAACAAGGACACCAACATCGAAATCGCGGGACCTCCGTCGGGAGGCGAGAGCGCTTGCGCCGGCAGCAGCTCGACCAAGGCGTAGGCGACGGCGATGCCGCCGGTCAGCACGCCGACGAAGTTCATCGCACCCGATAGGACTACCGCCTGGCCCGGCTGCAAAGACTTGGTGTAAATCACCGTGGCGACGGCATTGGCGGCATCGTGAAAGCCATTGGTTGCCTCGAACATGATCACCATGCCTAAGGCGAAGATCAAAAGACCGACGGCCAGGGCGGATGCGGGATCGAGGTGACTGAGCACTGAGCCATGGTCTACCGACGCCGCGCCGGGCGCGAGAGGCCGGATGCGCGCGTCCCGGTCAGCGGTTGCCGACGCAAAGATTGCAGGGACATGACAGACCGTTTGACCCTATGCGCGTCGCAGGTATTATGAGTCCATACACAGGCGCGCTTCGCGGCGATTGCCCCATTTGGCGCTTAAGTTTTAAAGTGCCGAGAACCGAGTTTAAGTTCTTGTTTTAGAAAGCTTCCCTGCTTTGTGCAGGGCTAAGCTTTAGGCGTGGGCGCGCGATATGACGACTAACGAGCAGGCCTCTTTCAATACCAGCTTCAACGGCGCCGATCCGCGCCTTGTGGACTGGGGCCTGTGCCGTGCGGCGTACGAAAGGGATTCCTGCGGCTTTGGCCTGATCGCGAGCCTCGATGACCGCGCCAGTCACTGGGTCTTGCAGACCGCGATCAGTTCGTTGAATCGGCTCACCCACCGCGGCGCCATCGCAGCGGACGGCAAGACCGGCGATGGCTGCGGTTTGCTGATCAAACAGCCGACCTCATTCTTGCGCGCTGTGGCCTCGGAGGTTGGCTTCACGCTGGCGCCGCTGTTCGCAGCCGGCCTCGTGTTTTTGAACCGGGATGCCGCCAAGGCCGCCCAAGCGCGCAAGGCGCTGACTGAACAGCTGCGGCTCGAAATGCTTACCGTCGCGGGCTTCCGTTCCTTGCCGATCGACCGCGAGGCGTGCGGTTCTGAGGCGCTGAAGAGCCTGCCCCTCATTGAGCAAGTGTTCGTGAATGCACCCGCCGATATCGACGAGGCTGCGTTCAATCGCAAATTGTTCATGGCACGCCGTCGCTGCGAAAAAAAACTCGAAGCGGCGGACCCGGCCTTCTACGTGCCGTCGCTGTCGGCCAGTACCATCGTCTACAAAGGCATGGTCATGCCGCAATTTCTTGCGCAGTTCTATCCCGACCTCATGGATCCTCGGCTCGAGGCTTCGGTCGTCGTTTTTCACCAGCGCTTTTCCACCAACACGTTGCCGCAGTGGCGGCTTGCGCATCCCTATCGATATCTGGCTCATAACGGCGAGATCAACACCGTCCAGGGCAACCGCAGCTGGGCGGTTGCGCGCGGACCGCTGTTCCGATCGCCACTTTTGCCGGACTTAGGCGACATTCTGCCGCTGGTGTCGCTGACCGGCTCGGATTCGCAGTCGCTCGACAATATGTTGGAAGTGCTCTTGGTCGGCGGCCTCGATCCCCTGCATGCCATGCGCATGCTGGTGCCGCCGGCGTGGCAATCGGTTGACATGATCGACCCGGATTTGAAGGCATTTTACGAGTACTACGCGACTCATATGGAACCCTGGGACGGACCCGCCGGCATTGTGCTGACCGACGGCAGGTATGCCTGTTGCACGCTCGATCGCAATGGGCTGCGGCCGGCGCGCTGGGTCATCACCAAGAATCGGCACATCACCATTGCCTCGGAAGCGGGAGTCTGGGAGTACCCGCCCGGGGATGTCGTCGACAAAGGCAAGTTGGGGCCCGGTGAGATGCTGGCGCTCGATCTGAAGACCGCTGAACTCATGACAACCAAGCGGATCGATGATCTGCTCAAGAGCCGCCACCCTTACAAGGTTTGGCTCAAGAAGGGCGTGCGCTATCTGCAAACCGATCTGATTGATCCGCGGCTTGCGGCCGAGCCCTTCGACCGCGACATCCTGGCCCAGTATCAGAAGATGTTCAACGTCTCGGCCGAAGAGCGCGACGAAATCATTCGAGTTCTAGCCGAAGATGAGAGCGAGGCGGTCGGCTCCATGGGCGACGACACGCCCATGCCGGTGCTGTCGAAGAAAGTGCGATCTCTGTACGACTATTTTCGCCAACAGTTCGCGCAGGTGACCAATCCGCCCATCGACAGCTTGCGCGAGAGCATCGTGATGTCGCTGCAGACGCAGATCGGCGCGGAAGCGAATATCTTCGTACCATCACCGCAGCACGCGGAACAAATCGTGCTGAGCTCGCCGATTCTTTCGCAGCGCAAGCTGCGGCAAATCGTGGCGCTTGCCGAGTCCGGCGTGCCCAATGAATTCATCGATCTGCAATACGACGAGCATCTGGATCTCAAGACTGCACTGCTGCGAGTGTGCGACCACGCGGAGACCGCGGTGCGCTCAGGCAAACTCGTGCTGCTGCTGTCCGATCGATACTTGGTGAAGGGCAAGCTGCCGATCCACGCGCTGCTCGCCACGGGCGCCGTGCATCATCGACTGGTGGCCACGGGACTGCGCTGCAAATGCAATATCCTGGTCGAAACCGGCACCGCGCGCGATCCGCATCATTTCGCCTGCCTGATCGGCTACGGTGCCACGGCCGTGTATCCCTATCTTGCCTATCAGACCCTGTTCGACATGATGCGCAAGGGCGTGCTCAAGATGGAGGCGATTGTGCGCCAGGAATTGGGCAGAAGCTTCCGGCGCGGCATTCGCAAAGGTTTGTTAAAAATCATGTCCAAGATGGGCATCTGTACCGTTGCCAGTTATCGCAGCGCGCAGCTGTTCGAGATCGTGGGCTTGAGCGATGAAGTGGTTGCCCTGTGTTTCGAAGGTACCGAGAGCCGCATTCAGGGCGCGGATTTTGCGGACCTTAAGGCCGATTCCGAATATCTGGCGAAGCGCGCTTGGGATACACCTACGCCGGTCGAACAAGGCGGCCTGCTCAAGTACATGCACAACGGCGAATACCACATGTACAACCCGGACGTCGTGGCCACGCTGCAATCGGCCGTCATGACCGGCAGCTACGAGCAATATCGTCAATTCGCGTTGTTGGTCAATGAGCGGCCGGTGTCCTGCATTCGCGATCTGTTGAAACTGAAGCCCGGCCCGGCGCCGATTCCCATCGAGGAAGTTGAGCCGATTTCCGCCGTGCTCGCACGCTTCGACAGCGCCGGGATGTCCTTGGGAGCTCTGTCTCCGGAGGCGCACGAGGCGCTTGCCATAGCCATGAATCGGCTGGGAGCCCGCTCCAATTCCGGCGAGGGCGGCGAAGACCCGGTTCGCTACGGCACGGAAAAGAATTCCAAGATCAAACAGGTTGCCTCGGGCCGCTTTGGCGTCACACCGGAATACCTGATCAATGCCGAGGTGTTGCAGATCAAGATCGCGCAGGGTGCCAAGCCCGGCGAAGGCGGACAGCTTCCCGGTCACAAGGTCAATGACATGATCGCGCGCTTGAGATTTGCGCGTCCCGGCGTGGGCCTGATCTCGCCGCCGCCGCATCATGACATCTACTCCATCGAGGATCTGGCGCAGCTGATATTCGACCTGAAGCAGATCAATCCCAAGGCGCTGGTGTCGGTGAAATTGGTGGCGGAGCCGGGGGTTGGTACGGTGGCGGCGGGGGTTGCCAAAGCGTACGCGGATCTCATCACCATCAGCGGCTACGACGGTGGCACGGGCGCGAGCCCCTTATCGTCGATCAAGTACGCCGGCACACCCTGGGAATTGGGACTGGCCGAGACGCATCAGACGCTGCGCGCCAATGAGCTGCGGCATCGCGTGCGCCTGCAGACCGACGGCGGATTGAAAACCGGCCTGGACGTGATCAAAGCGGCGTTGATCGGCGCCGAAAGTTTCGGTTTCGGCACCGCGCCCATGGTTGCACTCGGCTGCAAATATTTGCGCATCTGTCATTTGAACAATTGCGCCACGGGAGTCGCCACGCAGCACAACGTGCTTCGCAGCAAATATTTCATCGGCTTACCGGAGATGGTGGTCCACTATTTCAAATTCGTGGCGCAGGAATGCCGCGAACTCATGGCTTCCCTAGGCGCACGCAGCTTGGCGGAGTTGATCGGGCACACGGAGCTGCTGGAAATCCTGCCCGGCGAAACCTCAAAGCAGCGCAAGCTGGATTTGACGCCGATGCTGGCAAATGCGGCCCTCAAGTCCGACAAGCCGCAATACTGCATTGATCCGCACAATGAGCCTTTCGACAAGGGCACGCTCGCCGAGCAAATGCTCTACGACATGCGTGCTGCGATTGATTCCGGGTCGGGCGGAAAATTTCACTATGCCGTCCATAATTTCAACCGCTCGATCGGCGCGCGAATTTCCGGCGAGATCGCCCGCCGCTGGGGCAACGTCGGCATGAGCGCTGCGCCCTTGGAGGTAGGCCTGAGCGGCTCCGCCGGACAAAGTTTCGGCGTCTGGAATGTCGGGGGCCTGCATCTCAACCTCGAGGGCGAGGCCAACGACTATGTGGGCAAGGGAATGGCCGGCGGCAAAATCGTCTTGAGGCCATATGCTGATTCGAATTTCGTCGCGCGCGACACCGTGATCATGGGTAACACCTGCTTGTATGGCGCCACCGGCGGCGAACTCTATGCGGCCGGTAGAGCGGGGGAAAGATTTGCGGTACGCAATTCCGGCGCGCTCGCCGTCGTCGAAGGCACCGGCGATCATTGCTGCGAATACATGACGGGCGGGGTGGTCTGCGTTCTGGGCACCACGGGCGTGAACTTCGGCGCCGGCTTCACTGGGGGATTCGCCTACGTGCTCGACATGGAGCGGGATTTCGTCGATCGCTACAATCACGACTTGATCGATATACATCGCATCTCGCCCGAAGGCATGGGTACGCATGTGCAGCACCTGCGCGGCCTCATCGAGCAGCATGTCGATGCCACCGGCAGCGAGTGGGGCGCGCAGCTGCTCAATGATTTCCGCACCTACATCGGCCGATTTTGGGTCGTCAAACCGAAGGCCTCCGCCATCGATTCGCTGCTGGAAAATCTGCGCCGGGCCGCTTAAAGCGCGCGCCGCGAATCGCCATGGCCGACAAGCATCTGCAATTTCTCGATGTTCCGCGCAAGGATCCGGACAAGCTCAGCATCGAGTTGCGCACCAAGCACTTTCGCGAGATTTATTCGCAATACAGCGCAGAGTCGGCCGCTCAGCAGGCCGGGCGCTGCATCTCCTGCGGTAATCCCTTTTGCGAATGGAAATGCCCGGTACACAACTACATTCCGAATTGGCTGGCGCTGATCAACGACGGAAAGTTGTTCGAAGCTGCGGAACTGTCGCATCAAACCAATTCGCTGCCGGAAATGTGCGGCCGCATTTGCCCGCAGGACCGGCTGTGCGAGGGCGCCTGCACTTTGAACGATGGTCTTGGTGCGGTGAGCATCGGCGCCATCGAAAAATACATAACTGACGAGGCCTTTCGCCTGGGCTGGAAACCGGACATGTCGAATGTTGCGCGCACGACCAAGCGCGTGGCGGTGGTGGGTGCCGGGCCCGCGGGTCTTGCCTGCGCCGACATCCTGGTGCGCAATGGCGTCAAGCCGGTGGTCTTCGATCGTTATTCCAAGATCGGTGGGTTGCTCACCTTCGGCATCCCGCCATTCAAACTGGAAAAAGACGTGGTGGAGAAGCGCCGCGAAATCATGGAAGGCATGGGCGTCGAATTTAGACTGAACGTCGAGGTGGGCCGCGACATCGCCTTCCAGCAAATCGCGGATGAGTTCGACGCGGTGTTTCTCGGCATGGGGACCTACACTTACGTCAAAGGCGGCTTCGACGGTGAGGATCTTCCGGGCGTCCACGAGGCATTGCCCTATCTCATTTCCAATATCAATCGAGAGCTGCGGTTGGACAGCGGCGCCGATTTCATCGACATGAAGGGAAAGAATGTAGTCGTGCTCGGCGGCGGCGATACGGGCATGGACTGCAATCGAACCGCCATACGTCAAGGTGCCGCCAGCGTCAGCTGCACCTATCGGCGCGATGAAGACAACATGCCGGGTTCGCGACGCGACTATAAGAACAGCAAGGAAGAAGGCGTCACCTTTCTATTCAATCGTCAGCCGATAGAAATCGTTGGAGTCGATCGTGTGCAGGGCGTGAAACTGGTGGAAACCCGTCTAGGCCCCCCTGGAGCGCGCGGCCGGCGCGTGCCGGAAGTTGTGCCCGGGACTGAAGAAACCATTGCCGCCGACGCCGTGATCATCGCATTTGGCTTTTTACCGAGTCCGCCGGATTGGTGCCAATCGCAACGCATAGAATTGCATGGCAATGGCAGAGTGCGCGTGTCAGGCACGCCGCAATCCCGTTTTCAAACCACCAACCCAAAGATCTTCGCCGGCGGCGACATGGTGCGCGGCTCAGATCTGGTGGTGACCGCGGTGTTCGAAGGACGCGAGGCAGCGCAGGGGATATTGCAGCATTTGCGATTGCGCGAAGCTTGACAGCGGCCTTAAGCGGCGCTCAACTTTGTCGAAGGAGTTTCTATGTCGACTCAGACAGCCGTCGATCTTGAGATGCTGCAATTCCTCAACCGCGATTACATTAACGCTGTGCAAGCGGGCGATGTCGGCCGCTTCAACGAACTGCTCGCTGAGGATTATTACTGCTCGAACCCTGACGGCTCGCTCGTCGATCGCATGGGCTTCCTCGAACAAACCGCAAAACCTGTGACCATCGCCAATTTGCGGGCGGAGAATGTGCTCATACGATTTTTCGGGGACATTGCCATCATTCATGGCCGAACCAGTTACGACTTGCCGGACGGGCGTCAGGCTCGAGGACGCTACACGGATGTCTGGGCGCGTCAAGGCAATACCTGGAAGACCATTTCAGCTCATGTAACGCGCGGTTGAACAAACGGAGAACATCATGTGCGAGAAGGACGATTTCGATGAAATGTACCAAATATCGCGCTCTCGTGATTTATCGCGACGGCAATTCGGCGCGCTGACTTTAGGCGTTGGACTCTCCGCCGTGCTGCCGCGCCTCGCCGATGCGGCGGACACGACAGAATCGGAAGTTGAGATCAAGACGCCGGACGGCACCTGTGATGCCTATCTTGTGCATCCGCTGAAAGGCCGGAATCCTGCGGTGTTGATCTGGCCGGATATCTTTGGTCTGCGTCCCGCATTCAGACAGATGGGTAAACGCCTGGCCGAATCCGGTTACACGGTGCTCGTAATCAATCCTTTTTATCGAACCAAGAAAGCCCCGACCGCGCCCGAACATCCTGATTTCAATGATCCGGCGACGCGTCAGGCGCTGATGAGTCTCGCGGGCGCCTTATCGCCGGCGACCGCGCTCACCGATGCGACCGCATTTGTCGCCTATCTTGACAGCCAGCCCAGTGTGGACAAGAAACGCAAAATGGGCAGCACAGGTTATTGCATGGGCGGCCCTTTCGTCTTCAGAACCGCAGCGGCTTTTCCCGATCGAATCGGCGCCGGGGCCACTTTTCATGGCGGCGGTCTGGCGACCGACAAGCCTGAAAGTCCGCATTTGCTGATCCCCAAAATGAAAGCGCAATTTTTGATCGCGATTGCGGAAAATGACGATCAGCGCGAACCCGAGGTCAAAAATATTTTGCGCGATTCATTCGCGAAAGCTCATTTGCGCGCTGAAATCGAAGTGTATGCCGGCACAAAGCATGGCTGGTGCCCGCCTGATTCGGCGGTTTACGACGCTGAGCAAGCCGAAAAAGCTTGGAGTCGCATGATGGTGTTGTTCAAGAAGGCATTGGCTTAAGTTCGATAGCCCCGTTTTTGAAAGCGAAAACGGGGCCGATATCGAGGTCCGAAAACGGCGAGTATTTGTCCAGGGAAGGACTAAACTAGCGCCATGGAACTCGATTCAAACGCTTGTTATCGCGCGGCAAGGGCCCGCGATCGCCGCTTTGATGGCCGATTTTACGTCGGCATCACCTCGACGCATATTTATTGCCGGCCGATTTGCACGGCGCGTCCTGCACATCGCAAGAACATGCGCTTTTATTCCAACGCGGCGGCTGCTGAAGGCGCAGGCTTCAGACCTTGTCTGCGCTGCCGGCCGGAAAGGGCGCCAGGCCTGGCGCCGGTCGATGCCGTCAGTCGACTGGTGGGCGCTGCCATTGCAGGCATTGAAGAACATGCGCTTTCGAGTGCGCGGGTCGGAGATCTTGCTGCTTCTTTGGGAGTCAGCGACCGGCATTTGCGCCGGGTTACCGAAGCCGAGCTCGGTGTATCTCCCATCGAATTGGCACAGACGCAGCGTCTGTTGCTGGCCAAACGGCTGTTGCGCGAAACCGCGCTCAGTCTGACCGATATCGCTTTTGCCAGCGGCTTTGGCAGCGTGCGGCGTTTCAACGCCTTATTCAAATCCCGCTACGGCTTGAGCCCTCGAGCGATTCGCGGCAAATCGATCGATGCCGACACCTTGAGTGTGCAGCTTGAATTCAGGCCGCCGCTGGCCTGGAAAAGTCTCCTGGCTTACTTAAGATTGCGCGCCATTCCGGGGGTCGAGGCGGCGGATGACACGCATTATCGGCGCACCGTCGCCATCGGCGCTGCCAAGGGCTGGATTGCGGTGTCGATGCACGCGAGCGGCAGCGCGCTAAATCTGGAAATCTCACCGAGCCTGACGCCGGTCATCGGCGCGGTCATCGGCCGGGTAAAACAATTGTTCGATTTGGGCGCGGCGCCGGATTCGGTGAGCACGGTGCTGCGGCAGGATGACATTCTCGCCGCCACGGTGCGCAGATTGCCGGGGCTGCGCGTGGCGGGTGCATTCGACGGATTTGAGTTGGCGGTGCGCACCGTGCTCGGACAACAAGTCTCGGTAAAGGGCGCGAGCACCCTTGCAGGACGCTGGGCACGAGCCTTCGGCGAACCCATCGCGACCCCTTATCCGGACCTCAATAGATTGAGTCCTGATGCTGCGCGCATGATGGAGGTTCCCGTCGAGCAAGTCGCAGGACTCGGTATGGTCGGCGCGCGCGCGCGATGCTTAAGTCACTTAGCTCGTGCGGTTTCGCAGCGCGCAATCGTGCTGACATACGTCTGCAACATCGAAGAGCAGATCGACAGCTTGATGCGCTTGCCGGGCATTGGACATTGGACGGCAAATTACATCGCCATGCGCGCACTGCATTGGCCCGACGCATTTCCGACCGGGGACCTGGTCTTGATGCGGGCTGCGCGGTCGAATCAAAAGCAGCTGCAGCGCCGCTCCGAGGCCTGGCGCCCGTGGCGTGCGTATGCGGCACACTATCTTTGGCAATCATCAGGAGTTGCGCCATGAACGTTTTTTGTTATCTCGAGAGTCCCATCGGCCGCTTGATGCTGACAACCGATGGCACCGCCCTCACAGGTTTGTACATGAATTTGTATCGAAACAAGCCGAGCAAGCTGCCCGGCTTGAGCGATGAATGGATCCAGAATGCCACCATCGACCCCCTGCCGGCCGCCGCGCGGCAATTGAAAGAATATTTCGCGGGCAAACGCCGCGAGTTCGATCTGCCTTTGCAGATGGCCGGCACCGAGTTTCAGCAGCGCGTCTGGCGCGAACTCACGAAAATTCCCTTTGGTGAAACGCGCAGCTACGGTCAGCTTGCCAAACGCCTGAACAATCCCAACGGATCGCGCGCGGTCGGTCTGGCGAATGGCCGCAATCCGATTGCAATCATCGTTCCCTGTCATCGGGTGATCGGCGCCGACGGTTCGCTGACGGGCTTTGGCGGGGGCATCGAGCGCAAAGAATGGCTGCTGAGCCATGAAGGGCTTCCCGGAACTCGCGATCTGGCATTGGGCGATCCGGCAAGGCCGGGCGTCGCGGCTCAAATACCTAGATCAACGGCAGCATGATGCTGAAGACCACGCCGCTGCCATCGTCCCTGTTCGACGCGACCGCCGTGCCGCCGTGAAATTCGGCGATCAGCCGCACAATGTATAGCCCTAAGCCGAAATGCGGCTTGTCATCGTCACCCTGGCGCTGTTCGAACAAAGATTCGAACAGGCGGCCCATCAACGCCTCGGGGATAAGCGGCCCGTCATTGGTGATTTGCAGACAATAATTCGCCTGCACGCGCTCCAAGCGCACTGTGACCGTACCGTCCGGCGGGCAAAAATCAACGGCATTCTCGATGAGCTTGTCGAGCAGTTGGACCATGAGGTCCGGCGCGCCGCGCGCAAAGCAGGGATCTTCGGGCGTGTGCAGCACGAAACGCGTGCCGGGAAAGCCGTCGCGATAAGCGGCCAGGGCGGAGATCAACAATTCCCGCAGATCGAAATTAACCCGGTCCGATTGCTTGATGCTTTCCTCGACGCGCGCCGCCGCGCCCAGCGCGCTCAAGATGGATTGCAGGCGCTGGGTTCCTTCGCGAGCGCGCGTGATGTAGCGGCGCTGATCATCCCGCAGGCCTTCCGACTCGAGATTGTCGAGCGATGAACGCACTATGGTCAGCGGCGTGCGCAGCTCATGCGACAGCTTGCCGCCCAAGGTCCGCAGATATTGCGCATGCTCATTCAAGCGCGCCAACAGCCTCTCGAAGCCGCGCGACAAGGCACCGATCTCATCCGCGCTCGCTGACTCCGGCATGCTCAGTTGAATTCTTCCATCGCTGCCCACCGCGGAATCAGCGGCATCGCGCAGCCTGCCGATGCGCAAGCTGAGCCAGGTGGCGAATGCGAACATGGTGATGACCGCGGCGGCGGTTGCGATCAGGGTGAGATTGAATAAGCGGCTGAGCGCCCGGTCGCGCAGCGCCAACAGCTGATCTGCCGCCTGCTGCAGCACGACCGCGCCGTGCAAGTGGCCGTCGATGACGATGGGGGCCGCCGCGGTCAGGAGCAATTCGCGGTGGCTGCCGCGGAGCACCCATTGCGCATGCGGATGCCCGTTGAGGGCCGAGCTGACACTTTCCCCGCTCAAGTGATCCGGCGACATGGATAGCATCGGCATGTCGGAGGTGTCGACGCCCAAAAAATAGCGATACCAGATGGGTTCGGATTCCTCCGTCTCGCCGCGCTTTTTCGAGACCACCGTGCCGGCGGTGCCCAACTTGAGCGCGTTGGCATCGATGACGGTGGCGCGGGTGCCGTCGCCGATGAAGGTCTCGAGCAGCGAGTCGAGTCCCGCGGTCGCAAAAAATAGCCGGCCGCCGGCGGCGCTGTCGGCCGCGAAGCCGGCTCTCCCCTTGCCGCGTCCATCGAGCGCCTCGACCCAGAGATGCCGACCGACAAAGCTCAAGGGGATGCGCGCTTCCAAGTGATAGCCCGCCGCCGTCTGCAGCCAAAATGCCTGAATTCGAGGTTCCGCAACCGCTCTATCGACGCCATCCTCTCCCTTGACCACGCTTTGCGCGGCAATCAGTCCCGGCGCATCCGTTCCGAAAAAATAGGCTTCGCGTCCATTGGGTCCGTCCAGCGCCAGATTCACCCGATCGAAGCGGTCCGTGTCCGGCTGCACATTGTTGGGCTCTGCGTCGAAATGCGAGTCGGCGACTTCGATGAACAAATAGAGGAAGCCTTCCGTCGAGCCGGCCTGAAGCCGCGCGCGATACCCGGTCGTGGTGGGCAGCGGGGTCGGCTCCGCCGGCACATCCCAATCCTGTCGATAGCCGTCGAGGAGCGGCTGCGTCACCAAAGGATAGACATAGAGGTCGCCGGCGCCGGCTGAAAATGCCTGCGTATCGTCGGGGTCGTGGAATACTCGCTGCGGTTGCGCCGAAAGGGCGTTGGCAATCGTGGCGGCGCTCGCCAACAGCGATTGCTCCTGCGAGCTGCGCAGTGCGGTCTCGAGTTCCTTGGCGTATTGGCAACCGGCCCACGGCAACACCAGGGTGGTAAGTGCAACGATCAACAATTGGAGTCGGATGCTCACTCGACCCAGCGATAACCCATTCCGTAGACGGTCTGAATGGCGTCGAATGCGGCATCGACCTGTTGAAACTTGCGCCGCACGCGTTTGATATGCGAGGTAATGGTGTTGTCGTCCAGTACCACATTTGCGGCATCCATCAATTGTTGGCGGTTCTTCACATGGCCCGGATTCTTCGCCAAGGCATGCACGATCCAAAACTCGGTCAGCGAGAGGGTGACCGGCGTGCCGTTCCAGGTGGTTTGCATTTTCTCGCCATCGATCGATAAAGCCCCGCGACGCACGATTTCCGCGGCATTGTCGGGACGGCGCAGGGCATCGATGCGCCTGAACAGGGCTGCGACGCGAGCCGCCAAATGCGGCAGGCTGACGTCCTTGGTGAGAAAGTCGTCGGCGCCCAACCGCAATCCCGACACCGCATCCAACTCGCTGTCTCGGGCGGTGAGAAAGATGATCGGTAATTCCGCGGACAGTGCGCGCAGATCGCGGCACAGGTCGAAGCCGCCTTCGGCCTCGTCCTCCAGCGAGATGTCGATGATGGCAAGATCCGGCAGGCGTGTGCTGAAAGCCTGCATCGCCGTGCGGCGATTGCCGTAGGTCTTGATCGAATAGCCGTGGCGAGCTAAGGCCGCGGCGTAATTTTCCCGCAACGCCGGCTCGTCCTCGACGATGGCAATCTGCTTTTTCATCAGCTGAATCATAGCTGAACAGTACCCTGGTTCGGCGCCGAAAAGCCGCTGCCACGATTCGTCAGAATTGGCCCGCGGATCGCCCGATTCGCGCCTGCGGAAACCAGCGTTTTTCCGCAGAAACTGGCCACCAGCGAAGAGGAGGTCGGATCATGTCCATCACAACTTTAGGCCCAAGGCATTCGAACGGATCATTCTGGTCCGCGCGGCGCGAAGCCTCGCTGAACTGGCTGGCGCTCGGACTGCTACTCGCAGCCTGGAATGCCTCGGACAATGATGCGGCAAATGCCAGACCGGAAGGCTTGCGCGGCTACCCCTATGTTTCGGTCAGAGCGGCGCACCGGCTTGCCTCCGTCGATCGCTGAAGGGCGCTTTCAAGGAAACGTCACAGTATTGCAATCTGCAACGCCTCTAATGCAGAGGCGCATGCTGGCTGCCGAACGTCAAAAGCACATATTGATTGTCGATCGGGACATCGCAACAGTCGAGCCGTTGCGCGAACAACTGAGGTACGCCGGTTTCATCGTGCTGGCAATTACCGATGGATGCGCAGCCGCCGCCGCGATTGCGCAACGTCCGCCGCAACTGGTCATTGTGGACTGGAATATGCCGGGTCTCGCCGCCCTCGAGTTGCTCGATCGAGTGCGCGCGGTCCGGCGCCTGCAACCCGTACGACTCATCATCCTGTCGGATCTTGCGGCCGAAGCCGATGTCGTGTCGGGACTGAACATGGGGGCCGACGACTACATTACAAAACCTTTCTCTTTGAACGAAGCCATAGCCAGGATCAACGCAGTGTTGCGCCTGCGGGCCCCCGAGGGCAATCACGCGGCGCTGACCTTCGAGCATTTAGCGCTCAACACCGCCACCAATCGCGTGACTGCGCAAGGACTGCCGTTAAACGTGCGCGGCGCCGAATATCGATTGCTCGAATTTCTGATGTCGCACCCAGGGCGCATATTCAATCGCACGCAACTGCTGGCGCAGGTTTGGGCGGGCGACAAGGACATTGACGAGCGCACCGTCGATGTCAATGTGCAACGCCTGCGAAAAATACTCGCGCAGCCCGGCTACGAAGACTGCATACAAACCGTGCGGGGATTCGGTTATCGATTCATTGAGAGATAAATCACACTTCTATTGTTTCACACGACGTTTCACGGCTAACTCTCTTTTTTGTAAGCAAATCTTCTCCTCCGAGTCACGGATTCGTAACAAAAAGTCGCGAAGGTGACAGGTAACGAGTCTGACACTTGGGAGAAGACCATGATGGACCGCAACTCACCGACGCTGCGATTGCGCACAGTCTTCATTTCGGACATTCATCTGGGTTTCAAGGGATGCAGCGCCGATTTGCTGCTCGATTTCTTGCATCACGTCGAAATGGATACGCTGTTTCTCGTCGGCGACATCATTGATGTGTGGAGCATGCAAAGATCAATGTTTTGGCCGCAGTCGCACAACAACGTGCTGCGGACGATTTTGGGAAAGGCCAAGCGCGGCACGAAGGTAGTCTTCGTGCCTGGCAATCACGACGAGGTATTCCGCGAATTCGACGGTGCGGTATTCGGCAACTTGGAAATTCACAATGAGTACGTGCATCGCGGTGTCGACGGCAAACGGATGCTTGTGCTGCACGGCGATGAATTCGACAGCGTGGTAAAATGCAGCCCGTGGCTTGCGAAGCTGGGCAGCAACATTTACGACGTGCTCCTGGCCGCAAATCCCTACATCAACTGGGTACGGCGCAAACTCGACCTGCCGCATTGGTCGCTGTCGTCATATCTTAAGAACAAAGCCAAAACGGCGGTGCAATACATCGGCAGCTTCGAGGACGCGGTGGCGCAGGCGGCGCGCAAGCGCGGAGTCGATACCGTGGTTTGCGGCCACATCCACCGGGCCGAGATGCGCGACATCAACGGCATACTGTATTGCAATGACGGCGATTGGGTGGAGAGTTGCACGTCGCTCGTCGAGGACATGAATGGTCAATTGCGGCTGATCGATTGGCCCAAGCTGCGCGCTCAAGCGCAAGCGATGCCTGCCCCCTTGCCGATTGGCCAGGCAGCTTAAAGGTCTCTTTGAAATGAACGATGTCCTCGATAGCTGGAATTCGCCGTGGCGTGCTTTCCACAAAGGCCTGGCCCAGGCCGCGCGGCATGCGCAACGTAAACAGTACCCGTCGCCTGACGCGAGTTCTTGGCTTGGCCGTGCACGCGCAGCGGTGGAAACCGCCCGCATGAGGCCCGATCAAGCAACCGATCATTAGATCAACTTGTGGCTGTCCTCCAATCGTCACATTGGCGAGGCAGGATCGTGACTCAACCCATGGAGGACAAGCCCATGAGCAGTCTCGACCTGGAACTCGACGGCAGAATAGATAACCTGGAACTTGAATGGCGCGAGGCTCGTGAGGCCAGCATTATCGCGCGCGCAGAATACCGAGCGCTCGGAGCCGACCTCACGGCCAATGCCGCTGCCATTGATGGCGCGCGCGAGCGCCTGCGGCGGGCGGAAGTAAGGGAGGCGCGGATAGTCGCAAAGATCGAACTGCTCGAAGACAGCACGCTTGGATTGAGTTAGCCCGTGGGACTCAACGTAGCCGATCGCGAATTGGGCGCCGAGGCGCCGGTCGAGTTGATCGAGCGCCGCTGGTTCGCATTGCTGTCAGCCATCAAAAGCTTGCAGGGCGAGTGTGGAATCTTGCTCGAGGCGTCGAAACTGGCGGATATCGCCTGGCGACGCGCCTGTGTGCAGTTGGCGGAATTCGAGGCGCTGCGCGATGCGCTCGAGGAGCAAATGTGCGCGAGGCCATCCTTAGCGATGAAACAGGCGACGCGGCTCAAGGCCGAGGCGAGAAGCGGATACCGAGACGTCGGTAAACATTAGACAGCAGCCACAGCGGCCCGATCATCAGAAATTGCACATCCTTGAAAAAGGACGGACGCTTCTTTTCGATGGCGTGCCCGATGAACTGACCGATCCACGCCAGAACGAAAAGCGTTACACAGATCAGCCAAAGCGGCGCGAGGCCGCTGCGATTCACGGCATCGATGGACCACAACATGAGCATCAGCAACGGTAGGATGCCGAGCGCCAGCGGGACGGAGAGCAGAGCGTAGTAGATGACCGCAAATAGCGTGATCGCGGTAGCCCAGTTTGCGAAAGGGACGGCCGCGCGGATCCCGCTGGGAAAGGGCGTGGCCCACAACAGGCCGAGAACACACCACAGAATCACCGGGACGCAGATCCAATGCAGCGCTTCATTGGTCGGATTGCGGTGGCTCGAGCCGTATTCTTCCAGCCATTGTTCAGCGGTGCGCATAGAACTAGGGAGTGCGTATCCCGCCAGCCGAGCTTCTCTGCTGCAATTGATCCAACTCGCGCTGCTGCTGCGCTTCCATCTTATCGAGCTGGTCAGCCGTATAACACGTGGTGTCGCGCTGGATGCGGGAAGCCGTGACGAAATTCGATCGGCAGAACAGCTGCTGGCCGTCTTTGTCGATTACTTTAAGATTGAGATTTTTGGCCAGCGCTATTCGTTGGGCGTCGCTGGCGGCAATTGCGCCGCCGCTCGAAGCAATTTGTGGACTGGTGGGCTTGCTCGCGCAGGCCGCCGCCAGAATCGCGGTCAATAACAGCAGTGCGCGCATACCGAATATCCCTGTAGTCGAAATAGTCTAAACCGCAAGCCTAGCGCATCGAACTGGACGGGGCCAGATTTGGGCCACGCGCAATATTCACGTACCGCGCAGCGCCAGGCAGGCCTGCACAACCCCCGTCGCCGCGATGATGAACATAATCATGCTCGTGAGGCCGCCCATCATGGCCCCGATGAGCCGCTTATGGGGGTCGGCCATGTAACCGCGCAGGTAAATGATGCGTCCGATGATCCAGATAAACCCGACCAGCGGAGCGAGCCACGCCCAACGAATGGGATAGAAAGCCGACACCCACAAGAATGGCAGGAAAATGCCCATTTGCTCCAGCGTATTGAGCTGAACACGATAGGCGCGGTCGAATTCCGGATGGCCGGTGGTCGCCGGCGCCACGATTTTGTGTTTCTCGCGAAGGTGGCCAACTCGAAATCCGGTGTAGAAGTAGAAGAGCCCGATCAGAAGCGTGACGATCGCCGTCCATAAGGTTGCCGGTATCACAATGTCCCCCTAAAGCCGCGTGTGCGCGATCTTAGCCGATACGCCGAATACCCATAAAAAAGCCGCCGGGTAAGAAACCGGCGGCTTGAATGCCTCAACCACGAAACCTCAAGCGGCCGCCATCAACCCCTTCAGCTTGTTGATGGCATTCGATTCAACCTGGCGCACGCGTTCCGCCGAAATGCCGTACTCGTCTGCCAG
>Ga0302326_10002048_pt1 | contig 49954 bp, 40 predicted proteins | sample Palsa_T0_3_FD_202264 | JGI IMG/M metagenome (GOLD analysis project Ga0302326, IMG submission 202264) | Peat permafrost microbial communities from Stordalen Mire near Abisko, Sweden - Palsa_T0_3 | ecosystem: Environmental > Terrestrial > Soil > Palsa > Peat permafrost | place: Sweden: Abisko...
TCTGCCAAAAAGCGTTAAATCCTGGGGTCGCAGGGGCAAAGCCCCCGAAATTGATTGACCGCAATTTCAGAGTTGACAAATGGTGGGGAGTCCCCCCCTCAGACTCGTATAGTTCCTCTACTCTGTCACGGACTCTTTTGAGTGTTTGGCCATCCAGGAAATTCGCCAAGACAACATATCCTTGCGTATCGAGACTCTCGCGCTCCGTTGCGGTCATGGCAATACCCACGCAACAGTCTATCGCTTTCCAGTTCCGTCATTCGTGGCGCAGCGTGCGCAACGGGTCGAGGTTCGCCGCCCGGCGCGCCGGGATGAAACTCGCGGACAAAGCCACTCCTGCCAGCAAGGCTGACACCATACCGAGAACGACGGGATCGGTCGGGCGCACTCCGTAGAGCAGCGTACCGAGCAACCGCGCAATGCCGACCGAGCCCGCGATGCCGAGCGCGAGTCCGGCGAACACCCATTTCATGCTGCCGCGTAACGCCAGGCCGAACACATTGCTGGCGCGCGCGCCCAGCGCCATCCGGATGCCGATCTCTTGCGTTCGCTGGGTCACCGAGTAGCTCACGACACCCATAATTCCTACGGCGGCTAGTAGCAGAGCCACCACGGAAAATGCGGAGAGCAGCAACATGGGTACGCGCCGGGAACCGGTGGAGTCCCGGACAATATCGGCCATCGTCTCGACGTCGGAAACCGGCCGGTCTGGCAGAAACGCTTTCATTGCCTTTTTGACCGGTACGGTGAATGTTGCCGGAGCATATGCAGTGCGAACGACGATGTTCATAATGGGCCAACCGGCTTGCGTGTAAGGCCGCATGAATTGGCTGGTCACGAGCGTGTCGAGGCCCAGGTAATGTACGTTTCGCGCCACTCCCACCACCGTCAGCCGTGGACCGTCCGAACCTCCAAAGCGGATCGCCTTACCGATAGGGTCTTCCTTCGGCCAGAATTCGTGCGCCATAGCCTCATTGATGACGATCACTCCCGGCGCTTCCAGCGTGTCCTGATGGGTGAATTCACGCCCCCTCATGGGAATGCCCATACTGCGAAAGTAACCCGGACAAGCCACACTGTAGGCAGCGCCGGGCATGTTTTGAGGGTCGGCGGGAGGGCGGCCTTCAATCTCGAAACCCCGCCCGGCGTTTCCTCCTAAAGGCAAGTGGCCAATCGCACCTGCGGAGATGACACCCGGTATCGCGCCCACATGCTGCTCAAGGTCGCGGCAGAAGAGCGGCAGTCCGGGAGGACCGGTATAGATAGCCTCTTGCGGAAGCGATATTTGCATGGCGAGAACATTTTTAGCATCGAATCCCGGATCGACGGCGAGGAGTTGCTGGGCGCTTTTGATCATGAGCCCGGCGCCCGAAAGCACGACTAGCGCCAAGGCTACCTCAGACGCCACCAGCGCATGCCGCAATCGGCCGCCACGGCCTTCCGTGGAATCGCGGCCACCCTCTTTCAGAGGCTCGTTGACGCTGCCGTGTAAGGCGCTCAAGGCGGGAACCAGACCAAATATTACGCCGGTAAGACAAGAGAGGAACAGAGCAAAAGCGAGCACGTGGCCATCGAGTGGAATACTATTCACTGGCCGCATGGGAAGCTGTATGTCGGGCCCAAGAACGCGAAACAGCAAGCGGCTGCTCCAAAGTGCCAGTAACACGCCGGCGGCTCCGCCCAATATCGCAAGCAGCAGGCTCTCGGTAAGCAGTTGACGCGCGATCCGCCAGCCGGAGCGCCCAAGGCGCGGCGAATGGCAAATTCTTTTTGGCGCGATGCGCCGCGCGCCAGCATAAGGTTGGCTACGTTCACGCAAGCGATCAGCAACACGAACCCAACGGCCGTCAAAAGCGCCAGCATGGTTTGGCGGAGACCTTCCAATCCGTAGTCACCCAGCGAATCGAGCGTGCCGCCCACTCCCGCTTCGTCGTTCGGGTATTGCTTGGCAATGCGAGTTGCGACCGCGCTAAACTCCGAACGCGCCTGCGCGATGGTCACATCGGGTTTGAGACGCGCTATCGCGAGGAAGCTGTTATTGCCACGCCCGTAATCTGTTTTGGTATAACCAACGGGTACCCACAACTGGCGGGGACTGCCAAAGAACTGCCACCCCAAACCAGCGGCATCACGCCCACCACCGTAAAATCGTCGCCGTCCACTTTGATGGTCTGGCCCACGATCGCGGCGTCCGCACCGTAGCGGCGCTTCCATAGCCCGTAGCTCAAGATCACTTCCCGGGCTTTGCCAGGCATATCCTCTTCTGCCAGAAACGCCCGGCCCAGCATCGGATGAACTCCTAACAGAGGAAAAAAGCTCGCCGAAACCCGCAATCCCGGTACTTGCTCTGGTTCTAGGCCCATAGCCGAGAGATTGTAACCCCGTCCTGAAGAATCGAAGATCGCTATTTCCTCGAAGCTATGTGTCTGGCTTTTGTAATCCCAATAATCGGGAGCCGAAATGATATTCTCATGACCGCCGGATGTCTTCCACACCAACACCAGCCGACTGGCGTCCGTAAAAGGCAGCGGCCTCAAGATAGTGGCATTCATCACGCTAAAGATGGTAGTGTTGGCGCCCACGCCGAGAGCCAAGGTGAGCACCGCTGCCAGAAGGAAACCCGGCTGCCGAAGCAACGTCCGGACGCCATAGCGAATATCCGCCACCAGGCTGCTCAGCCACATCCATCCCCAGGCCGCACGCGCGTCTTCGGCTGCCAAAGTTAGATTGCCCAGTTCCCCGCTCCCCGCCAGCGCTGCCAGCGCCTCCAGCTCCTCGCGCATCTCGCGCTCGGATTGCCGCCGGACAGAGGGTAACAGGTATTTCAATTTTTGCCAGTTCATTCCTTGCCGTTCATCCCTTTCGCGCGCCTCTCGCCGCTGCCGCAGGCATCGGCCCCATCACGCTTGTGATGGCTTCCACGAACTCCGCCCATTTGGAATGTTCTTCTACCAGATGCTTCCGTCCGGCGGGCGTCAGGCGGTAGAATTTGGCACGCCGGTTCAACTCCGTCATGTCCCACTTCGAAGCGATCCAACCTTTGATCTCCAGGCGTTTCAGCGCCGGATAGAGCGATCCGAATTCGATCTCCAGCGCTTCATTCGATGTGCCGCGGATAGCCCCCGCGATGCCATAACCGTGCAAAGGACCGAACAGCAGAGTCTTCAGCACGAGCATGTCAAGAGTGCCTTGTAATAGCTCCATATGAAGATATCCTATATGAAGGGGATCTTTATGTCAAGGCTCACCATCAATCTGGCGTAACTTGTGGGTCTGCTAGCGAAGTGACCGTCTGCGAGCGGCTTCATCCCACAATCGGACGGTCCCTCCGTCTTAGACCTGAAAATGAACGCTTCTTTTAGGCCTAAAACGTGCATGTCCGAATGGCTATGTTGCTGCGCCACGATCTGACCTTCGCCTTTCGCCGCCTCCGCTCCAGCCCTGGCTTTACCGCGGCCGCCGTCCTCACCTTGGCGCTCGGCATCGGCGCCAACACCACCATCTTCTCCCTTGTCAACGCTGTCGTCTTCCGCCCATTCGGCGTCGAGCGCCAAAACGAACTCGTCTCCTTCAACATGCACACCTCCAAGGCTGAGTTCCCCACAATTTCCTATCCCGATTACAAGGATTATCGCGACCGCAACTCAGTGCTCAGCGGGCTCGCCATGTACCGTTTCATTCCCGTGAACATCAGCCACAGTGGCGCTCAGAATACCCGTCTCTGGGGCTATGAAGTCACTGGAAATTATTTCGACATGCTCGGAGTGCCGCCCATCCGTGGCCGCCTTCTGCATCCTGATGACGATGTGAAAAGAGGCGGCCATCCCGTCGCCGTCATCGCTTACAGTTGTTGGCAGGAGCATTTCGGCGGCGCGGCCGATATTGCCGGCAAGCACGTCAAAATCGCCGGGCTCGATTACACTATCGTCGGCGTGACGCCGCCAGCCTTCATCGGAACAGAACTCGTTTATACCCCCCAAGTCTTTGTTCCCATGGCGATGTCGCAGCAGATTGAGCAGTTCAACTGGATGGACACGCGAGGCGATTCTAATGGCTTGGCCATCGGCCGCCTCAAGCCCGGCGTCTCTTTGCAGAGCGCTCAAGGCTCCATCAACGCCATTGCGAGTGAACTGGGCCGCGAATATCCCAAAGACGACGAGGGTGTTTCCATCGTGCTCTCGCCGCCGGGAATGGCTGGCAGCTTTTTGCGAGGAGCCATCACTGGATTTTCCGCTGTATTGATGGTCGTCGCCGGCATGGTGCTGCTGATTGCCAGCGTCAATCTGGCCAGCCTATTACTGGCGCGCGCCGCCGACCGCAGAAAGGAAACGGCCATCCGTCTCGCCTTAGGTGCGAGTCAAGGCCAACTCATTCGCCAGCTTCTTACCGAGAGCCTGCTGCTCTCCATCATCGGCGGCGTGGCGGGAATGGTAGTCGCCTATTGGCTTACTAATCTGGTGAACGTCTGGCGTCCGCCCATCGACGTCCCGGTGATTCCCCGCGTGGTTATGGATACGCACGTGCTCCTCTTCGCCGCCCTTGTTTCTCTTCTAACCGGGCTTCTCTTTGGCTCAGTGCCTGCACTCCAGTCCACTCGTGGCGTGCTTATTGGAGCCATTAAGAACGAAGCACCCTCGGAAAAACTTCGCCGTCTGAACCTGCGCGATATTCTCGTCACCGTGCAAGTAGCTCTCTCCGTCGTCTTGCTCATTGGAAGCATCCTTGTGGTGCGCAGTTTGCAGCACGCGCTCAGTCTGAACCTCGGATTTAAGCCCGAACATGCCGCGGTTCTCTCCATCGATTTCGGCGCTCAGGGCTACAACGAGGAGCGCAGCCGCGAATTTCAGCGCCGCCTGCTCGACAAGGTTCGCGGCATGCCGGGGATCGAGTCCGCGGGCATGGTTGACGGCCTGCCCCTGACTCTGAACATTTCCAATAGCGGCGTATTTTTCGAAGGCAAGCCCGAACCGCGCGCCGGCGATGTTCCCTTGGCCAATATGTACAACATCTCCCCCGGTTATCTCCAAGCCATGCGCACGCGACTCATCGTCGGTCGCGACCTCGATCAGCATGATACAAAGGACGCCCCGTTGGTCGCGCTTGTGAATGAGGCATTCGTTCATCAACTGTTACCCGGCGAAGACCCTATCGGTAAGCGCTTCCGGCACAGTACCAGCGGAAAATGGATTCAAATCGCCGGCGTGGTGGAGGACGGAAAATACCGTTCTCTCGGTGAAGCGCCGTCACCGACTGTATTTGAGCCTCTGGAACAGCATTGGTCCCCCGCCCAGACGCTTATCGCGCGCGCCCCTATGACTGAAACCGAGACTGTCCGCCTGCTGCGCCGCGCCGTCTCCGAACTCGATCTGTCGCTCACCGTATTTGACGACGACAGCCTCACCAGTGCCCTTGGACTCGCCTTGTTCCCCGCCAGGCTCGTTGCCGTCGTTCTCGCTTCGTTCGGGTTACTCGCCGTCGTCCTCGCTGCCACGGGTGTCTACGGAATCATGGCTTATGCCGTATCTAGAAGAACGCGCGAAATCGGCATCCGTATGGCCTTGGGCGCAGCTCCATCGCAAGTGGCCCAGGCGATGCTCATGCAACCGCCGTGCTGCTAGCCGTGGGCACAGTCCTTGGGTTGATGATGTCTTTCGCGGGCGGGCAATTCTTCAGTCAGATCCTCTATGGAGTCAGCGCGCACGATCCTCTGACCTACCTCGGCGCCATCGTGCTCATGACAGTAGTCGCATTCGCTGCCTGCTGGCTACCCGCGCGCCGCGCCATTCGAGTGGACCCGCTCAAGGCCTTACGCACTGAGTGATCTTGCGAAAACCTTTCCAACGATTGAAACGGTGAGTCCATTAGCGTCACTATGGGGGCGGGTGCGCCAGAAAGGCCACCCAGAAAGAAGTCCTCGAAAAACAATGTCAACTGCCACCGCAACGCCCGCCATTACCCAACTGACAGTCAATAAATTTCAGCTCGCCAACCACTCGGGCAAAACGAAAGTGAGCTATTCACCGCCTGAAGGACCGATAGTCGTGGGATTGCCTCCCAAGACTCCGTTTACTTACAGCGGACCCGAAGGCGACCTGAGTTTCACAGAAGATCAGATCACCCGAGACAATACGCCGATGGGCACCCTCTGGTCCGTCGTCCTCACGCAAACCGAAGCCTCCTCAACCACCTTCGCGGTGTTGATTCCCCCGGTTTTAGGCAATGGATCGAATACCATTGGAACCTATGCCGTGAAAGCTCGCAAATCGGCTTCGGTGAGCGCGGGCGCCGTGTTCACCTATGAGATGGAACACCTCAAAGGCGACGCGGAATTTATCAGGTTCTTCGCACTTTAGAGTCGGAGCCTCAATCTGGCTTGTGCCCCGTCACAACCGCGCGCAAGCCAGATCCTAGTGAATGTCCTTGTGCTGGTCGCGCCACTTCCAATAGGCCGCTTGTTCCCGTTTATTCGCTTTGGCCCACTCGTGATCCTTCTTATGATGCTCTTTCAGGTATTGGTGCCAAGCTGTATTTTCGCCATCATTCCACTGGTGTTCCACTTGATCGTGGTGATCCTGGGCGCTCAAAGTCGCAACAGGTGAAAGCAGCGCCAAACCCAAAACCAAAGAACCCAAAAACTTGTACATGAATTCTCCTTCAGATCGCGGGCGGTCTACCGCCCATCCAAAATCTAGACTGCGCTTTTGCGAAGAACGTTACCAGTTACTCCGCAATTGGTCTGCGCTTACGGCGCGGTATTTGCCAGTGGCTTTATGAAGCGCACAATGCCGCGTGAATCGTGGATCCAATTGCGCGCAATCAATTCCACCTTCATATCGGCGCTGGCCGTCACATCCACGTGCCCGGCGGATCTCTCTTCCGGAGTGAGCATCACCGGCGTACTGTCATCCACTCGAACAGCGGCGTAAACCGCGCTGCGCGTCTGATCCGCCGGCCAGCTCACAACTACCGTCTCACCCTTGCTTTTTACCGTCAACGGAATAATAGGATAAGGAACTTGCAGATAAGCGATATAACCAACCAAACAGCCGAGAAGCGCGGCTAGCGGAAGAACCATCACAAAGCGCGCGGCGGTGCTGGCAGGCTTCTTCTTGTTTAGCAGCTCGATTTGCCGGTAAGCATCCGGTAACAAGCTGCCGCTCTGCGCTTCTTCGCGCGATTCATGTCGTATCGCAAGCGCATTTGGCGAAGAAGCCGCGGCCGCAGGGTCCCGCCGTACTGGTTCCAACTCAGCGCCCGCTGTTGCCCGCGCATCTGCTGCTGTAGCCGCTTCCAAAGAATTCGCTGGCTTTACCGGAATCGCCGTCTCCAAATCCGCTTCGTCTGCCTTGGGGGCGACCTGATCCAGAGTGAGGTGACGCTGCCTGCGCGCCGCACGATCTTCCATCGCTTGTGCGGCGGTCGGAGTTTGGGTAATCTCATCCGCCAAAGCAAAATCGCCAGGGGGAACAGCTTCGGCAACCTGCCTCAACTCTGGGTCCGTCACCTCCGACGCCGACCCCTCCCGGCTCTCAGCTTCTAGTGGGCCGCGCGCGGCCGCCGCCACAATGGAAGGCGCGGGAATCGAGGCGATGGGTCCGTTCGCGGCCCGTGCATTACGTCCAGGCAGCGGCAGAATGACGGCTGTCTGCGTGGCGTCGCGCGGCAGGCTCCCATCTTTTCCGCGCACTAAGAAACCGAAGCGCGTCGGCTGAAAGCGTTCCGGCTTCGCTAGCACCGTCAAGGTTCCTTGCCGCGCGAAATAGCGTTCGCACAACTCAGCTTCCCGGTCCGTCAACACAAGCGGTCCTCTGGTATGCGAAAGAAACCACCCCACCGGCTCCAGGCCCGCCAGTTCAGAATCGGCTCCCGCATCGGCTAGCTGTGCCGTTAGCATTTCAAGATCGCGCTCGGAAAGCACCAGCGACGGACCCGATGCATGCTCACACCCTATGAGCCGGAAAGCCTCAATGCGCGTACCGTTCTCGTCGATTTTTCCGAACAGCAAACCGCCTTCCTCTATGCCGCCATGCGGAATTTTGCGATAGCCTTCATTTACCGCAAAGTCAATCTCGTGAAACAGCGGCAAAGAATAGGTAACCACGGTCTCGCTGTCGGGTACCTTCCAATACGCGTATTCGCTGCGCTTTTCTGTTGCGACTTCCGGTTTGTGATCGCGAGTCATTTATGCAGGGGCGCTCACCCGTGGAATCGACGGATGGTCAATCGAAACCGTGCCCGACGGTTCCTCGGTTTCACTTGTTTCGGCCTCTAGCGCGTAGTAATAGGTTACAACGCCCATCGCTAATGCGAGCAGGAAGATTGTCGCCAACCAGCGCGCGGCCCGCGCATTCATGATTTTCTCTTCCCCGACAATCGCCGCCGTATACCCCACCATGCCACCCGCCAGAATCACACCAAAACCCAGCTTCCAGGCCCAATGCATTGCATCAAGCGCCGCCTGCCCGCCGATCTCCGGCCAAGCCGTAAATATCGCAATTAACGCCAATAAGAATTCACAGGCATAGGCGAACCGGAACAGTTTGTGGGTCATTCCCGCGCTCTCTCATTCTACGATGAGATGTAGGCAAGAAAGCCTATCTCTTTAAGGGGCGTCCCGTCGCCCCAATTTGTTGGTGTGCCTGGAGATATCACTTTTCTCATGAAAGTTGCACTGGAAGGTATCGAACTGCATCTGGCTCATCCGGATGAGTTGAACGTCACCTGGGTCGGCCAGGAAGAGGCGATGCGGCAGTTGATGGCCGCCTGGATGGTTCTCAACGACCGCGACATGCCCATGAACCCGCGGCTCCTCGGTAAGCCCGGCGTTGGCAAGACAACCATGGCTTACGCAGCCGGCAGACGACTCGGCCGCGAAGTGTACATCGTGCAAGCCACCGTGGACACTCGCCCGGAAGACCTGATTATCACTCCCGTCGTCGAGGGCTCCGCGCGCCTCAAATACGTTGCCTCGCCGCTCGTCACCGCCATGCTCCGCGGTGGCGTAGCCATCCTCGATGAAGGCAACCGCATGAGCGAAAAAAGTTGGGCCAGCCTGGCGCCTCTGCTCGACAATCGCCGCTATGTTGAATCCATCGTCGCCGGAATCAAGGTCAAAGCGCACCGCGACTTCCGCCTCGTCGCAACTATGAATGACGATTCCTCAACCTTCGATCTCCCGGAATACATCCATTCCCGCCTGCAGCCGCAAATCCTCATCGATTTCCCGGAGCGCGAGGAGGAACTCGCCATTTTGCGCGAAAACCTGCCCTTCTCACCCGACGACGTGCTGCAATATGTCACCGATTTTCTCCAGCAAGCGCACGCCTCCGATGAAAGCTACACCGTGCGCGATGGCGTGAACATTGCCCGTTACGCGCTGAAGTTGAGCCACGAGAGCGGCCAACCACCCAAGCTGTTGTTGACGGTAGCCATTCAATCGGTGCTTGGAGAGGAAGCTCTGCGCTATCAACAGCGCCGCTAAGGAGCGATATGGCTGAGGATCTAACCGCACACGGCATTCTCACGCGCGGCAACATCTCCTACTTTCCCGTTGTCCCGGGCAGGTTGGAATTCGCCTGGCGCGTGCGCCGCTATTTACTCGAGCGAAAGCCGAGTGTGATTGCGGTCGAAATGCCATCCTCTCTTGAAACGCTCTATCGTAAGGCACTCGACCGCTTGCCGCAAATGTCCGTTATCCTGATTCCGGAAGACGATCTAGGCGAGAACGAAGCACGCGCCACTTATATTCCCATCGAACCGGCCGATCCATTCGTGGAAGCCATGCGCACGGCTTTAGAAATCGGAGCGGAGATTGTTTTTCTCGAACCGCCCCGTCTCGACAAACCGCATGTCAACGATTCGTATCCTGAACCTTATGCGCTGGAAATTGTCGGCCCCCGAGCGTATCTGGAGGCGTATCGCGTGCATCCCCAACCGCGCACGCCGGAACTCGAGTCGCACGCGGCCGCCATGGCGTGGAAGCTGCAGGGCGCAGATCCACTCGCCGCTGTGTGCGCCGTCGTTTCGCTGAATATATTGGATCCTTTGCTGGATGCCATGGAAGTCCCGCAAGACGCGCCGCCGGCTCCCAGAACCCGCCTCTTCCAGCGCGCCGAACTCTGCAACATGCACCCCGATTGCCTGGCGGAAGTAACCGTCGAACCGCCTTATTATCAGGAGCTCTACGAACGCGTTCGCATGGAAGAGAACCTTGCCGGCTTTCGTTTGGATCGGCCGCGCTGGCAGCTTCAATTGTTGCGCGAAGCGGAAAAGGAATATGCCATCAACACCGGCGAAACAATGCAAGCCTGGCAGCGCATCACATTGGCAAAGTTTTCCCGCAATCTTGCCACGCTCGACGGCCATTTGATCCCTACCATTTACGACCTCACGCTCGCCTCGCGCTCCATCGTTGACGATAACTTCGCCTACGAAGTCTGGCAAATGGCCAACCGTTTTAGCGAACAGCAAACAGAGGTTCCCGGCATGGAGACGCTGAACCTTTCCGGCGATGAAGTCTGGCTGCGCACCCGCAAGTTGCGCATCCGGCGCCGTCTGCCGCGCATGAAACAGCGCCTCAAACCCAGCGGCGTGAAAGCTCGCAAACGCGAAAAGTTTAAGGGCGAATGGGCGCAGCAAACCAACGGTCAAAGCATTTGCTCCTATCCGCCCGAAGATTTGGTGATCGAGAACTATGGGCGTTTCTTGAAGCGCTATGCGAAATCCAAGCTGTCGGAAGAACGCGCCCGTGTCGAGCCTTTCCTGTCATCTACCCTCGATGGCATCGATCTGCGCGAAACCATTCGCAATTGGCAAGACGGCAAACTCTATGTTCGCGAACTCGGAAAGTTTTCCGGCGAAGTGGGTGCGCTGATCGTGATTTTCGACGAAGACCGCCAAGACCGCTATCGCTATCTCACCACTTGGCTCGGCGAACATCAGAACGAATCCGATATGGCGTTCTATTCCACGCACCCGTTTGACCATTTGATAGGGCCCGGCATCGGCCGCGCCGAATACGGCGGCTTGCTCATGACCTTGCCCCCGCGCCGCCTCTATGATGTCTGGAGCGACCCGGACTACGAGACCGCCGAAACCAAAGCCGAACGATTGCTCATGGCCGCTCTGGATTATTCCATCGAGCGAAACGTCGTTTATATCGCCGCCAAGCCACCGCGTAGCGTGTTTCGCCACTTGGCCGCCAAAGTAAACCGAAAAATTATCTACATTCCAGTAGGTCAATTGTCGCCATCCAAATTGAAGAGGATTCGCGTGGTTCATGTTTTGGACAGTTACCAGCGGCGGACCGAAGCGAAGCAGTATTTGTGGTAGCGTTCCCGGCGCAAAATTCTGAAATCCTCGGTAGGGACGACGGTTGCCCGTCGCGCCCCGCACAGATTCGTGCATGCGCTGCTAACTAACGCACACGGCTCTTATCTTGGATGTTTGGCGCCAAACCGGTTCAGCGGGTAAGGGTGTAGGATTTTGGGTTCCGGCAGATACAGGTCTGTCGGGTCGGAGGTGGCGCGCTTGCGCCACTGGCCACCGTCCGCCGGGCGCCAGCGCTTCGCGTCAGCCAGCCGGTATTCGCCCGTTATCCTAATACCAGCGAATCGACGACTGGGAAGTGGGAGACCAGAGCGAAGCAGCCGAGTGGCATGGCCCTTAAGCTCCTTGCCGTCGTGCAGAAGCATGGCCTCGAAGCGCCGGTTTAACGGGATCTCGCTCTCCAGGGTTTTCGTATTAGATGTCACCTTTTCGGCGTCTCGTGCGCCGCATTTTTTTCACGCGCTTCGCGGAGCGGCTCGAACGGTCTTCGTCTGTAGCGCGCAGTCGTTCGCTCGGTGCGCCCGGGCGAGAGTTTCAACTAATTTGGACAATCTTACGCGAAGAAAAGGCCACCCAACTTACATCGAAAACGGCCTTGACTCAAAGGTTTTCAGCAGCTCTCGCAACCCAAAGAGAGCGCTCATTTCGCCCGGCAAAACCTTCTGTAGCGCTAAAATGATCGTCAGCCGGCTGAACGAAATCGCCTCACGCCGAAATCGGAGTGAAGAACCGAAATGTCAGTGAGAATGAAAGACATTGCCGAGGGACTCGGAGTGTCGCTGATGACCGTCTCCAAGGCGCTACGGAACCATGGCGACATTGCCGACGAAACCCGGCGCCGCGTACTGGAGCGCGCGCAAGCGCTCAATTACCAGCCGAACCTCACAGCCCGCAGTCTGGTTAACCGCCGCACTTTCCTGGTAGCGCTGGTGATTCCCGATTTGATGCACTCCTTTTTTGCGGAGGTGGCAAAGGGCGCCGGCGACAGACTTGCGCCGCGAGGGTACCAAATCCTCATGTCGAATTCGGGTGAGCGGGTGGAGACGGAGTTGCAGCAAATCCGCTCACTGCGGGGGCGCAATGTGGATGGACTGATCATTGCATCCGCCGTCGATCGCCCAGGCAGTCCAGTGGTGAAAGAACTAAACACCTATGGCGCCAAGTGTGTTTTGGTGGACCGCGCCATTCCCGGCCTGAAAGGAAACTATGTTGGAGTGGACGACGAAGAGATCGGTTTCCTGGCAACCTCTCACCTGCTCGAGCAAGGATGCCGGCGGGTGGCGCATATTGGCGGCCCGGAAAATTCGCCCGCCAAGGGACGTTTGCGCGGCTATCGACGCGCCCTGGAAGGTGCTAAGTTTCCTATTCCGTCCGGCTATGCGAGCAGCGGCGGAAGCGGGGACGGAGCGGGTTACGACGCCATGCAACGCCTGTTGCGGTTGACGCCAAGTCCTGACGGCGTCTTCTGCTATAACGATCCGGTCGCGGCCGGCGCCATGAAAGCGATCCTGGAAGCGGGCCTGAAGATACCGCGGGATGTGGCGGTGATCGGGGCAGGGAACGTTCATTATTCCGATCTTCTTCGGGTACCGCTTTCGACCATCGATCAGAGTAGCCGTCTTATTGGCCAAACCGCGGCCGAACTGCTGCTGGATGCTTTCGACGCGAAGACAGCCAGCGTCTCGCAGCGCATTCTGTTTTCGCCGCGCCTGTTGGTGCGAGAATCCAGCCGCCGCCATTCATAACAGGCGCGGATTCCGAAAAAAGTATTGACAGACAATTTTCTCTGGGCGTATACTTCATTTGGTCTAACTATAGCGCTAACTATTGGCTCGGTAGCCGGATCGGTCCAGCGCGTTAAAAAAGGAGACGACCATGAAACATTGCGCCAAGGAGCGCGGGGATTTGGTCCCAAGAGCGGCTCTGTTGCTTTCCCTCATGACAGCGTCCGCGCATTTTGTGCCGATGGCCTGGGCTCAGGAAGCGACGGCTTCTGTGAATGGCACCATTCAGGACAGTTCGGGCGCCGTGGTTCCCGAAGCCATCATTAGACTGGTCAACAAGAGCACCAACCTGGCACAGCAAACGGTGAGCACGCAAACGGGGCGTTATGTTTTTTTGAGCGTGCCCGCGGGCGAATACTCGCTTTCCGTAAGCAAGTCCGGCTTCGAGAGAAGCGCGCGCGATTCCTTCAGTCTTGACGTAGATCAAACCGCAACGCTGAATTTCACTCTCACCGTCGGTGCTACTTCAACGACGGTAGTCGTCGAAGCGTCGCCGGTGGCGATCAACACGACGACGGCCAATCTCGGCACGGCCATCACCACGGCCATGGTCGAAGAATTGCCGCTCAACGGGCGCCAGTTCACGCAGATGCTTGCCTTAACGCCGGGGGCGGCGCCCGCCAATGTTGCGCAGAATTCGGGTGGAGGGCAATCGAATGCTCTCGGAACCGTGGTAATTCCGTCCATCAACGGAGCGCAGAATCGCAGCAACTACTTCGCACTCGACGGTGTCAACGACACAGAGGTCGTCTTCAGCTCGTTCTCGGTATCGCCGATTCCCGACGATATCCGCGAGTTCAAGGTCCAATCGCACAACGACGATGCGCAGTTCGGTTACGTGACCGGCGGCACGGTCAACGTTGTGACCAAGTCGGGCACCAACCAGTATCGTGGCGCGGTCTGGGAATATCTGCGCAACAACGCGCTTGACGCGCGCGCAATCCCTTCACAACCAGCAACACTGAATTGCGGCAGAATCAATTCGGCGGGAATCTGGGTGGACCCGTTATTGTTCCCCACTTGTACCACGGCAAGGACAAGACCTTTTTCTTTGGAAGCTATGAAGGGTTCCGTCAGGTCACCGGCGCCGGCATTACCGGCTTGGCCATTACTCCAACGTCGGCGCAATTGGGCGGTAATTTGAGCGGCATCAGTGCCCAGATTTATAATCCATTCAGTACTATGATCGGACCCAATGGAACGCCCGTTCGCACGCCGTTCGCGGGGAACATGATCCCTGCCAACCTGATCGATCCCAACATGGTCAATTACGCAAAGACGATATTCCCGGCCGCAGGTCCCTCAGTTCTGGGGCAATACAACACCGTGGCGACTGCGAATAACCCGAAGAACCAGGACCAGTGGAATCTGCGCGCCGATGAATACGTAACCGCCAAGGACACGATGTGGTTCCGCTACAGTTCCTCCGATCAAAGCAGGGTGAGTAATGCCGGCTTCGAAGGTTTGAACGATAATGGCGCGACCAATGCCCGCAATATGGGCGTGAACTATGTGCACACGTTTAATGCGACCACTCTCGCCAGCATAACCTTCGGTCACGACAGGCTGGACAACACGGACGATACGTTGCTGAACGGAGCCAATGCCAGCGCGTTGAATCAAAAATTTGGCTTCGCCCCGGCTTTCGGCTGCGGCTACAAGCAATGGGGAGGGGTTACCGACTGTTTAGTGCCCGGCATGGATATCAGTGGCTTCATCGGCGGGGGTGAGGGCACGGGTGGCGGCAGTCCCTTGAACAACGTCTGGCAGATCACCGGGGATTTCGCCAAAACGTGGCATAACCACACCTTCAAAGCCGGCTACGATTACCAGTGGCAACACTTCTCCTCTACCGGTTTAGGCGGCAGCGCGACGTTTGCCCCGGCGGAAACGGCCGATCCAGCGAATCCGGGAACCACCGGGAGCGCTTTGGCCTCATTTCTCCTCGGAGTGCCGGATAGCGCCGACAAGCGTGAGACGCTGGCTACCGTTTCGGGCCAGTACGTTACCGGAGCCTATTTTCAGGACCAGTGGAAGGCCTCGCGCAATCTGACAGTGAACCTGGGAGTGCGGTACGAGATCGGCGGTTGGCCGAAGTACGGCCAAGCCTCGAATGGCACCAACGCCATCGGCGAACTCAATATGGCGAACGGGACATATATCCTGCAGGATCCCGAGCCATCCTGCGCGAGTACGGGAGTGGCCCCTTGTATCCCGGCAGGCGCTCAACACATATTAGTTTCGCCCAACGGCCGGCTCTGGGATACGCCCAAAAATAACTGGGGACCGAGGGTAGGACTGGCGTATCGGCTCGGCGACCGGACCAGCGTGCGCGCCGGATTTGGCATCTTTTACGACCAGTTGGCCGGCATCACGCAAACGGTGCAGGGCATTGGCGGCGATTGGCCGGCGCAAACGCAGATTCTGGCGAACAATTTGAACGCTGCCACGGCCGGTCCTCCCAGCGTGTTTGCGGAGAATCCCTTCGTTGGGCAACTCAGCGCTCTTCCTCCCGCCTCGCCCTTCACGCAGGTCGAATGGTACCGCGATCCCAACCAAAAGAACGCTTACTCGGAACAGTGGAATTTCCAAATCCAACGAGCCGTGGGTTCTTCCATGGTGGTAGAAGCAGGCTACGTGGGATCGCACTCGAGTCGGCTCACGGTGGGTACTTATGCCAATACCGCGGAGACTCCCGGACCCGGACTACCCATCGATCGCGCTCCTTACAGCTACATCACACCCACTTTCTATTACCACGGCGGGACGGAGGATGCGGCTTGGTGGCCCTATCAGCATTTCCCAGCCGGCTTTTCGGCGACGGGCACTGGGGATCGCAGCACCTTTCTCCGCAACTGGGAAACCGTTGTGACGGAAATCGGAAATCGCTATGGTGCGAACCTGGATGCCTTCTTGTTTGACGATGGAATGATTTATTACCCCGCTCCGTTCGAGAAATTGGAACGAGTGGCGCGGGCGGGAAATCCGAAACGCCTGGTATCGTGGAACGCCTGGATCATGCCGAGGTTCACGGATTTCCAGGACATCTATTTCGGCGAAGGCAGCCACGGCGAGCCAATGCGAGGATCGGCTCCGCCGGGCGGCACCGGCATCTTCAACTCCGGTCCGCAGGAAGGATTGTTGCAACAGGGGATGTTCGTTATGGACGGCGATTGGGGCGTTCACACGCAGGGGGGAGGCGTGATTAAGACGGACCCAAGCGTCACGAGTGCGGCGGCGATCGGGTGGGCGAGAAGCGCAGCCTCGCGAAATGTGCCCATCAGCTTCGACCTCATGATGTACGAGGACGGCACAGTGGCGCCAAGCGACTTGGCGATATTGAATGACGTGCGCCAGTCCGTCTACGGCACAGTGGAAACCACGCCAACCGGCGTTCACTCGACGGCCGCGCACGGCGATTCACTCAGCTTCACCTTTGACGGCACCGGGGTAGATGTGCTTGGACCCCCAAGCCACGGGGACCAGCGTTTCTCTGTGACTTTGGACGGATCGGTTATTGGCGACTTTAGCGCATTCGCGGAGAAGGACACGCAGCGAGTCGTGGTGTATAGCGCGCGCCATCTTTCCGCGGGTAAACACACCGTTGCGCTGACAAAACCGGGTAGCCTCGACGTTAAACCATACGCTTTCAGGGTTGTGCCCAATCCCACCGTTCTGAACGACAAGCCTTACACGCTCACTGACGGCGAGCCGCTCACGGTCCAGTTCGTCGGCACTGGCATTGAATTGATCGGGTCAATGGAACCACACGGCGCTACCGCGAATGTGTCCGTAGACGGCGCGCACCTCTCGACCATTCAGACCGGTTATCCAGGTCCTTACGCCCCGCGGCAGCATTACTGGGGCGTCTACGATCTAAAACCGGGCCCACACACCCTGCACTTGTCCAAAACCAGCGGCGCTTCCTTGCAGATCGATCAACTGAAGATCACGCCCTAAGACAAGGCCGAAACAGCAAAGTGTAGTCCCTTTTGCGGCGCGTGAGTAAAACCTGGTCCAAGAGAGAGTGCGCCAACGATAGAACGCCGCCATAGAGGCGGAGGGTGATCGCGAGCAGGGGTTCGGTCTTGGCCGGGCTGCACGATCTGTGGGCAGCAGAACACCAGAAAGTCTTGCTGGGGAGGGGTGGGCGAATGATGGAGTCTGATTCGGCGCGGGGTCTCAACTGCTCTGGTGCGGTAGCTATTCGAGCAGCGATCATAGGCGGATGCCAGTCTTAATTGATGGTGTTCCGGGGTGCGGTTTGCGGCATGGGGTTTAGTAGGCCCGATCCGTCGCGCAAACGCAGCCCCGATTCCCATCAGGCCGGTCGAGGGTATCTTTAGGTTATTCAGTGCTCCCCGCTAAACAATTCGTTGTCAGCGTTGGCATCAGCAAAACGAGCTACGCCGAAGTGGTGGAACTTTGCCGCCGTTGGATCAGTGAGCGCGCCGTCAACGCCAATGTGCCCGCCCGTTACATCTGCGTGACCTCAGCACACGGCGTTATTCTTGCCAGAGACGACCCGTCCTTCGCGGAGATTCTCAATTCGGCCGATATCGCGACGCCGGACGGCATGCCGGTTGTCTGGGCGCTCCGATCGTTCGGATCAACAGGGCAACAACGCGTTTACGGCCCGACGCTCATGCTGGAACTCTGCCGTAGCGCGGCCGAACGCGGGCACCGCGTCTACCTATATGGCGGCCATGCGGACGTGCTGCCCATTCTGGAGAAGCGGCTGCGCCAGCAGTTTCCCGGCCTGCCGATTGCGGGGCGGTATTCCCCTCCATTCCGCGCGCTGAGCCGGCCCGAAGACGAAGCCATTCAGGAAATGATTCGCAACGCGGACACCGACTTGATTTTCGTCGGACTCAGCACGCCTAAACAGGAGCGCTGGATGTTCGAACACCGCCACGCCTTTCCCGGTGTGACCATGATTGGCGTGGGAGCCGCCTTCGATTTTCATGCGGGCCGAATGCCGCAAGCGCCCGCGTGGATGCAACGCCGGGGCTTGGAATGGCTTTTCCGCTTGATCAGCGAACCACGCCGGCTCTGGCGGCGCTATTTGCTGGTGACGCCGCGTTTCCTGCCGCTCTGGGGACTGCAACGCCTCAAAACAAAGAGAGAATCCGGCGTATAGCGACACACTTTCTTCTCAGAGAAGTGCCAGCCTGGACAGTTTTCCTAAAGAGGGCTGATTTTCTCAAAAGAAGGGACTACGCTTATGAGTTCGACTGCCGCCGCCCCCTCGCGCATCACCGAGAACGAGGCGCAAAACCGCAGACAGTTGCGTTTCTCAGCCGATCCGGATGAACCCGTTCTGCAGGAGGAGTCCGAGTCGCCCCCCGTTCAACCTTTAGATGAAGTGACCCGTGTGGAGAGGTTACTCTCGCAGCTCGAAGCAAGATCGATGGCGCTCGTCCCGTACGGCTACGGCACCCTCCGCGAGCTTCCGGTCAAAAAGGCGAATACCACCCTGCTTGCCGGCATTCTGGTGGCGATCTGGCTGAGTACTGTCGTTCTCGCCATCGCGTACATTCGCTACAACCGGCCCGGCCAACTTGCCGATCGGGCTCTTACCGGGACGCCGTTGCTGATTCCGAGTGAAGCCGATCCACAAGAACAGAAAGTGGCCAGTTCCGTCGATCATTTAGCCAAGGCCCTGGTGTCCTCATCGCAACGGATGGATGAACTGCAAGCAGTCATGGAGCGCAATAACCGGGACTTACAGCGTATTGCGACAAAGGTGACCGATCGTCCCAAAGCCGAAACAGCTACCAGCAAAGGCGAGGAAACCGCGAGCGCAGTGCCCGGTGAAGACGCCGTGCCTAAGAATTGGCATAGAATCCTGGAAATCAAACCCACCGAATCCGCCGTGGCGCACAAAAGCGACGACGGAACAATCGACTACTGGCTGGTACCGCGCGGGCCGGACCAAGTGCAAACGAAAGTCTTACCGATCGGCACCAGCGCCGAGGGCGTCGTGGTTCACAATCTAGAAGACGGCAAAGACTATACGTTGACACCATCGGGCGAATGGCGCAATGGCGCTATCGTTCCGATTGGAAATTAACAGATCACCGCGACTTAGTATGCGAGAAGCAGTTTTGGCGGTAACCTAGTCTTAGTGACGTTTACTGTTAATCCAGATCAATGCCCAAGATGCAAATCTGCACATATTAGGAGATCCCAAAACCGCAATCTTTTTGAGGTTGTTTTTAGTTTTGCCGTGATCGCTTGCCGCTGCTACAACTGCGAACAGCGGTTCTTTAGACCAAGGTGGCATGGGACGCCACCGGAGCGGGAAAGGCGCAGCCGCGGTGCCAGCGCAGCGTCCGGTGATCCGAAATAAGAAATGCGCATTCAATAAGTGCAGGGGTTCAGAAGTTCGGTCACGTAGTCTGGGCCGCGAGTTCAGTTTCCTGCCAGAATTCTTCGCGCAGGTATTTGGCAGCGCCATCGCAGCCGATGGTCACAATCATTCCCTGGCGTCCCTGTTTGACGAGTTCTTCAGCTAAACGCCGGGCGGCGAAAACGTTGCCGGCGGCGGAAATGCCGAGCAGCAGCCCCTCTTCCCGGCCCAAGCGCCGCGCCATGGCATAGCAATCCTCCGTCTCGATCCAGAGATTGCCATCGGCCACTTTGTCGTCGTAGATTCCGGGAACAATGGAAGTAGGCAGATGCTTGGTGCCTTCGATGCCATGCAGAGGGGTTGCGGGCTGGGCCGACCAGCACTCGACTCCTGGCACATCGCGCTTGAGCCGGCGGCTGGTTCCGATGAACGTGCCGGTGGTGCCGAGCAGGGCGACGAAATGGGTGACGCGGCCAGCGGTTTGCTCGATGATTTCGGGCGCGGTGGTTTCGAAGTGCGCCCGCCAGTTGGCATCGTTGTTGTATTGATCGGCGTAAAAGTAACGCTCGGGATCGGCGGCGTAGATCTCGCGCACTTTGCGAAAAGCGCCGTCAGAGCCAGCACCCGGATCGGTCAGCACCAGTTCCGCTCCGTAGGCGCGCAAAATGATTTTTCGTTCGTCGCTGGCGTTCGCCGGTAAGCAAAGCTTCACCGGGTAGCCTTTGGCCGCGCCGATCATGGCATAGGCGATGCCGGTATTGCCACTGGTGGCATCGAGAATGGTCTTGCCAGGGCGAAGCTTTCCCGACTTTTCTCCTTCGCGAATGATGTTGTAACCCGGCCGGTCTTTCACCGAACCGCCGGGGTTGAAGGATTCGAGCTTGACCCAAATTTCGACGCCGGGCAGATCGGCGCAAGTGCGCTCGAGCTTGATGAGAGGAGTGTTGCCGATCTGCTCGAGGAGATTGTGACCGTTTCTCATTGAGGGCCGGCAGGCGAAAGCGCCTGCCCCACCAACGCGCGCAAGCGTTCGCGCGGTTCGCCCTGCCGCTCGACGAGATATTTGCCGGGGCCGAAGACGCCGTCAAAAAATTGCTGGGTTTCCGGTTGTACTGCGCGCCATGATTCGTCGGTGTTGGGATGTAGCAACCGGTCGTTCCAGACGATCTCCAAGTGGCTCGGGTCAAAGCGCAGTGCGTCTGTGAATTCGGGCTCCTTCTCCAGCCGCCGGCAAGCGGTGAGCGCGGCATGGTAAGCCTGCCGCAACTGCTCTTGCGCATCGCCGGTCCCGGCCGCTTTGCGGTTATAGAGCAGGCCGAGTTGGTTTCGTGCGTAATCGAGACTGTAATTCGCTTCGTAGGCAATCAGCAACACGCCCGGACCTTCCGGCACGTGCGAATAATCGGCCACGTCGATCAGCAACTCGGGCAGGTCGCGCTGCTGAATCCAGCGATGAAAGACCGGTATGGCATCCGCCACACTCACGTTTTGGCTGGACTGAGCGAATATCTTTATGTTCACGTGTTGCATGCGAATTCTCAATTAGGCAGGCACCGGGGCCAGCATGGAGAGGCGCAGCGAACAACTGTGGCAGGCTTCGATGAACAACTGCGTTTCTTCGATCAGGCGATGCACGGCTTCCGCGCTGTATGGCTCGGACGCATGCTCATAGGCTCGGAACAGAAACTGGGCGAAGCGGCCGCCGGCAAAGGGATCGAAGAAAATTTCGGTATCGAAAAACTCGCGGCGGAAGGCATCGACAATGCCGTCCGGCGTCGCCAAAAAGAAAACTTTCCGCCAAGTGAGCAGGGCCTTCGCGCCGTTTAGCATGGCCTCATAGGCCAGCGTGGCGGCGGAGTTCGTATCATTTTTTTCTAAGGCTAACTGCGCCTCGAAGGCTTGCCGCTCGCAAGCGGTCAATTGAAATTCGAGCGGGGTCACTATTTCTCCGGCGCACTCGCCGACACCTAAATCGCCGAGCGTGTATTCGCGCGGATCGTGCCAATCGGTGTAGAGCGAGGGATCCTGGTCGTGCGGCGGCAGAGCGCCCAGGTCATCGAGCATCTTCTTGCATTCCGCTTTGCCGATGCGACGGATAAACGACTGAAAACCCTCGCCTGCCTGCCGTTCGGCGACGAAACGGCGAGTGATCCGGTCCACCGCTTCCGGTATACGCTTGGACGGAACCGCGCCGATGGCTAAACCGTAGGAGCCGCCGTTGTTGCTCCATTGCCCGCCGAGGACCACTTGAAAATGTGGCGTGGCATAGCCGTTCTTATTGCGGTTCACGCCATAGAAGCCGAGATCGGCCAGATGATGCTGGCCACAGGAGTTGAAGCAGCCGCTAATTTTGATGCGCAGATTTCGAACCGCTTGGTCTTCAGTAACGGAGTTTTCGACTAACCGCAAGCGCAACTCGCCCGCTAAGCCGCGCGAAGAGGAAATGCCCAGCTTGCAGGTGTCGGTACCGGGGCAGGACACGGGATCGAAGATGGTTTCGGCCACGGGCGCGGCGAGGTGGGAGGCTTGCAAGTCTTTGTGCAGATCGGCCAAATCGGCCTCACTTACCCAGCGCAGCACTACGTTCTGTTCCACGGTGAGGCGCACGGTTTCATTGGTGTACTTACGCGCGATATCGGCTAGGGCGCGCAATTGATCGGCTGTGATATCGCCGAGTGGGAGGGCGATCGTAACGGTCGAATATCCGGGCTGGCGTTGAGCATAGACGTTCGCTGCCTTCCATTGGCGGAATTCTTCGGAATCGATTTGCAGCAAGCCAGTGGGACGGCTTGGGGTTTCGTGTTGTTGCTGAATACCGGCGAGGTAAGCGGTCCAACGAGGATCGGGCGTGAGCGCTGCGCGTTCCTCCTTAACCAGGCGCTTAAACTCTTCGAGGCCGAGCTTGGCCACCAGAAACTTCAAGCGCGCCGTATTGCGGTTTTTCTTTTCGCCGAGCCGGGCGAAGACTCGCGAGATGGCTTGCGCCAAGGGCAACAGCTCTTCTTCGGGTAAGAACTCAGCGAATAATTTGGCCTGGTACGGAACAGCGCCTAAGCCGCCGCCGACCCAAACTTCAAAGCCGCGTTGACCCTCGCGCTCACGGGCGATGCAGCCCAAGTCATGAATGCGCACTAAGCCGCAGGGATTGCTATCGCAACCGGAGAACGCGATTTTGAATTTACGGCCAAAATCCTGCACATCCGAATGCCCGAGAAGGAAATAGGCGGTCGCTTTGGCGTAGGGCGTTACGTCGAAAGATTGATCGCGGCAAACGCCGGCCAAATGACAGGCGGTCACGTTGCGGATGCTGTTGCCGCAGGCTTCGCGCGTGGTGATATCGACGGCGGCCAAGCGGCGCATGAGAGCGGGCGTGTCGTCAATGTGGATGAAGTGCAGTTGAATATCCTGGCGGGTGGTGACGTGCGCGATGCCGTCCGAATATTCTTCGGCCAGTTCAGCAAGCACTTCCAACTGCGCGGCGTTCAACCCACCGAAAGGAATTTTGATGCGCTCCATGCCGGGCGCGTCCCAGAGCGTGTTCGGACCCTTGGTTAACGCTTCGCGCGGATAGGCGAGTTTGCGGCTTTCGATGCCGTCGTGGCGCTGGCCGTTATCGTAGCGCTGGCCGTAAGCGCCGCGACGCAGGCGAGTTTCGGCGAAGACCTTGTCCTCGATTTTGCCCTGCTTCTTTAGGGCGATCTCGTTCTCGAAGACGTCAATCTCGGCGGCGAGATCGGGTTTGATTTGAGCGCCGAGACGCTGTTTCCATTGCGGGTTGCTGGCTTTCATGGGCGGGCATCATCCCAATGGGAATGGGGATTCAGGTCAATTATATCAGGGAAACTGTGGCGCAGACACTCGTGTCTGCCGCGCCGAGACTCGTCTCGGCGTCACCCCAAAATCTCACTCACCACATTCCCCGCTACATCCGTCAAACGAAAATCCCGTCCGCTATACCGATACGTCAGCTTGGTATGGTCCAGCCCGAGCATATGCAAGGCCGTGGCGTGGAGATCGTGAATATGCACCGGCTTCTCCACTGCCTTAAACCCGAAATCGTCGGTCGCCCCATACGTCGTGCCGCCTTTGACGCCGCCGCCGGCGAGCAAAGTTGAAAAGCCCCAGCTATTATGATCGCGGCCGTTTTGATACTTCACCAAGCCGCTCACCTCCACCACCGGCGTGCGGCCGAATTCGCCGCCAATGATCACCAGCGTTTCGTTCAGCAGGCCGCTGGCTTTCAAATCCTGCAACAAAGCCGCGATCGGCCCATCGGCTTTATTCGCCAGTTCGTGGTGAATCAAAATATCGTCGTGATTGTCCCAGGGTTGGCCGTTGCCGTAATAAACCTGCACCATGCGCACGCCCCGTTCGACTAAGCGCCGCGCCATCAAACAGCCGCGTCCAAAATCGTGATCGCCATAGCGGGCGCGCACCGCTTCGGGTTCCTTCGTGATATCGAAAACGTCGGGCGCTTCGGCCTGCATGCGAAACGCAATCTCGGCGGTCTGAATGTTGGCTTCGAGCGTCGGGTCCGCGCCTTCCCGCTCCATCTCAAGGCCGTTGAGTTTCGCAAGCAGATCCAACTGGCGGCGCTGATCGGACGTCGACATTTCGTTGTTGCGGATGTAGTGGATCAGCTTATCGGGAGTTTTCTCACTGTTCGGAATGTAGGTGCCTTGGTAGATAGCCGGGAGAAACGCCGAAGTCCAAAGCTGCGGGCCGACGATCGGATAGCCGGGACAGAGCACGATAAACCCCGGGAGATTTTGATTCTCGGAACCGAGGCCATAGGTGAGCCACGAACCCATAGACGGGCGGCCGGGAACGCGCGTGCCGCAATTCATCATGAACAGAGATGGTTCGTGATTGGGAATATCCGTGTACATGGAGCGGATCACGCAAACATCGTCAATGCACTCGCCGAGCTTGGGGAAAATCTCGCTCACTTCGATGCCGCTTTTGCCGCAGCGGTGAAACTGGAACGGCGAACCGAGCAGACTGCCCGTTTTGCGCTCGGTCTTTAGATTTCCCGAGGGCATCGGTCGGCCGCTGTATTTCTGCAGCAGTGGCTTCGGATCGAACGTGTCCACTTGCGACGGGCCGCCGTTGAGGAACAGGAATATGACGTGCTTGGCTCTGGCCGGGAAGTGAGGATTCTTGGGCGCCAGCGGATTGGTTTGCTGAGCGGCCGGCAGCATGCCCGCCAATCCGGTCATACCAAAGCCTGCTCCCATAGTCCGTAAGATGTCGCGTCTGGTCATAGATTCCTCAGTTCAGATAGCTAAATTCGTTGGAGCTCAGCAGGACTTGCGTGTATTGCGGCCAAGCTTTGGGCGAGGCCTGCAGAAATTCGAGGGCCAGTTTGCGTTCGCCGGCGGTGGGCTCACGCTGAAAGATCAGGTGATAGGCGCGCGTGATGCGCGCATCGTCATCGCCGCTCGATTCCTGAAGCGATTTCGCAAGCGCTTTCGACTGCTCCATGACGAAATCGCTATTCATGAAGAAGAGCTTCTGCAACGGGACCAGCGTGGGCAGACGCTGTTCACTCGTCACCACCGGATTGGGAAAATCGAAAAGCGCCAGCACGGGATCAAGTCTCCGCCGGCTGACGAACCCGTAAACCGTCCGCCGGTGATTATCGGGGCCGAACGGAGTCGCCGGGCCGCCGGCTTTCAGATCCAGATTGCCGGCTACGAATAGCAGCGAATCGCGAATCGATTCCACATCCAGCCGCCTGCGGTTGGCGTGCCAGAGGAGGCGGTTTTCAGGATCGGCGGCATAGGCGGTTTCATCGTTCCCTGTGCTCAGCGCATAGGTGGAACTCAGCATCATCTCCCGGTGCAGCTTCTTAAGCGACCAGCCTTCCGCCATAAAACGCGTGGCTAGATAATCGAGTAACTCGGGGTGCGAGGGCGTATCTCCTTGCTTCCCAAAGTTACTCGGCGTTCGCACGATGCCTTGCCCGAAATGCTGTTGCCAGATGCGGTTCACGATCACGCGTGAGGTGAGCGGGTTCTTAGGATCGACAATCGCTTCCGCCAGGTCAAGCCGTTCGTGTCCCGGCGCAAAACGCGCGGGAGACCCTGGACTTAAGATCGCCAGAAAATGCGGCGGCGCCGGGTCGCCAGGGCTGTCTTTATTGCCGCGCAGCCAGATGTGCTGTTCTTTAGGCTTCTTCAAATCGGCGATGGTCTGCAAGTACGGATAATGCGGCGGAAGGCCCTTTTTGAGCTCAGTCAACTGGGTACGGAGGAAATCCAGGTGGCTTTTCCAGACGCCCGTGAGAAAGCGATCTATCGATTTATCGCCGTAATGATAGATACCTTTTTCGCCGAAGAACTCCTCCCACAGCACATATTTGTCGCGAGCCATGGAAATTAGGTTGGCGTCCGACAGATTCTCGCGGCTGGGGTTCAAGCCGAGCCGGATGTGATTTTCATCGTCGACGCGTTTCTTTTCGCTGTTGATCTCAAGCAGCAGAGTTTGGAAGTCACGCGCGGCTTGGGGCGATTTCTCTTTGTCGAACTTGGCGAGAAAGGGATGTTTGCGGTCTTTTATAGCGAGATATTTGCCCCATCGTTCGGCGGTCTCTTTATCGAGGCCCGCGACGTTCCCCAACATATAGGAAGCGGTATCTTGCGCCAGAATTTCCGCCAGTTCGTTGGATTGGCGAGAGATGAAATCCTTAATCTCTTTTTCAAGCGCGTCGAGCTGTTTCTTCTTGGCCTCGTAGCGCTCGACTTCTTCTTTCGGCGCTAAGGGAGTTTCATGCAATTCGGTGTTGTTGAAGATGCCAAGCAGCGAGTAGTAATCCTGCGCCGGAATGGGATCGTATTTATGGTTGTGGCAAGTGGCGCAAGCGACCGTGAGAGCCAGGAAACCGCGCGTGGTGGCATCCACCCGCTCGTCTTGAAACTCCGGGCTGAGTGAATAGAAACCCAGGCCGGCTTCATAGCGTTCATGTTGCGGCAGAAGGTCGCCGGCGATTTGTGCTTTCACGAAAAGATTGAACGGCATGTCCTGCTGTACGGCTTGAATGACCCAATCGCGATAGCGGAAAGAATTTTCGTAAGGGCTGTCGCGTTCGGAATCCAGACGGTCGTCGGAATAACGCGCAATGTCAAGCCAGAAGCGGCCCCATTTTTCGCCATAGCGCGGAGAATCTAGAAGTCGATCGACAACTTTGGCGAAAGCGTTCGCCGACTGGTCGTTTTCAAAAGCCAAAACCTCAGCGGGAGTAGGTGGCAGGCCGGTCAGATCGTAAGAAGCGCGGCGGATGAACGAGCGTTTGCTGGCGGCGGCAACGGGCTTGAGATCGCGCTCTTCCAGCTTGGCGAGAATGAAACGATCGATATCGCTATGCGCCCATTTTTTGTCGTGAACGGCGGGTGGCGGCGGATTCGCAATCGGCCGGAACGACCAGAAAGCGCGTTGTTCAGCGCTGATGACGTAAGGCGCGGCGACGGGCGCAGCAGCGGCTTTATCCGTTTGCGGCCACACTGCGCCGTTCTTGATCCACGTTTCAACATCGGCAATTTGGGAATCGGTGAGACGGCCGGTGGGAGGCATCTTGAGGCGCGCGTCGTTGTAATGCAGCGCCTTGACCATGAGGCTACCGGCGGGATCGCCCGGAACGATGACTGCGCCCGACTTGCCGCCCATCAGCGCATGTTCAACCGTATCCAGCTGCAAGCCTCCCATGCGCTCTTCGGTGTGGCAGGCGTAGCAATTGTTGACGAAAAGGGGACGAATCCGCATCTCGAAAAACTCTTCATTCGCGCCGCTGGGCTTTTGGGCGAAAGCTGTAGCGAGAGTGAAGAGAATGGCCAGGGGTCTCATGAGGGGCCTGGCCGCCGCGAGATTCATGAGCTTGAACGTGTGCAACGCCTCCTGGTTAAGAATACTGCAAATCCGCGTGGGAAGACCCCTGAAGGCCGGTCGCGGATCTTCTTCACCTGTCCAGCCGCAAGCGGGGCAGGTGTGAAGCGCGTGGGTTTTTTTGTGCCGAAATTTGCCCTCTCTGAGACAAAAGCCCGTCCGAGAGAATGGGCGCGACGTCGTGCGTGAAGGTGACGGGCGGGAGCGTTCCATTGAACTCTCAGTTCTCTTTCTTTCGCTCGAAAATCGTGTAACCATTCTGCGAATAAATCGGCGTGTAGGTTTCCGCCAATAAATTCTGTATATAACTGTAGGCGGCAGGCCAGTTGCGCCGGTCAGCCTCGATAAAGCCCTGGTAATTCGGGCTTACCACTATAAAATCGGGCTTTTTGCGGCTCGAATAAGTAATACGCTCATCGTCCACCATATTTCGGTCAAAGCCCATGGCAAAACCAAACTCCGAGCCTGCCAGTATCAAGTCGCTGGATTTCGCATGGCTCTTTAAGAAATCAGCGACTGGAAGATAAGTCTTGTGGTAATCGTCCCGGTACGATGTGTAGAGCAGTCCGCCCGCATTCACCGCAAAGAATATCGCGGCGATGGCCACTGCAATCGAGCGTTGCGCGCGCCGCTGCTGCCATAGCCAAATCAACCAGACGGCCACCACCGCGTCATAAACGGGTACCAGATGAACGCCATACTTCACCTCCTTGGTGTTGTCGTAAAACGTCATGACTACGACATAAACCAGCCACAAACCAAGCAGCGGACGAATGCCGGGATCGCGCCGCGCTGCGCGATTGAACAGCAGACTGATGGCGGCGATGATATAGATCACGACCGAAAGAATCTTGATTCGGTAGAGAGACGCCATGCCAGGAGCGAACCCTCCCATCCCGGCGTGCCGGCGAAGTTCGCCTATGACCGCGCGCAGTGGGTGGCGAAAACCGCCGAGCCGGTCTACATCGATCACGTTGCCGAGAAATTGAGCGCGAAACAAGTCCGGCGCTACGCTGATGTACCAATACCAACCGGCGCCAAAAACCAGATAGGGAATCGCCGCCAGGAGCAGGAGCTTGACGCCGATGCGCGAGCGATCATAATACACGGCGAGAAATGCCACCGCGCATAACACTGGAATGCCGGGAGTGGGGTGAGTCAACCCGCAGGCTGCTACAAATGTTTGACTCACTAAAACAGCCGCCGCCAAATGCCGCTCGCGCAATTCGAGATAAGACAGAATGGCCAACGATGCCAAGCCCAAACTCATGGCATCCATGCGATCCAGCGCCATTTGCGAAACGAACTGATAGTCGAAGGCCAGCAACAGCATGGTCCAGAAGGCCGTGACATCGTTTCCAGTGAAGCGTCTTACGATGAAGCCCCAGGAGACAAGCCCGACCAGCCCCCACGACAAAGCGAAACAGCGGGCCGACAACAAGCTGAAGCCCAAGACTTTGAACCACGGTACTTGCACAAAAAACTGTAACGGCACTACCCAGTAGGTGCGCAGATTGATGCCGCGCCAATATTGGCCAGCCGTCTCTAACAAAGGTGTGCCGGTGGTTCCGTTATGAATCAGGCTCCAGGAAGGCGACGAATACCACGCCTCGTCGTTCCACGGACTCGTGGAGACTGCTCTCCCGAAACCCAGCAACAGATAGCAAACTACTACCAGAATAGGAAGCCAGCGACGTAAAGCCATTCTATACATAAATTCTCTTCACCCGCGCGTGGATACCGCACAGTACGCTATAGGAAATCGTTCCGGCCAGTTTGGCAATCTCTTGCGCGTCGATCGACACGTCGCCTTCGGTGCCAAGCAGAGTCACGGCATCGCCCACTTTGGTCTCGGGGCTGCCGGTAACGTCAATGGACGTGAGATCCATCGAAACCGCCCCAACGATCGGCGCGAGCTTCCCGTTTACGATGACGCTGCCGCGGTTGGAAAGGCGATGCGGAATGCCATCGGCGTAGCCCGCCGCCAGTATGGCGAGGCGGATCGGTTGCGGCGCTCGAAACATCCCCCCATAGCCAATGAGAGATCCAGCCGGGAGATCTTTCACCGAAAGAACGCTGGCGCGCCAGGTGAGCGCGGGTTTCACCGCCAAAGCTCGCGCCGGCGCATGCCCGCGCGCCGGGGAGACATAGCCATAGATCGCGTGGCCGGGCCGCACCATCCCACGCCAACTCCGTTTCCTACGGTAAGCCACAGGTATCGTACTCGACAAGTGCAATAAATTGGGTTCGACACCGGCTGCGGCCAGCCCGGCCACGGTCTTCTCGAACAGCGCAATCTGATCGTCGGTCTGGCTGGTCTGATAATTCGCCGCCGAAGCAAAATGCGTCATGAGCGCTTCCACCTCCACGTTCTTGGCCGCAAGAATGGCTTCCGCGATGGCAGCCGTATCGGCTCGGACTCCCAACCGGCCCATCCCTGTGTCGATCTTCAAATGGCAAAGGGCTCGCTGGTTGCGTTGCGCAGCCAGCCGATCCAATTCGGCCAGGTCGGCCAGCGAATGGATCACGGGCGTGAGGTTGTAGGCGAGCAGGGCCTCCCGCGTGAACGGCAGAAAATCGGCCATGACCAGAATGCGCGTGCGGGTACCGGCATCGCGGAGTGCCACCCCTTCTTCGGTATTGCTCACGGCCAGCCAGCGCGCGCCGCGCTCTTCCAAAACGCGAGAGACCTCCACCGCGCCGTGCCGGTAGGCGTCCGCTTTCACCACTGGCATCACTTCCACATCGGCTCCCACAAGCTGGCGAATCGCTTCGAAGTTTGCGCCGATTTGCGCGCGCGAAACTTCCACCCAAGAACGATACGGCATCATGCTATCTAGCTTGGCAGACTGGCCCATTTCACCCGGTCTTGTCAGCGTGCCGACTCGGAGATGTCGCGACGCGAGTTGTCCCCGATCGAGTATGCAGTCGCCAATTGAAATAGCCGCGCTGCGAATCCTGATACTTGGCAGAAAGCAAAGGAATGTACGGCGCAGGTGTTCTGCCGAGGGGCCGTCACACTGCGAAACGTAGCAGCGCTAGATTGCGCGAACGTTTCGGACGGCGTGTGCTGCGCTCCGCTTATACGCGATCGGCAACGGCCATCGGGTTAGCGATTCAAGCGGGGCAACCCGGCACGTACCAAAAGCGGGAGCTTGGGGTGGGAACATCGGTGTGATCCCGGTGAACCCGCCGCTAGGTGTGCGACTGAAACCCTGCGACAACGCACAACCCCGAGCCGCGAGTGTCAACGAGCGGTACCCGATGCCGACATGTATTGATTTTCAACGGAGTGCCCATGGACCTGCGGCCCATCAATCACAAATGAAAATCGACTCCGAGCCGGAAGCGTCAGCGACCTAGTTTGGTCTTTCTCCTTCTCCGCCACCTCCCCGGTTTTTCAACGGAGCGCTACGCACGTATTCCCTACGCAAGGATTTGATCGTTTGGCCGCCGCTAGCGGCCGAAAGGACCGCGAGAATAATCTTGCATGCGACTCGAAGGCAAAATCGCCATCAATCATCGAACTGGCCAGCCAATCGCCATTCGAGGGGCGGCAGAAGGTGCCCGCGTGATCGGGGCTGGCCTGGGCCCTCGTCCCCTCAGCGGAAACCACCAGGGAAATTCCGTTTTCTCGAAACGTCTGCTTCATAACTGAGCACAACTAAAGCGGCCGATCGCACTCGAGCCACCGGCATCCACAACTGCAAGATTTCGCCGCACACAACGTTGTCCAACCCCCATCGCGGAGTGAATCGCCCAGGGCGCTCTGCTCCGAAGGCGCGCGGAAACTTCAGAATCAGCCGCGATGAGCGTCACAAAGGACCCCCTTTTTGAAACACTTATGACTTAGAGATATCAGAAAAGGATCAGCACCAAATTCTTCAGTACGCCGACCGACGGTCGCGCCGGCATCGGAGTATCGCGGGTTCTTGCGGGCTCTGAATCTCGAATCTCGTGACGGCATACTCGTTGATGCCTATTCGGGTAACAGATTCCAATTGGAGATTCCCATCGACAGTGTTTGCAACGAACTGGCACCTCAGTTGAATCAAGAGGTGAGACTCTTGGCTTCGGTACGGGCCCGGCGAAACGTTGAGGATAGACGACTGTAGGATTCCTTAATTGTCCATAGCCTTATCGAAGAGAAGGGGAGTGGGGCACAGGCGCGTAGCGAATGATCGGTTTGCCGGTCCTTTCCTTGGAAAAACGCCGTCACCGAATGCGGCGGCGCCTCGGGCCAACTTACGAACACCCACTCGTTCCCCCACAATTCTCACACTTATAGCAAGACCCATTGCGCGTCATCATGCTCCCGCACTCGGAACACAATGGCGCATCGCCTGTGCTCGCATCGAACGGCAACGCTTGCTGTGGCTCAACCACAGTCGGCCGCAGCTTCGGAGTTTCCCCCGCTTCGTTCGCCTCCGTGATCCCTAAAAAGCGCGCACCGAGCCAACGGAAAATATAATCGATAATCGATTTGGCATAGGGCACCTGCTGGTTGCCGGTCCAGCCGCTGGGTTCGAAACGCACGTGACTGAATTTATCCACAAAGAATTTCAGCGGCACGCCGTATTGCAGACCGTAGCTGATCGACGTCGCCAGCGTGTCCATCAAGCCGGAAATCGTCGAGCCTTCCTTAGCCATGGCAATGAAGACTTCGCCGGGAGTGCCATCCTCATACATGCCCACCGTGATGTAGCCTTCGTGGCCTCCGATGGAGAATTTGTGCGTGAGCGATTGGCGCTCGTCGGGCAATTTGCGGCGGACGGGACGGTAGACCACCTTCTCGATGATCTTCTGCTCAGGCGCGGCCAGTGGCGTCATCTTCTTCTCGCCCTTGCCGGTGCCGGAACTGAGCGGCTGCACGCGCTTCGAGCCGTCGCGATAAATCGCGACCGCCTTGAGCCCCAGCTTCCAGCTCTCGACATACGCGTCCATGATGTCTTCCGCCGTGCACTCTTCGGGCATGTTGATCGTTTTCGAAATCGCGCCCGAAATGAATGGCTGCACAGCGGCCATCATGCGGATGTGACCCATATGGTGTATAAAACGCACGCCGTTTTGCGGACGGAAGCTGCAATCAAAAACCGGCAGGTGCTCAGCCTTCAACTCCGGCGCGCCCTCAATGGTTCCCGTTGAATCGATATGCGCCACAATCTTTTCCGTCTGCTCGGCGGTGTAGCCGAGCTTGATGAGCGCTTGCGGCACGGTGTTGTTGACAATCTTGATGACACCGCCGCCCACCAGTTTTTTGTACTTCACTAGAGCCAGATCAGGCTCAATGCCGGTGGTATCGCAATCCATCATGAAGCCGATGGTGCCGGTGGGCGCCAGCACGCTGATTTGCGCATTGCGGAAGCCGGCGATAGAGCCAACCTTGTGCGCCTCGGCCCAGCAAGCTTCAGCCGATTCATACATAGCGCGCGGCACGCGCCGGCTATCGATGCCATTCACCGCGTTCCAGTGCATGCGAATCACTTCCAGGAACGGCTCTTCGTTCACGTTATAGCCGGGGCATGGACCCACCGCTTCGGCGATGCGCGCACTGGTCAGGTAAGCTTGGCCGCTCATGATGGCGGTAATGGCGGCGGCATAATCGCGGCCTTGGTCGCTGTCGTAAGGAACGCCCAGGGCCATCAGCATCGCGCCCAGGTTGGCGTAACCCAAACCGAGCGGCCGATAATCATGCGAGTTCTTGGCGATGCGCTCGGTCGGATAGCTGGCGTTGTCGACCAGAATCTCCTGCGCGAGCGTCACCGTATCCACGGCGTGCCGGAAGGCTTCCACATCGAACACTCCATCCAGCCCGACGAACTTCATCAGGTTCAGCGACGCCAAATTGCAGGCGGAATCGTCCAGGAACATATATTCCGAGCACGGGTTCGATGCATTGATGCGCGCCGTGTTCTTCGACGTGTGCCATTTGTTGATGGTGGTATCGAACTGCATGCCCGGATCGCCGCATTGATGCGTGGCTTCGGCAATCTGCTTCATCAGATCGCGCGCTTTGTAACGGTTCACCGGTTGTCCGGTGGCAACGCTGCGGGTCCACCAATCGGTATCGGCCACGACGGCTTGCATGAATTCGTCGGTCGCGCGGACCGAGTTGTTGGCGTTCTGGAAGAAGATGCTGCCATAAGCTTCGCCATCGAGCGACGAGTCGTAGCCGGCGTCAATCAGCGTGTGCGCTTTCTTCTCTTCTTTGGCCTTGCACCAGACGAACTTTTCAACGTCGGGGTGATCGGTGTTCAGGATCACCATTTTTGCGGCGCGGCGCGTCTTGCCGCCCGATTTGATCACGCCGGCAAAAGCGTCGAAACCCTTCATAAAGCTGAGCGGGCCGGAGGCGCGGCCGCCACCCCAAAGATAGGCGTTCTCTTCACGAATGGCGGAAAGATTTGTGCCGGTGCCCGAACCCCATTTGAAGAGCATGCCTTCGGTTTTAGCTAGGTCCAGTATGGATTCAAGCGAATCGCCGACCGAATTGATGAAGCAGGCCGAGCACTGCGGATGATTCTCTCCCGGCACCAGCTTTTTCACCACTTGGTCCGCTTCGTCGAAATAGAAACCGTAGCCGCGCGATTCGCGGACGCCCACGTTGAACCAAACCGGTGAATTGAAGCAGGCCTTCTGCGTGAGCGTCAGGTGCGCCAATTCCGCGCGGAAGTTCTCCCCATCTTCCTTAGTCTTAAAGTAGTTGCCGCTCAACCCCCAATCGGCTATCGTGTCCACCACGCGATGCACCAATTGAGCCACGCTGGTTTCCCGTTCTGGAGCCCCCATGCGGCCATGGAAGTATTTGCTTACCACAATGTTCGTGGCGGTTTGCGACCAATCGGCAGGCACTTCAACGTCGCGCTGCTCGAAAATCACTGACCCTTTATCATTCCCAATGGTGGCCGTGCGCCGCTCCCAGGAAACCTGCTCATAGGGGGTAGCACCCGCTTCCAGTTTGGCTATGAAGTAGCGAGGGAACGACACGCCGATGCGCTCCTCTTTCTTCAAAGAATGATGCAGCTCTTTCACTTTAAGGGCTAGGTTAACGCTTAATTGTCCCATTCTATCTGGGCCTTTCTTCTTAGGGGTGGTGGATTGAGTTGACTAGAACAGTGTCCACCTTATTCCCAAAGGTGTCAAGAGCGGAATCACTCCATATGGTAGCAATGCACAAGAAATCCACAAGATCTAGGGGTGTGCTGGCCGCATGCCGTACTAGACCACTAGTTTCTCGGCAAGTCCTCGACTTTTCACCGACCCCCAAAATGAGCCGTGGGCATTACTCGCAGCATGAATTCTCCGAAAAGAGGGACGGTGAACTCGATATCGCCATGGGCGGGACTGTAGATCATTCCTTTGTGTATCAATCCGTTGCGCAATGGGGCGACGGATTGAACTTTTACGCCAAAGAGCTCGGCAATGTCGCTGGAGCGCTGTGGGCCGCCGCCTAGTTCAGCGAGCGCCCGCAAGTAGTCTTTTTCGCGAGGAGTGAGTCGATCGAAACGTACCCGAAAAAAGCTCTGATCCAACGCCTCCACCGAGCGAACAGTTGCTTGCTCCACGTCATTCAACTCAATAGTGGGACCGGTGGCAATATCCCAGGCTTCGTAGCCCCACTGCTGCAAGAAATAGGGATATCCTAGCGTCATTTTCAGCACCTCGGTGATCGCATCTTCAGCAAAGCGCACTCCCTGCCTTTGTACTGGAGATTGTAGAGCGCTGGTGGCATCGGCAGAAGTTAACGGACCCACCGCCGGAAAGTCGAAGAGGCGCTCTGCATAGGACTTGGATCTACCGGAGAGTCCGACGATCTGAGGCAATCCAGCGCCAACAACAACCAGGGGTAGAGCACGTTGAGCAACCTGGTGAAGAGCCATAATCAGAGCGCTCAACTCAGATTCGGTCAAGTATTGGAGCTCGTCTATGCAAATAGCAACGGCTTTCTTACGGTCGGCAGCCGCCTCCGCGACAGCTACAAACAGTTCCGAAAGATCGGTTTCGAGGTCGCCGCTGTCTGCTGTTCCCTTTTCGGGATCGACGCCCAATTCGAGTTCCAGATCGCCCAACTTCGTCTTAGCTTTGAGTCCATTCATGAAGCTTCTTAAGACTCTGAATCCGCGCTTGACCTTTTCGCTTACCTTCTCCATGGCATCCAGGCTGAATAGGACTTGACGAAGCTGTGGCAAGAGCAGAGCTGGCAAAGACTTGTTTTCATGTGCTTCGATAAGGAGCGCTCTGAAGCCATCGTCTTCAGCAATTGTCCGTATCCGATTCAGCAGAACCGTCTTGCCGACACCGCGCAGCCCGACGAGTATCATGCTCTTAGCGGGACGGCCGAGTCTCAGTCGATGCAAGGCAATGCGCGCTCGCTCCAAAATAGCGTCCCGGCCGACTAGTTCTGGCGGCGGGGAGCCAGCTCCTGGTGAGAATGGATTTTCGAGAGGATTCAAAGTATAGCTAAGTTATAGTTGTATACTTAAAAATTAGCATACATCGCTAACTGTTGTATACTTCTCTCATCCGGGTTTCTTTCAGAACTGTTCGGCTGACGCATGCCGCAGGCAAGATCACGGTCTACCGTTCCACGTGGAACTTCTTGTGTGAAAACTGTTGAAAACATCCATCGAAAGCTAATAAAATTAGCCATAAGGCTAATACAATTAGCCTTACAACTGGAAAACCAATGAAAACAGACAAGCAAATCGCCGCTCCTGGCACTGTCATTGCGGCACCACTCATTCTGCTCCGTGCGGAGGGTGCCTTCGTCTTTATCCTCAGCATTCTTTTGTATGCTCACACCGGTGCTTCCTGGTGGCGCTTTGGCGCGCTGCTGCTCGTACCAGACGTTCTAATGGCCGGTTATTGGCTCGGTCCGCGCAGGGGGGCCGCGTTCTACAACTTCGCTCACACTTATATAGGTCCCGTGTTGCTGGCTGGCTTCGCCGTCGTGAGTTCACACCTCGGGCTACTTCCTTACTCGCTCATTTGGACCGCACACATCGCCATGGATCGCGCATTAGCCTACGGCTTAAAGTACCCCACCGGCTTCAAGAAGACGCATCTGGGATGGATCGGGGCGTGACATGAGCGCCCACGCCAAAACGTCAGATCACGATATCTGCCAGGCTGTTCGCAAACTACTCGAAAGTGGCGGCGAGGCTGGGTTATCCATGCAAGCAATCGCGGAGTCGGTAGGCATTCGCGCTCCATCGCTTTACAAGCGCTTCGCGAACAGAACGGATTTGCTCGCGGCCGCGGCACAGGTTGGGTTGCAGGAGTTGGCGGAACTGCTAAAGAACTCGGCGCCCGCAAGTGATCCAACGCTAACCGGCCAAACGTATGAGAGTTTGGAACGAATGGCGCACGTTTATCGTAAGTTTGCGAAGAAGAACCCGCGAACTTATGGATTGATCTTCAGTGAGTCCCTCGCGGCGCGCGAAGACCTGTTGGCGGCCAGGCAAGCGTCGGCCGAACCGCTGCTCGCTCTGTTAGTGCAGCAGGTGGGGCAAGATGCGGCTCTTCCGGCCGCGCGTCTTTTGGTCTCTTACTTGCATGGCTTTTTGTCTATGGAACTGGCACGAGCGTTTCGTTTCGGCGGCAACGTCAATGAAGCGTTTCAGTATGGCCTCACAAAGATCATCGAGAGTTTATTGAGGGAGCAAAGCCGGCGGGATGGAGAAAATCGTAACGTTTTGGTGTGAGAGTTTTTCAGGATTCTAAAACTTCCTGATAACACACTTTGAAACTTTGGCGAATCCTGCCGCATCTGAAAGCACTGTATGAGGCAATCAGAGCCTAGAAAAGGCCAAAAGGTATTAGTTTTCAATTAGTTGGACCAGTAAAGCGAAGACGCCTCAACATCGAACAAAGGGTATAGGCTTAAGGAGAAAAAGAAATGGCTATCAACAAAAAGAAGGAAGCTCGGAAGGTTCTCGACGCGAAAAAGCGCGAACTGATGTCCGGCACCTCCGATCGGGAAGAGATTCTGATCGAAAACGCGGCCGAAGAATTCGACCGTTTGCAGCAACAATTGAATCGCGAAGTAGCGATTCGGAACCTGGACCGCGAGTCAAAGCTGCTGAAAGAAGTGCAGGCTGCGATCAACCGGGTCGAGGAAGGCACGTATGGCACGTGCCTGCGGTGCGAGGAAGAAATTCCAGAGAAGCGGATGAAGGCCGTGCCGTGGGCGGCTTACTGCGTAGGTTGTCAGGAAACGATCGAACGCCAGCGCGCCGCCGGCGAAGAGGTCGAGGAGGAAGCCGAGGCTTTTGAACGGGCCGCCGCCTAACGGCGACGGCGGCCTTTACCCCAGTTCGAGTTCTTGTCAGGCTTCTTCGAGTAAAAGCACGGGAGCCACAGCCAAGTGGGCGGTCGATCCCGCCGAGCAGGTTTCAAGTACGGCCGAGGCGCCGCTCATTTCCCCGTTTAGAACGTGGGGATGAACCGTGACTTCGGCCTTTTTCATTTTGAATTCCCCATATTGGAACAGCGGGAAAGACTCGCGCACCGGCAAGGCGCGCTCTTGCACTACATAAGGAGCCCGCAAGGCCAGTCTCAAAGCCCGGTCCCAGGCAGCTGGCGTCATTTCAGCTCCAATATAAGCCCGCTGATCGCTCGAATCTTCATTTGGCAGTAGAGCCAGACGCTCACGCTGGCTCAGGATAAATTCGGGCAGGTCGATTTCCTTGTCGGCATGCTTTGTCTTGCGGGCCGATACAACGCGCGTCCAAGCGATGGAGTTGCGGATCAACTTGCGGTCGGCGGTCGGGAGATGCGCCGTCACGGTTTCGTCAGTGAGCAGATCAAAAAGTGCGCGCCGCTGGGCAAATTCTGCTCGGAAGCTGTTCACCACGCAGACCACGCCGTCACGATACGCGCGTAGCAGCGGATGCGATAGATCCCAGCGCGTCAATATCTCTCGCGTCAAGATGCGGCGGAAAACCAAATCGATCGCAAACTCCCCGCAATGCAGCTTTCCGCCGGAATATTCAAGTAAATCGGGCGGTACCAGCCGCGCGTTGGCGCCCAGCCGACTCAGAGATTCTGCCAATAAGCGGCCTTCGGTCGACGAAGCCAAGTTATTAGAACCCGATTCGGGTCCCAATTCGACAATCGCTATGGCCGGCTTAGTCTTGCCGCCGAACTGGCGGTACGCCGATTGAATGGCCTGTAGCAGCGCTTTGGGGCCGCCCAGTTTCGAAAGTTTGTAACGGCCGCGTTTAAACTCTTTCAGCAAGGGCAGTTCAAGAAAAAGATCGGCCAGAATATTCGAATAAACCAAACCCGCCGGCTTGCACGCGTCCACGCCCTGCAGGAAAAGCGATCCATTCTTAAGATTCGCGTCCAGCGAAGCCGTTACGCCCGCCCGCGCATAGCCATGTGGGATGGCGGCCAGCATCTTTTCGGCCGGCAGCATCTGCAACCGGCTCAAAAGCACCGGTGAAGCGAAAGCAATCGCTTCCACGCGATCCAAAATCTCGGCCATTTGCGACGTTAGGCGGCTCAGCGTGTCCAATTGACGTCGAGTGACGAAATGCGGTCGCAAAACAGGCGCCAGCAGCCGCCCGGAATCCACCAGATGCCGCTGGCGCATCTCCTCCTGAAACTGCTCGGCCCACGAAGTATCGCGATAGCTCGGCCGTTCCAAGAGCTTGTGATAGCGTGCGATTGCGTCTCCGAGCTGAGCCATAGAACTGATTTCTAAGGTAGTTAGTATGACATGCTAAGTCAACTCGGCGCTTCAATATGGCTTAATAAGAGATATGCCCTCACCGTTCGAAGTGACGCCGCAAGCGGCCAAGGACCAGCTAAATGGCTCAAAACAAGCGACTTTGATCGACGTTCGCGAACCCGTCGAATGCGCCTTGGCGCGCATCGAAGGGGCCGAATTGATTCCGATGGGCTCCATCCCGGCGGAATTGCAAAAACTGGAGGGCCTGTCCGATTCCGGCGATTTGCTGATTCTCTGCCATCACGGCGTTCGAAGTTTGCAGGTAGCCATGTGGCTGCGCGCGCGAGGAATCGAGAATTGTTATAGCGTGGCTGGCGGGATTGACCTCTGGAGTTGCGAGGTGGACCCCACCGTTCCCCGATATTAACGACGAGTGCAAGAGGAATGTCGGCGTCTTCATGCCTACCACACCAGCCGAAAGAAGCCGGCTGACAGAGCATACTCAAAAACCAGATCGTCGCCGTCAGCACCGAGCAAACGGGGCGTGAAAGGGTATCCGCCGAGCGGCGGCACATCGAGGAGAATCCATTGCGAAGTTGTACGGTCGAACAGATATACGAGTCGGGCTTTGCCACCGGTGGTTCCCACCGACACCATCACGTCCCCACCTTCTGTTGCGGCGACCCCATCGATGTGGCCGTCCCAGAACCGGGCCGATGCCGGTTTGGGCAGTCCGGGAAAAACGTGCTGCTCAATGGTGTCTGTGGGTATTTCCACATACCGGCTTTCCCCTCCAACCGCTGAATACCAACCTAAGCGATCGCGAAGAGCGAACAGCTTCCCCCACAAGATGTGAGATTCTTCCCGCGACGACCTGAAATTGGCTTGGGGCAAGGCGGAAGCCATGGCCGATCCGGAACGGCTAAATTGCCGCAAGATTCCGGCATTCGGATCGAGCGCGGGGTCGTTCGAATTGCCTTGGATCATCTCGTGACCGAGAGTCCAAACCGTTCCATCGTCCGCGACGACCACGTGATACGGAAAATAGACGCCAGTCCGAACGATACGTTTTGTTTTGCCGTCGGGCGAAAGGAAAGCAAGAAACGGGCTGACATCTGTAAAAGGAGATGGCAACGCAGCCGCAACAATCGAGCCATCTCTGAAGAGGTCAAAGTCCGAAATGTGGTACTCTGAGTCCTCCGGGAATTGCAGCTTGGAGGAGGCAACCAAATCGCCGTTCCGGCTCAAGGTGTAGAAGCGCCCAGACAAAAGGTCTGCGCAGACGAAGGCTCCGTGCGTAAATTTTAGCCCGTCGGCCAAATGAGCTATCGGATAAAGGTCGTTTGCGTCACCTTCTTGAATCACCCTCGGAGCCGAATCAGCGGCGAGCGCCGCAATAGAAATGGCGGTGATGCCAGCTAGGACGGGCGAAAGTGGCATAGTACCTTGTTTGACGCTAAACCCCGGCTAATCGTTCAGGCAAGGCGTCCCAAACGACAGTTTACGTGACGGTCGCGAGTTCTCTTTATTGGAACACTCCCATTTGCGAGAACGATCAACCACGTACCCGGCGATGAGCGGAAAGCTGATGATCCAGACCCACGCCACAGGTGCGAATGCTCCCGAAGTCCCGATAAACGAGTAGAGTGCCCGTTCGCCAAGAGATCCGACGGCCCCGATTACAACTGCCCAAATTAACCGCTGCCTCGACCTCGGAAGAGCTCGTGACACACCGCTCACGCTCGTGCCGCCCCAGAATGACAAACCCGAAATAACGGCGACGATTCCTGAGATCGTCAATCCAACCTCGATTGGAATTAGCGGTGTGCTTTGGAACTTAGGGTCCGTGTTGTGCGCGATGAAAGCTTCCCAATATCCCAGTGCCGACGAGAATACCAGGTAGGCAAAGGCGCACGACGCCGCTTCAGCGCATTTGCGGGATCGCAGGATGAGCGATAGGAACACAAGCGCGCCTGTTGGCCAGAGGAAGAACGGCCAACTGTACGCAACTGCGGCGAAGAGGTCTCTCAAGTATCAGGTTACGAATTGGAGCATTCGCTTGTTCTGTCGCCAAGTGAGGACTTTGTGAGGGGTTGTGGTTTGCCGACTCGAGCGTCAGGCGAGTACCTTTCGCGCTTATTCAATGCGGAAAGACAGGTAGAATTATGTTTCACTGACCGGTTGAGAAATGTTGGCGCGCGTCCTCAACCATTGGGTCGGAACTATCGCTGGCCTTGATATCGAGGAACGTTTTGTACCAACTCCTTCCGCTGGCACCTAGACCTTCTTCCGCCAGTCCGTGGAGATAGTAGACAGGCGGAAAAATACGATAGCTGGGGGTGTCATCCATGAAGACGGCGGCTGCCTCTCCCTTCCGGCGGAGGCACATTTCCAGCTCGCCATCGGCTTCCGGGTATTTCTTGGCTCGAAGATAGGCGCGGCCAAGATCGTAGCGTACCAACCAGGAATCCGTTTGCTTGAGCGCTTCCTCAAATTCGGCGATCGCCGCGTCGGTGCGCTGATTTTCGAAGTCCTGCTCACCTTTGATGAGCGCGGCATAAAACTTCGTATCGGGAAGTTCGTCATTCTTCATTTGCTTAACGACTTCCGAAACTCTGGGGGATCTCAGTCTGACGAAAACCTGCGCTAGCTGAAACAGAACAGTATAAGCATTGTTCCTCAGGTCGGCGGCTCGTGAAGCTGCTGCCAGCGCCAGGCCCGGTTTCCCGGCGATTAAGTGAGCTTGGGCAAGCACGACCAGTTTGACGACCGCTGCGGAATCGTTATTGGTGGCTAGATCGGTGTCCGCGCCGGCCTGCAAAAGTTTGACGGCGTCTTCTATTCTCCCTTGGTAAACTGCAATGTCGGCAAGTCCGATCGCCGCAGACGAAGCTCCCTCGTCGCTCGCCCGCCGCAAGTCATTGTATTCTTTCTGCGCACCGGGAACATCTCCTTGAGCCAGTTTCGATAGAGCAATGACAATGTAGGCCTTTTCAAACTTCGGATTCTCCTGAAGAGCTTGACTCGCCTGATCCACCGCGTCCGGGAACTTGCCATCGAACATAAGATACCAGCCCAGATTGGTCCTTTGCGCAACGTTGTTCGGATAAATGTCCAGTGCTTTGCGGCCATATTCGGTAGCTTTAGCCATGTCGCGCTTCAAGTACCAAGCCAATGCCAGATTCGCCTGACCCGCGTTGTCGGCTGGATACTCTTTGACTAGCTGATTGTATTCGTCAATCGCTTTGTCGGGAGAACCGGAAGTGATGTAGTATCCGCCGCGCGTGCGATATTTCTCACGGTCTGTCATCCGGTCGACGTGCTTCATGGCTTCGTTAAAGTACTTGAGGGCTTCATCCGGTTGATTCTTGTTTCGGTAAACGACCGCCAAACCGGCGTAAGCCCTCCCTAAGTTTGGGTCCATGAGAATGGCATGACGATACTCGGATATGGCTTCGTTGCGCTTCCCCCCCAGCGCGAAACCTTGCGCAACCTCATAAGCGTGAATAGCGTCGAGTGACGACGCGGTAAATGTTTCAGCGCGCTGGGCCGGCATGCTTTTCTCACCCAGGTCGCGGCGGATACCGGTCGCCATCTCAGCAAGAGTGGGCAGAACTGCGTCGCGGCTGCGCGCGGTCGCATGGCGGGAAGCCAGCGCCTCCATGCCGTTCGCACTCGCGACACGCACGTCCAGCGCATATTCCGACCCTTCGCGCTCGAGAGACCCCGAGACTACACTCTGGATCCCTTCCCGCACAGCGATTTGGTGCGCGTCCACTTCGCTCAATTCGCTGCTGCCTTGCAACTGTTTGGCGGCGTTACGGGCCGAGGTCCGGGAATACGAACTGATGAACGGCGATCGTTCCAGTTCTATGGCAAGAACGGATTCCAAGGTTCCACCAGAGAACACGGAGTCGCCCGTTCGGTTGACGAAATCGGAGATCAGCAAAGTGACGGGTGGGTGGGGTGCGGGCGGCATACTCGGGCGCTTTAACACAGCCCACCCTCCAAACCCGGCGGCGAGCAGCGCGAGTGCGGCCACTCCAATTTTCCAGCGTGTCTCGACAGTCTTAGCGCTACCTGGATGCAGCCAGAAAGCGATATCGTCTCTTAGTTCGCCGGCCGATTGATAGCGCTTTTTCGGATCGTCCTCCAGGCACTTGCGCACAATCCCGCTCAGCTTCCCGTCCGCGGCGCCAATGGAAGGAACGGAAGTGCGGCGCGGCAGAAGGTACGAAACGAAATCGTTCTTTTTTTCTTCAGATACCGGCAGCGAGGGCAGCTTCCCCGTAAGCAGTTCGTGAAAAACGACTCCCAGCGAATATAGATCCGATCTCTGGTCGGCCTTCTGAAGACGCAGTTGTTCCGGGGCCATGTATCCAAACGTGCCCATCAGGCCCGCGGTTTCAGTCCGGGTTTGATCTCCTAGTGGCCTCGCCAGCCCGAAGTCCGTGACAACCACGCGACCGTCCGGCTGCAACATGATGTTGCGTGTTTTGAGGTCGCGATGAATGATCTGCACTTGATGCGCGGCCTCCATGCCCGAAGCCGCCTGATACATGATTTGAGCCGTTTCGTTCGCCGAATAGGGGCCGTGTTTCTCTAACAAGGTAGCCAGATCCTCACCTCTCACAAATTCCATTGTGAGGAAAAGCAGACTGCCGTCGATTTCTAGATTGAAAATCCTGACGACATTTCTATGAGCGATGCGGCGCGCGAGGGCAATTTCCTCCTTGAAGCGCCGCTGCAGATCGCTCCGCTCGGAATACTCCGGAAGAATCACTTTAATTGCGATCGGATTGGATCCTTCGCCGCTAAGCTCGGTGTCGTTCGCCTCATAGACCGCGCCCATCCCACCATGGCCTATGACCCTGGTAATCTTGTATCGGTGGCAAAGTAAGCTCCCAACCGGTAACGTTGCCGGGAGACTTTCATGGACGGCCTGAGTGCCTTTAGGATGTAGGCTCCGGTCGAGTAGTGAATCGGTTTCAGCGTGGGCATTAAGAAGTTTTTCCACTTCCGCTATTAACAACGGATCACCCTTACATTCCTCGCGCAGGAACGAAGTTCGATTGTGAGCACCGTGATCGAGTGCCGCCTCAAAAACGCTTTTTATCCTACGAAGCCGCTCGGAAGTCATGGGTTAGCTCATGGCGAGAATGCCCATTATGATAGCAATTTAAGCTTAAGATTGTTGCGGAAAACACTTGAGATTAATCGCGGCTGTTTTATCCGCGGTCAAGCTTTGGAAATTTTGGCCCACACCGAAGGAGGATGAAACGTTGCCCGATGAGGATTTGTCTCTCGCGATTTACAATCAGCTGCGGCGGTTAGCGCGGAATTTCATGAGGCGAGAGAGAGCCGGGCACAGCCTTGAGCCGACTGCGCTCGTGCATGAAGCATACATCCGCTTAACTAAGAGCAAGAAATGCGACGTGGGAAGTAGAACGCATTTCCTTCGCCTCTCGGCGCATGTTATGAGGGAGATATTGATTGACCATGCCAGAGCGCGAATCCAGCTCAAACGGGGTGGGGGGATTCAGACTGGTCACATTGCTAGACGAGTTGCCCGGCGTCTCTCTGCCCGGCAGTCTTCTGAATCTTGACGAAGCGCTTAGAAGACTGGAACAACTCGAACCGCGAGCAGCTCAAGTAGTGGAAATGCGTTTTTTCGCCGGTATGACGGAAGAAGAGATCGCCGAGGCTCTTGGAATATCGCCCAGCAGCGTCAAGCGCGAATGGACCTTCGCGCGAGCTTGGCTTCGGTCCCAACTTCACGGTTCCGCAGAGTGAGGTTCGCGCCTGACCAGGGCTTCCCCCGCCTGGGTCGAAACCGAGATTCAATAAATCCTCGCCAAATTTCGGAACTGCCGTTACAATTGAAATTTGACAGTTAGCCCTTAAATGGAAGATTTGGCTCCAAAGCCGTTAATAGAACCGGAAATCCCGAATAAGCTGTACTTCCGGATCGGGGAGGTTGCGAAACTCGCGGGGATCAAGCCCTACGTGTTGCGTTTTTGGGAGTCGGAGTTCGCGGGGTTGGGACCGAAGAAATCGGGCACCGGCCATCGTCTCTATCGCCGTAAAGATGTCGAACTTGTGCTGGAAATCAAGCGGCTTCTTTATGAAAAGCGTTTTACCATTGAGGGCGCCCGCAAGGTTCTGGAGACGAAACCGAAACGTGGCGAAGCCGCAGCCAAACCGGCCACGGCCAGCTCGCGGCGCCAGCAAGGGGAACTGTTCTCAGGCAGCTCTTCCTTCTATCAGGAAATGCGCAAAGAACTGGCGGAGTTGCTGGCGATACTGAAAGACTAGTGGGGCGGGCCTCCTGATCTGGTTCCTGGCCTGGGCCTGGCCTCCCGGTCAGCCTTCAGCCCAAGTTCGTCATGGTGACGAACTTCGGCCAGAATTAAGGTCGAGTGTTTTCAAGCGCGCGATACCTGCTGCAAGCTCTTAGTGATCGCGTAGCCGTGAATCGGCCCGATTTGGGCGACGGCATACCTTGTCCTTCTACGCCAAGAGCTTAGGCGTTCAGGGCTTGTCTGCCGGTGTTTCAATCAAAGAAAATCCCGCTGACGACGCCGTTCGATCCCCCCGTCCTCGTCACCTGGATTCGCACGTTCCCCGTCACGTTCCAAACCGCGTATTCGCCATTGTGGAAGCTGGAGTACGTCTCGGTATCGAGAACTGCGCCGCTAACGGCGTTCAAAATGGAGATAGTCTCCGTGCGTACCGTCGAATCCCAATCGACTAAATAAAGCGCCAGCCGGTGCGTATTTCCGTCGGTCAGATTCACATTGATGGTGAAACTGCCGGGTGAGTAATAGGCAGACGCGATCCGCGACGACGAGCCGCTCGACACCTGCAAAGCGCGCACATCAGTGCTGGAGGCAGCCCAGGTATACAGCGTGTCGCCAGTGAAGCTGACGGTCGCATAGCTTGGTGGATTTGTAACATCATTCGCGATCAACTCGCCGCCGGCCCCATAAGTGCCCGGCCAAGTGCCCTGCGTGGCGGTGTCCAGACCGCTGTAGACGGCCGACGGCACAACCGGGTCAAAGAAGAGGCCGCTGACAACAGCGTTCGCTCCCCCCGTCCTGGTCACCTGAATCTGTACGTGACCGGCTACGTTCCAGACCGCGTACTCGCCGTTGTGAAAACTCGAGTATGTCTCGGTATCGAGGATGGCGCCGGTGGCGGCGTCCACGATGGAGATGCTCTCGGTGCGCACGGTCGAATCCCAATCCACCAGATACAGCGCCACCTGATGGGTGTTTCCATCGGTCAGGTTCACGTCGATGGTAAAGGTAGTGGGCGAATAATAGGTGGACGCAATGCGCGCTGACGAGCCGCTTGCGGTCTGTAAGGCGCGCACATCGGACGTGGAGGCGGACCACGTATACAGCGTATCTCCTGTCACGCTGACCGTCGCGTACGCCGGAAGACTGCTGGCCAGAGTGGCAATCATGGAGCCGTCGGCCCCATAGGCGCCCGTCCACGTGCCTTGCGCGGTGGTGTTCAGGCCACTGTAATGCGCAGCGGAGGTGGCAACCCCAAGCGTGACCACCATGTCGTTGTAATCAAGGTCGCTTTCGCTCTCAACCGTGTCCTCCACTCCGACGTAATAAAAGCTCGCTGCCTGTTGGAAAACCGCAAAATGCTGGAGCGAGTCGCTGGAATTAAACTGGGGCTGGGTGTAGAACGTTCCGGTGCGCGTCGCGATGTACAAGCCATAGTAGGCCGAAGGCTGGAAGGTGGCGGAAACCGGGCCACCGACGAAAGGCCCCACCAAACTATGCATGGTGGAGGCCGAGGGAGCGGTATCGGGGCTGGCCGGATTCACCGAATACCAACCCAAAGTGTCGAAGTTGCTTTGATCCGTCAGCGCCACCGGCAGCTTGACAATCACCGGAGCGCCGGTGCTGGCGAAATACAGATTGCTGGATTCCTCGCCGCCGGTCAATCCAAAGTAGCCGAGGGTCCACGGCAGGGTTCCAGGCAGCACGTTCTGGCCACCCCCGCCCGTCATCATCCAGCCAATGTTGGATTGATTACCATCGCCCGAATCTCCATTCCAGTAGGGGTGCCATACAGGGGTGAGCCCGGGAGGCCGAGCTGGCTCGTCGCCGTCCAGCACTGCCAGGCGCCGTCCCCTACGACAATGCTAGTGGCGATGCTCGCCCCATTGCACGTGCTTCCAGCGACTGTCAAATTGCTCCACTGCCCAACCGCAGCGCCATACGGAACAGGATAGGCGCCGCCGCTGGATTGGCCCAGGATTGCGATCTGATCGCTGAACGTGCCACTCCGCGCCAGCCCCAAGTCCAGCTGGAACTCATTTCCGACAAGCGCAAACCTGTGGGACGTGATTTGCATCGCACCCGCAGCGATCGGCGTGGCCAAAGTGACGGTATTGCCGCTGGCCGTCATTTCCAGATACGGAGAAGGGACAACCGTACTACCGTAGGCCAGCCGCAGAGTGTAGCCGCCGGCGCCATCGGATTGCGCATAGATCGTGTATTCCGTCCCCGACGCCCCGTTAAAATTCACCTGCAAATAACCGACCTGCGAAGCGCCGCCCGGAATGTAGGCCCGCACCGGCAGCACTGCTTCCGGCCCGGTAAACGGAGTCTGCGTGCCGCCATACGGCGCTAAATATGTGGTAAATCCAGTCGGCGCCGTGCCGCTTCCTGTGCCGCTCAACGCCACGGTTGAGTGTTTCCCGCGACTCCGCCGGAATTGTCCGTGAAGGTCAAGGTGGCCGTTCGCATCTCCACAAATTGCGGGCTGAAGTTCACAGTCACGATGCATGCCGCTCCGGTTGTCATGGAAACAAATCCGGCGATACAGTCAGTTCCACTTATGCTGAAATCTCCGGCATTGGCGCCCGTGACCGTTGGGACGCCCGTGAAGATCAGGGTCTGGGCGCCAGTGTTGGTGAGCGTTACCGTTTGGTCGAGGCTCGGATTGTTCAATGCCTGCGAGGCGAACTTAAGGCTCATGGCAGAAAGGGTGGCCTCTGGTAGCGATGCGTTCTCGATGGCAACGACCTGCCCACCCAGACGAACGTATTCCTTGGATGGGCTGTTCGGGCCGAGGCCCTGCGACAGCATGTGGGAGCCGGTCGTCAGGAGCAGGGCGAAGAGCGAGATTGTTCGATTTGAGGGCATCATTATCCTTTGGTCTTTATTCAGTTTGGCACCATTCGTCACTGATTGGCGCGGTCCGCCGCCTGTTCCCTTGCCCGCCTCATTACGCGTCGTCCGCCCTTCGGCACGCACATGCGAATGGAGAAGCGACTTAATTCAGTGCCCCCGCCGGCGCTGTCGGACTTTCGCCCGGACATCTTTCCTTCGCCGTAGGTTGCGCCCCGAACGAGATCAAGCTGAACCCGCTGTTGACCGCCGCGATGAGGCCCCACAAGATCGTTACCGTGGCGCATGCCGCTGCCCGAAGCGCCCGTGTGTTGGGAGACTGGCGAAAGGCTAGGACCAAGCACACGAGGGATGCAAAGAAGTTAGCGTTGATTATGGCGTATCTCAGGCCGTTGTATGACGGACCCAAGGCCTCGGGCACATTCCAGGCCACGATCGCCCAACCAAGGCTGCCAGTCAGCACTATCAGCGGGACAAGGGATCGCGCCTTGAGGTCGGCGTTCCGAATCGAAGATACCCACGCCATCCCCAGGATCGGAACCGGGACGCCGCAGAGCGCAAGAAGAACCCAGTATAAGGCTTTGACGTTCATAGATTGCGCCTATTTCGGGCTCACCGCAGGTACCGCCTGTTGCGCACTTTTTAGGTCATTAAGATTTCCGGATTCCGTGCGCGAATACACCGCTCTGGTGCTGCCGTCCGAGCCGTACGCGTAGATTTCAATCGACGGGTATGCCGTTCGCATTCCTCCCGAATCCATCCCCACTTTGCCATCTGGGGTGACAACAAAATTCAAGGACGTTTTGATCGTGTCCTTTGGCGCAAACGGTATAGAAGCAAGCCCATTCAAGCCCACACTGGATACATTGAAGCGCTCCGCCCCATCAGAGCCCGGTTCAGCGGCCGAAACCGTTGTATTCGAGGATCCCTTATTTGAAATGGGGATCAGCGGAGGTGCAATGGCGCTGCTTGTTCCAGCGTCGTCCTTTACCAGATTGGGCCTCGAACCCGGTGTGATGGTAAGTTGGATTTCCTGCCGGTATGTCGCCTTGGGGTCGTTTGCGGCTGGTCCTCGGTTGTCCCCAAAAGCTAGAACTGGGGCTCTTGTCGGAAGAAGAGGCGCCTGAATGTAGGTGTCAATACAAATACCAACCTGGCCTGGCTTGAGGCTTGGCTTGGAACAGTGGCCATCAGGATCATTCTTGAACAGCGGATTGTTTTGGACATAGGTGTAGAGGTTAAGTGTTTGCGGGTTGCTAAGAACTGCATACGGCACAGGCGTAACCTTAGCCGACCAATCCGGACCCGTGAACCGTCCCAGCCCACTCCCTTAATACCGCGCGCCGAAGTAATCCAGCCCGGATTCGGAATCCCGTTCTTTGCCGGTAAACTTCTGGGTCACCGTGTCATTGCCCGAACCCCAGGTCGAATTCCGTCCCGCTGTGTTGGCCGGAATTTCCTCGCCAAAGGGTAAGTAATCGTGCCGCGAGACCACCCTCCCGCTCTGATCCGTGATCAGCCGCACCGAACCCAAATGGTCGTAGCTCAAATAACACGTTACGCACGGCGAAGCATTAGCCGCAGTGGAATATTCCGCCGCCAGTTGGCCAGCCGCGTCGTAAACGTACACGGTGGTCGCGCCGCCGCCGGTCTTTGTCACGCGATGCCCCGCACCGTCGTAAGTATACGAATAGGCACCGGCAGTGAGTTGGCGGTTTTCGGCGTCGTAAGTGAGCGTTAGAGTGGACGGCAGCAATGACTTCAGATTGCCCGCTGCGTC
>Ga0302326_10002049_pt1 | contig 49944 bp, 32 predicted proteins | sample Palsa_T0_3_FD_202264 | JGI IMG/M metagenome (GOLD analysis project Ga0302326, IMG submission 202264) | Peat permafrost microbial communities from Stordalen Mire near Abisko, Sweden - Palsa_T0_3 | ecosystem: Environmental > Terrestrial > Soil > Palsa > Peat permafrost | place: Sweden: Abisko...
GGGAGGCAACAGCAGGTCCTGCTCAGGAAGGTAGGTTCGGTAGCCCTTTGGCATAAAACATTATGTACCGGTTCTGTTTCGTTTGAACCCGCGAAGTTGGAGAATACTCGGACAGGCTCCTAGAGCGGAAAACGTTAGCGAGGCCGGATCAGCCATAGGAATCCGCCGTCAGTTCTACCACTACATCCCCAGCAAATTAGTCTCTAGCTTCACGTAGTCGTGCTCTTCGGCCCAGATGTTCAGCGCCACCGTGGCGATTTCGTCGACGACGGGAACGGCATGGCCGTCCCTGGTAAGGTCGATGGATTTGAGATAAGTGTGACAGGTATCGCAGGCATCCACGCGGGCGGCGGGAAATTCGGCGGCGGTGTAGATGGGCAGCTTGTCCTTGTTCTCTTCGCCGCAGCCGGGGCACAGCACACGTCGATATTGCCATTCGGTGAAACACAGCGAACACAGCAGCCAGCGCTTGCCGCCGTCACCCTCGCCGCGCAGGACTCCGGCCACCGGGCGTGCATTGCAGAACGGGCAGGTGGGACCCGCTCCGCTGGCGTCAATATTGCCGCGCGACGCCAGGTATTCCGCGTAGGGCTGCAAAAGCACCCGAGCGTAGAAGCGGCCGGCGGGATCCAGCGTTTCGCCGCCCTCCCAAGCCACCGACAGCAGTTCCAGTTGAGCTTCCGCGCCTGAGAGATTCTGCACGGCAAAATTGGCGAGCAACTGGGAGCCGGCGCGAGCAATCAGCTTCAGGAGCGCCGGAAAATAGCACGGAAGAGCTCCGAGATCAGTCTCGCCTTTGGACTGGAATTCAGTGAATATGGCCGCCTGGAAGCGCGCCAGCTCCGCATAGAAATTCAGCAACTCAGCGGAGCTTGGCTGGGTGGAAGCAAGGTGGGCGGCGCGCGCGATTCTAACGCCGTGCGGTGAGATCATTCCTCGCGGCCGGTCACCCGACGGTACCATAGCCGGTGATGCGTCCAGGCCCAAGCACGCGTGACGTAGCCCGTGGTGATCGCGGTCATGCTGAAGGGAACCATGAACACGCTCATGTAAATGTGGATGATGAACCCGCCGATGGTGACGAGCGCGGCCACCTCGTGCAGCAGGATCATCACGCCGTGCACCCAAGCGGCCTGGCGCGGGATGTATTCGGGTATCCAGAGAAAGATGCCGGAGAGCAGCAGAAAAAGCGCACCGTAGATCATCAGCCAATAATAGAGTTTTTGTCCGGCATTGAAACGCAGGGACAGCGGCGTGTGCTCTTCGTCATTGGTGATGTAGGCCTGGATGTGATCCAGCCAGCGCTTGTCAACGTCGGTCATGGACATATCGCGGCCCCACATGCCATGCATCCACAGCGTGCCGATTACGAAAGCAAGCGCCACGATGGGATGCCAGAAGCGGGAGGTGGGCGCGCCGCCCAGCATGTACGCGATCCAAAAAAGATGCGGCGAGTAGAAAGCCAAGCCTGTCAAAAAGCAGTAAAGGTAAGTGAACCCCGTGGTCCAATGCATGACTCGCTCGGCGAATGTGTAGCGCTCCAGCTCCCCGGCGCGCGGCGTGTGAGAAACGGCGGACGCATTCATTGTTCACCGCCTTTCTCGACCGGCTCAGTCTCTACTTCCTTCGGGCCGAATCGCAGGTAGTGCGCCGCGACGCCGATGATCCCGGCGGCCATCGCGAAGTTGCCGGCCCATTTCAGCGGTCCTTTCCAGATGCGGACCATCCACGGCACATGCGGATCTTTGGGCAAGCCGCCGTAGCGCTCCGGATGATTGATGTCGTGGAGCACGTAAATGACGTGCGTGCCGCTCACGCCCGGCGGATCGTAAACGCCGGCATCTTTGTGCGAGGTGTGCTCGCGCAGTTGCGCGGCGCGCGTTTCGGCCAGATCCTTCATGTCGTCTTTACTGCCAAAGTGCAAGCAGCCGGTGGGACACGCCTTGATGCAAGCCGGCTCCAGGCCCGCGCCCACGCGATCCGAGCACAGCGTGCATTTGTAAACTTTCTTGGTAGTCGTATTGAATTTCGGAATATTGAACGGGCAGCCGGTGACGCAATACTGGCAGCCGATACAATTGTCCTGCTGAAAATCGACGATGCCATTGGTGTATTGCACGATAGCGCCGTCGGCCGGGCACGCACGCAGGCAGCCGGGATCCGCGCAATGCATACACTGATCCTTGCGCATCAGCCAGCTGAAATTGCCGTCGGCGTCCGTGAATTCATTAAATCGGATCAGGTTGTAGTAATTCCATGCCGTATCCGGCATGGTCTGGTAGGTGTTGTCGAAAACCGTCTCGCGGAACGGGTAGCCGTTCCATTCCAGGCACGCCACCTCGCAGGCTTTGCAGCCGATGCAGGTGGTGACGTCCACCAGCTTGCAGACGTCGTAATCGCGTGAGGTGTTTTTGCCGGGTACGGTTCCAGCGTGTCCCGAGATGGCTTTGATCTGCAGTGGTCCATTGGCCATAATGTCACGCTTTCTCCAACTTCACGAGAAAACCTTTGAATTCGGGCGTGTACGCGTTGGGATCGGTGACGGTGGGTGAAAGCAGGTTCGCGATGCTGCGCGGCACGCGGCCCGCGTCCTCTTGAATCCCGCGAAAGCCCTGATGGATCGGCAACCCGATTTGATAGATCTTCTTGCCGTCGATGGTCATCGGCCGGATGCGGCGCGTCACCATCGCTTTCGCCAGATACGTCGCGCGCGCGCTGGTCACTTTCACGCGCTCGCCGCCCTTTATCCCCAAGTCGCTCGCCAGCTCCACCGGAATTTCGACGAACATTTCGGGAACTAATTGGACGTTCATCGGATTATTCTTAGTCCAGTAATGATAGTGCTCGGTCAGACGATAGGTGGTGCAAATAATGCTATAGCCTTCGGCGCTGGTTCCGTATTTGTCCATGTCGGTGGTGTATTTCTTCACCACCGGATTGTTTTGCTGCTTCGGATGCAGCGGATTCGCGACCGGACTTTCGAAGGGCTCGTAATGTTCCGGGAACGGACCATCCGCCATGCCGGCCAGCGGTACGAACAAGCGGCCGACGCCTTCCGGGTTCATGATGAACGGGCCCAAGCGGTCTTTGGGCGCCGAGTCGGGCTTAAAATCGGGCACGTCATTGCCCACCCAGCGCTTCAGATCTTCGTTCCACCAGATTTGGCGGCGATCCGCATCCCAGGGTTTGCCATTCAGATCGCACGACGCGCGGTTGTACAGCACGCGCCGGTTCATCGGCCACGCCCATCCCCAGTTGGGATAAACGCCGAGTCCCGACGGATCGTCCGTACCGCGGCGCTGGGCCAGCGATCCCGCTTCGGTCCAGGAACCGCACCAGATCCAGTTGCCGGACGATGTGGCGCCGTCGTCGCGCAGGAACGCGTAACCGGCCAGTTGCTGGCCCGCTTTGACCATTTGCTGGGTAGCGCTATCGGTGAAATCGGTAACCGCGCGGCCATTCAATTCTTTCGCGAGGTCCTGTAGCGGCGGATTTTTCGGGTCGGTATAGTTCCAGGTGAGATTGAGGATCGGGTCCGGGAACTTGCCGCCTTCTTTCTTGTACAGATCGCGAACGCCGAGGAAAATGCGCGCCAAAATCTCCTGGTCCAATTTGCAGTCGCCGGGAGTCGGAACGGCCGCCCACTTCCATTGCAGCCAGCGCGCCGAATTCACGAAGGTGCCGTCTTTTTCGGCGAAACCGGCGCCGGCAAGCGATACACTTCGGTCTTGATGTTCTTTACTTCGTCCGGAGAAATGCCAGGCGATTGCCAGAAGTCGCTGGTTTCGTCGGGATAGATGTCGCACACCACCAGCCACTCGGCCTTTTTGAGCGCGTCGATGTTCTTCTGCGAATTCGGTCCGATGTTCACGCCGTTCATGCCGAACGCGAGCAAGCCCTTCACCTTGCCGCGATACATGTCATCCCAGATGTGGACCCACGAATACTCGCGATCCACCTTCGGCAGGTATTGATACGCCCAATCGTTCTCCTTGGTGGCCGCGTCGCCATACATCGCTTTCATGAACGAAACGGCGAACTTGGGTGTGTTAGACCAGTAGTTCCACGAATCCCAATCCTTGGGCTTGGAACTGGTGGGCGTGATGCGCTTCATCCAGCTCGCGAAATCCTTGTCGGCCGGAATGGGAACCTTGAGATATCCGGGGAGGTTATCGAAGATACCCGCCATGTCGGTGGCGCCTTGGATATTGGAATGGCCGCGCAGTGCATTCACTCCCCCGCCCGCCCGGCCGACATTGCCGAGCAGCAACTGGAGCATGGCGGCGGTGCGGATAATCTGCGATCCGAAACTATGCTGGGTCCAGCCGACGGCGTAAACGATAGTGGCCACTTGCTTGACATCGCCGTCCTTGCGGATGGAAGTGAACAGGTCCGCAGCCTTCAGGAACTGGTCCTTCGGAATGCCTGTGATGCGCTCCACCATCTCCGGCGTGTAACGCGAATACTGCTTCTTCAGCAGTTGATATACGCAGCGCGGATGCTCCAGTGTGATGTCGAAGGTAACGTTGGGAGGAAGCAATGGCGGGCCGCTGGGTTCCTTCGCGCCGCCACCGCTCTCTTCGTAGTTCCAGGTGGCTTTGTCGTAGGTCTGCGCCGCGCTGTCGTAGCCGGAAAAGAGCCCGTCTTCGGGGAGTTTGAAGCCTTCCTGGATCACGAACGCGGCGTTCGTATAATTGACCAGATACTCTTTGGCAATACGCTGATTTTCTAGCGCGTAGTGAATGACTCCGCCCAGGAACGCGATATCCGATCCGGCGCGAATCTGCGCGAACATGTCGGACACCGCGGCGGTGCGCGTGTAGCGCGGATCCACTACGATCAACTTGGCGTTCCGCTGGCGCTTGGCTTCCACCACCCACTTGAAACCGCAGGGATGATTCTCGGCTGGATTGCCACCCATGACCAAGATCATGTCGGCATTCTTGATATCGACCCAGCCATTCGTCATGGCCCCTCTTCCGAACGATGGCCCCAAACTGGAGACCGTGGGGCCGTGTCAAACCCTGGCCTGATTTTCGAGGAACGTCACCCCGAGACTGCGCATGGTCTTGACGGCCAGAAAATTGAATTCGTTGGTGTCGGTGCAGCCGCCGTTCCAGGCGATGGTTTCGAGGCGATTCACGGTACGGCCTTCGGCGTCCGTGGCGATAAACGTTTCGTCGCGAGTCTTCTTGATATGACGCGCCACTTCATCGAACGCCTGGTCCCACGCAATGTCTTCCCAATGGTCGGAGCCCGGGCGGCGCACCTGCGGCTTGAGCACACGGCGGTCGTTCAAGATGTCCTGCATCAGCGACGATCCCTTGGAACAGAGCGTGCCGCGGTTGATGGGATGGTCCGGATCGCCTTCCACGTGCACTACCTGAGCAGTCACGTTCTTCGCTTTATCACCGATGGTGTGAATGATGACGCCGCAGCTCACCGCGCAATAGGGACAGGTGGAGCGCGTCTCGGTGGTGCGGGCAATCTTGAGTTCCTGGGCCTGAGCGTAGGCCGTTTTCACATCGAAACCCAGCACCGATGCCGCGATCGCACCGGTTCCGGCCTTTAGAAAACCTCTTCGAGTGGACTGCACAGACCACCTCCCGAGCGTAGTTTTGCGCGAACTCCGAGAACTATACTACCAATACGGTCGCCACCGCGCAGATAAGATGCAATGGGCGGGGCGAACGATACGCAAGAAAATATTCGGATAGCGTCAATAGCCGATTACGAGCCGCGCGAAGCGCTATCATTTGAAATGTTAACTGAAATGTTAACCTCCAACCAGTGACTGCCCCCTCCTCTTCCGCACTGGCCCTCATCGTGGATAACGACTTAGGATTTCTGATGTGGCTGGGGGAGGTATTCGCCGAACTGGGGCACCAGGCGGCGCCCGCGTTGCATTGCCGTCAGGCGCTGGCCATCGCCAGGCGATTCGAGATGCCGATTACAACCCTGGTCCTGAATCCGGAACTGCCCGGGGCGGCTCGCGTGGTGAAGCTGCTGACAGGGACCAACCCAGGAGTCCGGGTGGTACTGATTCGCGACGCGGCGGCTCATCCGGGTCCGGCTCTCGCAAAGGGTCGCGTTCGGGCGAATCCGGATGGCATCCCGGCCCACTGTATATTGGAGCGGCCGGCGCCCTGGGAAACGATTTCCCGTCCGGAGTGGCTGGCAAAAGTTCGCGAGATGATCAAACTATTGCACGGTTAGGTACGCGCTGGGCTGCGTTTCGGTCCCGCCGACCTTTGCCACTACCAACTGGCCGCCGGCGGGAAGCCCGGCCGGTATCACAACATTGATTTGGTCCAATCCAGGCGCCACCAGACCGGCGTACTGAACCACCGCTGGAACACCGCCGATGAAAACCGCAACCACGTCGGCCAACGAAATCGGCGCTGCAATCAGCAGTCCCGACGGCGCAGGTGGAGCGGACGGGCCAAAGCCTGTTCCCCACAGAACGATTTCCTCGCCCGGCTGGGCAGGCGTAGAGGAACCGGGGTAGAGGCTTGTATTTCCCACCAACGTGTTGTTGCCGTGCGTAGCCACGATATATTTCGAGCCGCCGGCGGGCAAGATGAAGAACGCGGGCGCGAAATCCTGCTTGTTTGCGAGCACGCTTGGGCTGGCTACACCTCCGCTGGTTACCTGAACCGACACGATGCCGACAGTAGGATCGTCCGGGGCGAGCACATTGATCTGGCCGGGGCTGATGTAATCGACATAGGCAGGTATGCCGTTAATGGCAACCCAAACTCCATCCAGCGCCGTGGGCAGCTTGTTTCCCATGAAATCCGACAAGGCCCACGACCTGGTGTCCGGCGCGAGGTTTTCGCCGAAGATGGAAACAAACTCGCCCGAAGTAAATGCGGGCGTAAGACTGGCGGCGTTCACTACCGGGTTGCCGGAGTCGAGCGCCGGAGGGCTGGCCGGGGAAGTGAAGACCAGGCTATAGAGGTAGATATTGTCAAAAGTAAGATCGTCCGATACATTCGCCACAATTTGGTTGTCGTGGACGCCATCCGCCGGCCCCCAGTCGAAATACTCAAATTGGACGAACGCGCCTTTGAAGTAATACATGGAGGAACCGGGTGTGTTGTACGTGGTGGCGCAGATCTTCGACCCACCTCCCGGATTCTCAATGGCAAGATCCAGCGCGACGTTGGCGATGGTGACTGGCGGCAGCACTGGCGTGCAGGTTGAAGAGACAAACGCGTAGCGATTTCCCTGCGGGTTGATCTTGCCCATCTCAGACCATTCGATCCCACCGGGAGAAACCACCTGGAGGGTGCCGAGGATGGTGGATGCGACGCCGCTGCTTATATCCAGCGAGTATTGGCGAAAGGCCTGCGTGGTGTCGCCGGCCATGCTGAAGAATAATGTATGCGTGGCGGGCTCGGCCGAAGTTGGATAGGTTGTCGCGCCTTCCACAAACGCGGAAGAACATGTGTTGCCGGGCATGTAGCCGGCCGGCAGCAGATCGCCATCGGACGTTCCCGTTCCGGTATAGACAATCTGCGTCGCCACCGGCGCGGGAGTCCAGTTAAAGATTCGGATAGCCAGCGCCTCACCGAAAATCGCGGTACAGGTGCCGCTGTGAGCAACCACGTGTCCGCCAAACAGCTTGGTTCCGTCGGCGCTGAAGCGAAATTGCAAAAATCCCGAAGCGCTCCCGGTTCCCGAAGTTGCGATGGTGGTGCAGGACGTGGTGAAGTTTGCGTCGCACTCGACAAGATCGGCGCAAAGTCCCGCGCCTGGCGTAGCCTGTGCGGTGGTCAGCGTGCAACCGGAACGTTCCTGCTGGAACACGATATCGCCGTTGGGCGCCCATTCCGGGTTGCCCTGCTGGCATGGTGCGATCCCGGAGGGTCCGCAGGTGGGGCCCGGCAGATGTGCGGTAGCGTAAGGCGTACACGAGAGGCAGGTCTGGTTTCCGCCATTCGCATCCATCGACCAGATCTGATAGGCGCCGCCGCTGCCGGGTATCGGGTGTTGATACACGATTGCATTGGTCCCGCAGCTGGCTTTGCACCATGCCGGATGCTGGGCATTGCTCGCGAGCAGTGTAGCCGCAACCGGATGGACGCTGGTCTGGGCGAGCGCCGGCCAGGCAAGAAAACAGACCGCAAGAAGCCTTATTGGAATGTCACTGCGCTTCAAGAAATGTCATCGGCGCGGATTCGGCACCACTGTAGGAGCAGGCGTTAGACCACCAGTCCACGCTGGCGGAGGGTCTCTAAGATCAGCCGCGCACTCGACTCGGGAGTACCGGCGCTGGCGTCCAGCGTGATGTCCGCATCGTCAGGCAGCTCATACGGATCGTCCACTCCCGTCATTCCCGGCAGCGCGCCCGCGCGGGCCTTGGCGTATAAGCCCTTTACATCCCGCTTCTCACAGACGTCCAACGGCGTGGAGATGTGTACCAGAACGCAATGCCCGAGTTTGCCGCCGGCCTGATCCACCATGCGGCGGACCAGCTTGCGGGCTGCGTCATAAGGGCTGACCACGGCGCAAATGACGCCGCCTTGATGCCGTACGATCTCCGACGCCACAAAGCCGATGCGGGCTATATTGGTGTCGCGATCCGCGCGGCTGAACCCGAGGCCGGCCGACAAGTGTGTGCGGACTACATCTCCGTCCAGAACGGTGAGTGTCCGGCCGCGCTCGGCTAGCAATTGGACCAGTACGCCTGCGATGGTTGATTTGCCGGCGGACGGCAAACCGGTCAACCAGACACAGAAGCCCTTTCCCAAAGAGCGCCCTGGCGCCGGCCCTTCGGATGGAGACGCCTCCATCATCCGAACCACGGTAGCAGCTCCCGTTCCGCTGGTAGCGGCCGCATTTGAATTCACGCCATTATTCATTCCCATACATCCTCCCTGCCATCTTGTACCGCCGCTTAAAACATCGCATGGTTCTAAGATGCGTTTGAGCTTCGCCCAGGGCTCTTAGCTAGTCTACTTCAGCTTCGAGCGCCGGTCTGCTATGAATAGTAATAGAACCTCTAGTAATTCTTGCGCTTCTCCCTATGTTGGATCGCGCGAAGGGTATGATACCCTTGAAACTCTCGCTAACGTAGTGGAAGGGCGCCAGAACAGGGAACTTGCACTAACTGCATAACTTATGACCACCGCCAGCCCACAACCTTCCGCCCTTCCTCCGGAGCAAATCTATGAACGGCTGCGCGCCATAGTCACCGAACGCCTGGCGTTGACGGCTGAGCAAATAGCCGCCTTGCGGCCCGACCTGCCCATTGTCCAGGGCCTGCAACTCGATTCTCTGGCGACGGTAACCTTCATCGCCGGGATCGAGGACGAATTCCACATCGAGCTGGACCTGGAGGACCGCGAGCGCATTACCACCATCGCGGATCTGATTAGCCTGATTCAGGAGCGAGCGCCTGTTGCAGAGCGCTAACTAGCTGCCAAATGAGCCGGATGTAATATGCAACTTCAATTGAAACATCGGACAATCGTAGACGTGTTGATTGGGCTAGCCAGCCAAACACGCACCGGCGCGCGCTTTGTCCGGAGAAATGGTACCGCCGAGTTCTACCCCTATCGGGATATTTTGGCATCGGCCCAGGCCGCCGCCGTGGGACTTCAGAAGCGAGGAATCAAACCGGGCGACCGGGTGGCGCTGATTCTGCCCACCAGCAAGGGGTTCCTGGACGCTTTCCTGGGCTGTCAATTGGCGGGCGCGGTTCCGGCGGCTCTCTACCCGCCTGTCCGGCTCGGAAAGCTGGACGAGTACTTCACCCGGACGCGGCAAATGTTGACCAAGATAGGCGCGCGTCTGCTGATCACCGACGCGCGGGTGAGGAAGCTGCTGGGTCCGGTGGCGAGCGGCGTGGAGTGCCTGGAAGCTGCAATCGACGTCATGGATCTGGATGGCGACGGCGCCGAGTGGCGTTTGCCCGAAGTGCAGCCCGATGATCCGGCGTTTCTGCAGTTCTCATCCGGAAGTACCCGGGAACCAAAGGCCGTCATCATGACCCATCGGAGTCTGACCGCCAATCTGGAAATGATGGCGTCCGCCTTTCGTTCGATACCCGACGCCAATCCCGAACACGGCGGCGTATGCTGGCTTCCGCTTTATCACGACATGGGGCTGGTGGGATGCATGCTCAGCGGCGTGTACTACCCCGCCACGGTCACCTACATTCCTCCGGAGGATTTCATCGTGCAGCCGTCGATCTGGTTGAAGACCATTTCGCGCTACAAAGGAATCATCTCCCCGGCGCCGCATTTCGCGTATCGGCTCTGCTATTCCAAGATCCGCGACGAGGAACTGGAAGGCGTGGATCTTTCGAGCTGGAGACTAGCGCTAAACGGCGCCGAGCCGATAGAGATAGAAGGTATGCGGTTATTCCAGGAGCGCTTCTCCAAGTGGGGGTTCCAGCCGCAAGCGATGACGCCGGTTTACGGGCTGGCCGAAGCAGGCTTGGCGGTTACTTTCTCGGATCTGGCGGCGCCGCCGCTGATCACCGAATTCGATCGCGAAAAGCTGGCCACCTGCAGCACGGCGGTACCCGGAGCCGGGCGCGAGCTGCCCAGCGTGGGGAAGCGGCTTCCCGGCCTGGATGTCGAGATACGGGACGCCAACAACCAGACCATGGCCGACAACCTGGTGGGCAAAATCGTGATCCGGGGCGCGTCCATTACACCGGGTTTCTTCAACGATCCGGAATTGACAGAGGCCGCCATCCAGGACGGCTGGCTGGACACCGGCGACCTGGGATTCTTCCATGAAGAAAATCTTTACATCGCGGGGCGCGCCAAGGATCTGATCATAATTCGCGGACGCAATTATGCTCCCCAGGAAATAGAGGATCTGTTGTTCGACGTTCCCGGCCTCAGGACCGGGTGCATGGTGGCCGTGAGCGCACCTGTAGGATCGGATGGCGAGCAGTTGATCCTGCTGGCCGAGAAGGATCTGCGCGTGCCGGTACCCGAAGCGGACCTGGCCGCCGCCATCGGCGACAGGATTCTGGCCGGGCTGTCTTTGAAACCCTACCTGGTCCAGATTCTCGAACCTGGAACGCTGCCGCGAACGTCGTCTGGAAAGTTCCGCCGCGCGGACGCGCTGCGTATGTTCCTGGCCGGTGAACTGGTGCCCCCGGAGAAAGTCACCGCGCTGAAGCTGTTCGTCGAGCTGGGTAAATCGCAGATCGCCTGGGGGCGGTTCCATCTGCGCAAGGAATAATGATTTTTACAAAAAATACAGAACAGCGCGCGCTAGCAAGCGTTCTTTTTCGTCTCTGCTTGCTAGCCATATGCGCGGCCGCATTGCTCTATTCGCAGGCGCAGAGCAACTCAGCCGACCTGAAGGGTTCAGTGCAGGATCCCTCGGGCGCCGCTATTGCGGGCGCGAATTTATCCATCAAGGATCCTCAAACCGGCCTGACCAGAAACATCGTCTCGGACCGCAACGGAGAGTACCTTTTTACTTCCCTGCCCCCCTCCCGGTACAACCTCAGCGTGGACGCGCCCGGCTTCGCCGTCCGGAATATCGAAGGCGTGGAGCTGCGCGTGGGCGACACGGTAAGTCTCAATGTTGCCATGTCGGTGGAACAGGTGGGAACCCAACTGGATGTGACCGCGCAAGCGCCCACCATCGACCCCGACCGCACCCAGCAGTCCAGCACTCTGGAACTGCAAACCATCGTTAATTTACCGATTAATCAACGCAATTATCTGGATCTGGCGCTGCTCACACCCGGAGTTTCCGATTCCAACACGTTGGTCGACAGCAACGATTACCGGATCGCGCAGACTCCGCAATCGGGGCTGAGCTTCGGAGGCAGCAACGGCCGCTCCAACGCCTTCTTCATCGACGGCGTGGAGAACTATTCGAACTCCGGAGGAGTGAGAATGTCGGTGAGCCAGGAGGCGGTGCAGGAGTTTCAAATCAACCGCAGCACTTTTTCAGCCGAGTATGGCGGCGCGGCCGGCGGCACGGTGAATATAGTTACCCGTTCGGGAACCAACAGCGTGCATGGAGATATTTTCGGATTCCTAAGGGCCACGGCGCTGGAGGCGCGCAATTATTTCGATCCGGGGAAGGCCTCCTTCACGCGCTCGCAGGCCGGCGCCACCATCGGAGCGCCCATTAAGCGCGACCGGACGTTCATCTTCCTGAGCTTCGAACGGCTGGACCGGCATGAAGCGGCCTTCGTCAGCATCCTGGACAATCCGTCCATATTGAACCAGATAACACCCTCCCAGCAGCAGCTGTTCGGTTATCTCACTTCTTCCAACAATCTGCTTTTGAGCCTGATCGCGCAACAGGCGGAAAAGCTGCTGGTGCCTTCCGCCAATCCCGCCGTGACCCAATTGTTCGATCAGAACAGCGGCGTGTTCCCGTTTTCGGAGGAGAATCCCACTTACTCGGTGCGTATCGATCATCGCTTGTCGGACCGCAACAGCCTGTTCTTCCGCGGGAATTTGAATACGCTTTTTCAGCATAACGCTCAACTGGGCGCCCAGATCGGCTACAACCGGGGTGAAAGCTTCAACCAGTTCGACGGCACCGTGGCGCTAGGCGATACCTTTGTGGCCACTCCGAATTGGGTTATCGAAACGCGCGCCATGTTCAACTACAACCGGAATTTCATCAATCCAGTGGATCCCAACGGCCCAGAACTCAATGTGGAGGGTTTTGGCTCTTTCGGCAGAGATACGTTTCTACCGTCGGCTACTTACGAACGGCACTACGAGCTGCTGCAAAACACCACCTATCACTCTGGAAAGCACACCGTGAAGTTCGGTTGGGACATAAATCCGGTGCGGGACGCGGTTCGTTCCGACACCTACTTCGGCGGCAGGTTCGAGTTCGGGCAGCAGGTTCCATTGTCTTCGCTGTTGGAAACGGCCCTCAACGATCCGGGGTTCGGAACTACCGTGAGCAATTTCTTAACGTCGGAGGGGCAGCCCGGCCTGATTACGAATCTGAACGCGCCCATCAGCGCGCTGCAGGCTTTCGCCTTGGGCGTGCCCATCTTTTACCAGCAGGGGTTCGGGAACCCCAACTGGCTGGGATGGTTCCTGCACTACGGTTTCTTCGCCCAAGACTCCTGGGCCATTCGCCCTAACCTTACGCTCAACTTCGGAGTGCGTTATGACCTGGGAGTGAATCCCAGCATCCTGGGAACGGACCCCCATGCGCTGGCGCCACGCATCGGCTTTGCCTGGTCTCCCGACAGCAAGACTGTGATCCGGGGAGGCTACGGCATATATTTCGCCCCGTCCAATGCCCAACTCGCCAACGTCGCCGCCACTCTCGGGCATACCATTAATCTGGTGGTGATTACGGAACTGGGTAACCCGGGCGTGATCAATCCAGCCACCGGGCAGCCCACCACCTCGAGCGACATCTATATGGGGCTCAACTCGGAAGGCATTCTCGGCACCAGGCCGATTGCCTCCACCGATCTCACGCAGTTCGGAGTGAATATCGGACCTAATTTTCCGGGACGCGTGGTATTCGGCAGCGATCCTTATTTGAACGCCTACGCCCAGCAATCCAGCCTGGAAATTGAACACGCGTTCGGGGACTATAGCGTGTCGCTGGCATACAATTTCAGCCGCGGCCTGCATATCGCCCATACCGACGGACGCAATGTTTATCAGACGGGCACGTTGCCGGATGGACAGCCGACATTTGGGTTGATCAATCCCGACATTGCCCAGTTGAATTACTTCGCCTACAACGCCAATTCTTTTTACAGCGCTGGAACCGCCGAGGTTACCAGAAGATTTCGCAAGAACCTGGCTCTCAATTCTCACTTCACCTGGAGCAAGGCCACCGACGAAAGCACGGATTTCAACTCCGACTACGCTCCCAACGACGAACTGGATCTAAGGGCCGATCGGGGCTTATCGCCGTTCAACGCCGCTTACCGCGTAGTGTTCGACGCAGTCTACATGTCACCGGTGCAGAATGACTCCACCTTCATGGGCCGTTTGCTGTCCGGCTGGACCGTGTCGCCCGTCATTCAATACAACTCCTGGCGGCCTTTCAATATCCTCACCGGCTTGGACAACTACGGCGACAACTACATCACCAATCATCGCCCCTGGGGCGCCGGTCGGGACATCGGGCGCGGGCCGGATTTTTTCACCACCAACATGCGTCTCTCGCGCAAGTTCTTATTCGGAGACGGCAAAAGGTGGAATGTGGAAGCCCTGATCGAAGGATTCAATCTCGAGAACCGCACCAACTTCCGGTCCGTAAACAACATCGTGGGCGATGTCCCGCTCGCTAGCTTGCCTAATCCGGTGCAAGGTTTTCGGGGCGATCCTAACGAACCGCTGGCCTACACCTCGGCTTTTGATCCCAGGCAATTTCAGGTTGGACTGAAGATCAATTACTAATGTGATTGACGTGGCGCACGCACCCCTGCGTGCCACACCTTACTTCCGGGCCACGGCGCGCATGGAATCCAGGTGCGCCTTAGGGATGCAAATGTTTCCGTCGATTCCGGTCCCTAGCCCGATAGAGGGCTTGTGGGAACCGTGGAAGTCCGATCCGCCCGTCCCTGCCAGGCCAAACGATCGCGCCAGCTCTTCATAGAGCGCCCGCTGCGCCGGGGAGTGTTCGCTGTGCCAAACCTCCAGGCCCTGAAGACCGGCGCGGCGCAGAGTTTCGAGCAACGCTCGTAATCCATCCGGATGGTCGCCCAGCGGCAGCCGCACGGGATGGGCTAAGACGGGCATGCCGGAACTCCGCCGCAGCATCTCGATGCTTTCGAGCAAACCGGGCTCCTCGCGCTCGACGGCGGCTTGCGCGGTATCGGCCAGGTAAAGGTCAAAAGCCTCCTGGCGGTTCTTGACATATCCCTTGCGCAGCAGAAACTCCGCAAAATGCGGACGGCCGGTGAGTTTCCCTCCCAATTTGCTCACTTCGGGCAACGTGATGTCGAATCCAAACCCACGCAGCTTTTCCACCAGCTCGATATTTCTTTTGCGCCGGCTCTCCTGATGACCCAGAATCCAGGAACGGAAACCGGCCGGCGGAGGATCGGCCAGAAAGTAACCCAGCAGATGTATGGATGGAATACGCCGCGAGCCAAGCCACGGCCTGATGAGATCCACCAACGCCGGCTCAAAGCGGGTGCTCAGCTCGATTCCCACAATCAATTCGACGCCCAGACAGGCGGCCACATCCGCACCCTCGTCGGCTCCTTCCAGCGTGTCGTGGTCGGTAATCGCCAAAGCTTCCAGGCCTTGCCGGAGGGCCAGCCGGATGAGTTCCGGCGGCGAAACAGACCCGTCGGAAGCCGTGGTGTGGGTGTGCAAATCGATCATAACTCTAGGACATCACAGTCAGCTCTCAGGTACAATTCTCGGCCCGTAAAACTAACCTGTACGAATGGAAGGATCTTCCCATTCGTACCAGTACCTCCTTTACCTCCGGGTCTGGTGGTCAGCGAGGACTTCCGCGTTATACTGAGCGGGTCTTAACTCTATAAGAATTCTCGTTTGGCTGGTCTAAGGCTATAACTTTCATGAATCGTCTCCAACTCCTTCTGTCGAAAGTGGCATTCGGCATCTTACTGTTTCTGGTCTCCTCGACTGCGGCCGTCGCCCAGGTCACTTACTCCATAAAAGGGACGTTGAACCTGGTGAGCGGCTCGGACCCTCTGGGTTTCAATGGGAAAACCGTGACAGCCACCGCGACCCTCAGCCAAACGATGGCACCCGCCAGCTCCACGACGACGGCTACCTCATCCAGCAACACTTACAGCGGAGTAGCGGCAACGCTGGCCGGTTTTTCATGCGAGAGCCCCTCGACGCCTCCCGCAACAGTCATCATAACGGATAACGTCGGCGCTCCAGATATGATCGGTATCAGTAACTGCAACATCGGGGGGCTGGCCGAAATCAACGCCACCGTCACCATCCCGGATGGGAACATCATCACGGCCGTGCCGGCAGCCCTTCCTGAAACCGTCAATGTCACTTCCGGAACGATCAGTATCCTTTTGACCGGCAGCACGACCCCGGGCGTCTACGATCTCACGGGCGCGACTCTTGCGACTACCGGCACGCCAGGGCCACCCGCCGTAACTCCCAGCCCGACAGCCTGGACGCCGTCGGCTCCACTGGGTTCGACAACTTCCTTGATGCAGCCCGTTACATTTACAACCATGCCGGGGCAGAGCTACGACGCCGTGTCGTTCTCAACCAGCTTTACCACCACCGACGGCGGCTCATGGCTATCGGTAAGCCCGGGCTCGGCGAACACGTCTTCCACGATAAACATCACAGTAAATCCCACCGGCCTTACCCTGCCTTCTTACACCGGATCAGTGATATTGAGTTACGGAACCAACTATACCCCGATCACGATTCCGATCACGTTTACGCTGACGGCGCCCCCCGTGACGCTCACCGGCCCGAGCTCGATGACCTTCAATCACACGCTTGGCGACGCCTCCGGGCCCTCCAGCCAGCAGTTGATGATTGGTTCGTCGCCGGCCAGTTCTGTCGCTGTGAGCGCCGCCGTCACTTCCGGGAACTCCTGGCTGAGCGTATCGCCAGGGAGCGGCAGCATACCTGCCAGCTTTACGGTTTCGGTGAACACCGCCAGCCTTACGGCACAGACGTATAGCGGCAACATTCAAATCACTTCAGCCGGCGCGAGCAATAGCCCGTTCAACGTTCCGGTGACGTATAACGTGGCTTCGTCCACGCTGACGGTGCCGACTACGCCTTTGACGTTCACTTACACCATAGGCACCGCTGCTCCGGCGGCCCAACTTGTGAACGTTACGGGAACTCCCGGTATCAGCTTCACCACCAGCCCCGCAACCAATTCGGGAGGCTCGTGGCTGGCGGCCACGATGAGCGGCACGGTGCCATCGAACGTCAGCATTTCGATCAATACGGCCGGTCTGACCACAGCCGCACAGTACACCGGCTCGGTGACGGTAAATTCAACCGGCGCCACCGGAAGCGGCGCCACCATTCCAGTCACGCTGAATGTCGTGGCGCCGGTATTGACGGCCGGCCCATCGCCCCTCAATTTCACCGTCCCGCTGGGCAGCGGCACGGAGCCGGCTTCGCAGCCCATCAGCGTGGGCGATGCGTCCAATGTCACCTTCACCGCTACGGCCGCCACCACCTCGGGTGGTTCATGGCTTTCAGTATTTCCAGGCGGCGGCTCTGCCTCCGGGTCCGTCAATGTTTCCTTGATGAACACGTCCGGACTGGCCGCGGGTACATACAACGGAACCGTCACCATCGCTGCCACCGGCGCCACCTCGCAAGTGGTCAATGTCACCCTAACCGTCGCGGCGGTAACCGTCAGCACTTCTTCACTCAATTTCGCTTTCCAGACTGGTGGCACAACGCCAGCCGCGCAACCAGTCAATATCGGAGGCACGTCAGGGCTTAGCTACACTGCTACCGCCGCCACCATTCCACCGGGCGGCGGGTGGCTGTCGGTAACTCCGACTTCAGGCACGATATCCAACTCCAGCTCCATCAGCGTATCGGTGATTACTACCGGCCTGGCTCCGAACACTTACAACGGAACCATTACGGTGGCTGCGCCTGGCGCGGTGTCGCAAACGGTCAACGTCTCCTTCATGGTCTCGAATAACGCGACTGTTTCCGCCAGTCCGTCTTCGCTGAATTTTGCTTACACCATCGGCAGCACTTCGCCCGCCGCGCAAGGAATCACCGTCGGAGGCAGTACCGGGCTTACCTTTACCGCAACGCCCGCCACCACAACGGGAGGTTCGTGGCTGTCAGCCACTCCGGTGAGCCCCGCCACTATTCCCGGGTCCGCCAGCGTTTCGATCGTCACAACCGGCTTGACAACTCCCGGCACTTATAACGGCACCGTGACCATCGGGGCCACCGGCGCCACGTCGCAAGTGGTTACGGTCACCTTAGTGGTCTCGTCGACCGTCACCGCCACGCCTGCTGCGCTCAGTTTCAATTACACCATCGGTGGCGCAGCGCCAGCCGCGCAATCACTGACTATCGGAGGCAGTCCAGGGATTACCTTCACCGCGACGCCCGGCACCACATCGGGCGGTTCGTGGTTGTCGGCCACCGCCGTGAGCCCCGGCACCGTGCCTGGCTCCGCCAGCGTTTCCATCATTACTACCGGTCTGACCACGGCAGGAACTTTCAACGGGACGGTCACTATCGGGGCCACCGGCGCCACCCCGGTAGCAATCCCTGTCACCCTGGTCGTCTCTCCGGCGGTCACTGCCACGCCCACTTCGCTCACTTTCAATTACACGCTCGGAGGCACCGCGCCAGCCGCGCAAACGCTCACTATCGGAGGCACTCCGGGAATTAGCTTCACGGCCGCCGCCGCGACGTCGTCGGGCCTTTCGTGGCTATCGGCAGCGCCGGTGACCCCCGGCACCGTGCCCGGATCCGCCAGCGTTTCCATCATTACTTCCGGTCTGACCACCGCAGGCACTTACAACGGGACGGTCACCATCGGGGCCACCGGCGCCAGTTCGGTAGTGATCCCCGTCACCTTGGTCGTCTCGCCGAACCTGACGGCCATGCCGACTTCGCTCACTTTCAATTTCGCCATCGGAGGCACCGCGCCCGCGGCGCAAACGCTCACGATCGGAGGCACGGCGGGGATTACCTTCACCGCTGTTGCCGCCACCACATCGGGTGGTTCGTGGCTGTCGGCGGCCCCCGTGGCGCCCGGCACCGTGCCTGGGTCCGCCAGCGTTTCCATCGTTACTACTGGTCTGACCACCGCAGCCACTTACAACGGGACGGTCACCATCGGAGCCACCGGCGCCACTTCGGTAGCGGTGCCCGTTACGTTGATCGTCACCGCGCCGACTGTGACGGCCACGCCCACATTGCTCAGTTTCGCTTATCAGCTGGATGGGACCACGCCGGCCGCGCAAACACTCACCATCGGAGGCGCCTCCGGGATTACCTACACGGCAACTGCTGCCACCGTGCCGTCCGGCGGCACGTGGCTTTCGGCGATCCCCTCAGGCCCCGGCACCGTGCCTGGGTCCGTCAGCGTTTCCATCAATCCGACGAGCCTGACAACCGTGGGCACTTACAAGGGAAGCGTCACGATTGGAGCCAATGGCGCCACTTCGGTAGTAGTGCCGGTCACCTTGGTGGTGACTACTGCGCCCATCACTGCCTCGCCCACTTCGCTCAGTTTCAGTTACACCATCGGCGGCACAGCGCCAATGCCGCAAGGCCTCAATATCGATGGAGGTTCGGGGCTGGCTTTCACCGCGGCTCCCGGGGCCGGCGCGTCCTGGTTATCGGTGAGCCCAACCTCGGGCAACCTGACAATCTTGCTGAGCGTTTCTGTGAATCCGACGAGTCCAACTAAGTTGACAGCCGGAACCTACAAGAGCAACATCATCGTTACCGCGGCCGGCGCTCCCAACAGCCCGCTCAGCATACCGGTGACGCTCACCGTCAGCGGCGGCGCAGCCACCATTACGGTTACTCCTTCCACCCTGAATTTCACCGCCAACACGGGCGGCGCCGCGCCCGCCAGCCAGACGCTGAAGGTTACTGGCACAGCGGCCACCGCGGTGACCGTTTCTACCGTGGGCGGCCCGTGGCTCACGGCGAGCGCCGTTCAGCCGGCCACCACTCCGACTGCGGTCACCGTTTCGGTGAATCCGGCCAATCTAGCGGCGGGAACCTACACCGGAACGGTGATTGTTACCGCGGCCGGCGCGACCGACAGTCCGCAGAACATCGCGGTGACGTTCGTGATTTCCACTCCGCCCACCATCACTGTGACGCCGGCCAGCCTCAATTTTACGTACGCCCTGGGCAGCGCGAATCCGGGTTCGCAGTCTGTCAGCGTCACTTCCAGTTCGCCGGTCAGTATCTCGACGTCGATTTTGAACGGCTCCTGGCTTACCGTCAGCGCTACCAGCACAGTTACGCCGTCCACCCTTACGTTCAGCGTGAATCCGGCGGGTTTGACCATTGGCACCTATAGCGCAAGCGTTCCGGTGTTAGGCGTGGGCGCTTCGAACTCGCCGCAAACGATCAGCGTGAACCTGGTGGTTAACGGGAAATCCGCGTTCGCCGGCAGCCCGTCCAGCTTGACGTTCACCACACCCACCGGCGGCCCCAATCCCGCCGCCCAATCCATCGCTCTTACGGGCGGAGCGGCACTGGCGTTCAGCGTTGCGACAACGCCCAGTTGGCTAAACGTGTCGGCCTCGTCCAGCACAACTCCGGCAACGCTGGTGGCCACCGTCAATATCCAAGGGATGGCCCTGGGATCTTACCAAGGCGCGATCACCGTCACGTCCACCGCGTCGGGCTACAGTCCGCTCACCATTCCAGTCACACTCAACCTGACCGCGCCGCAGGTGGTCACCGGCCCCACCATCTCAACGGTGGTCAGCGCCGCCAGCTATGCGTCCAACGCATTCTCTGCCGGGGGCATCGCATCCATCTTCGGCAGTTTACTCGGACCGCAAACCGGCGCCAGCTTTAGCGTGAATTCCCAAGGAACGCTGAACGACACTCTCGCTGGAGTCAGCGTGACGGCGGGTGGCCTTCCGGCGATTCCGCTCTACGTTCAGAACGGCCAGATCAATTTCATTCTGCCTTCCACCTTGGGCGCCAGCGGGCAGGCCGCGGTTCAAGTGCAGTACAACAACCTTACCTCGGCGGAATTCAACATCAACCTGGAGTCCGCTAACGTTCAGATCTTTACTACCAACATGAGCGGCAGCGGGCCGGGCGCGATACTGAACCAGGACTTTACGGTCAATACCGCATCGAACCCGGCGCCTCCGGCTACGGTGGTGCAGGTGTACGGCACCGGCGGAGGCGTGCTGAACCCGGCCGTCACCTCGGGCGAAGTAGCCGGAGACAACCCCCTTTCCTGGGTCACCTTGCAATATTCGGCAACCGTCAACGGCGAAAACGCCACGGTACTCTACGCCGGATCGGCGCCGGGGCTGGTTTACGGCGTGTACCAATTCAACGTTATGTTACCCGCGGATCTCAAAGCAGGCCCCGCGACTATCGTCTTGACGGTGGGCAACAGTCAGAGCCAATCCAATGTCACGGTATTCGTGAAGTAGCGGAAAGAGGAGCCGGTTTACGCCGAATCGGCTTCCCACTGGTACCGGTACCGCCCTAACCTAAGGATCTGCTATTCGGCGCAGACTTCCAAGTTATACTGAGCGCGTCTTTGTTTACTGTAGGGGTTTACTGCAGGGCTTACAGCAGGGTCCCAGGACATAACCGTGATGAACCGTTTTAATCTACTTTTGCCGAAAATCGCGTTTGGCGCAATCTTACTATTTCTGCTTTCTTCGTCAGTGGTTTTCGCTCAGGTGAATTACAGCGTGACCGGAATCCTGTCCTTGACCAGCGGTCCGGACCCTCTGAGTTTGGACGGACTGACTGTGTCCGCCGCGGCCACCCTGAGCCAAACCATGCCGCCCTCGAATTCCACGGTCACCAGCGCTTCCTCCACCAATGTTTACTCTGGAGTGACGGGGGCGGCGCTGAACGACATATACTGCTCGGTTTCGTCGCCTGTAACGGTCACGCTGACGGACAACTTGGGCGCTCCAGATACAATCAGCATCAGTAATTGCGTTATTCAGGAGGCCACGGTTTCAGCCAGCGCAACCATCCCCATTGGATACATGAATACGGCCGTACCGTCCGCCATTCCGTTCAGCGACGCTGTCACAGGAACGGTTACTTACGCTATAGGCGACGGGACGCCCAGCGTGTTCAGTCTCACCGACGGAACCATCTTCGCTACCGGCACCGCGCCGCCCACCCTGACTCCGAGCCTGACGTCCTGGGCGCCGCCGGCGGTTCCAGCGGGTTCGACGACGCCCCTCGCGCAGCAGATCGCATTTACGACGTCGCCGGTGCTACCGGGCGGTGTGGTGTCGTTCGCAACCAGCGCTACCTCTACTTCGGGCAACTGGCTCTCGGTGACGCCCGCCTTCAGCAATTCGTCTTCCTCCATAACCATCACGGCAAATCCGGCCGGCCTTGGCGGAGGCTCCTACAGCGGAACGGTGACGTTGAGTTACGAAGGAGACGTGACCACAACAATTCCAGTCACACTCACCATTTCGGGGGCTTCCTCGTCTGTGGCGCTTACGGGTCCGGCCTCCATGACGTTCAGCTATGCGCCCGGCAACGCGCCTCCCCGCTCCCAGACGTTGAGCATCGGGTCGTCGCCGGCCGGTTCCAACAGCGTGAGCGCGGCCGTCACTCTGGGAAACTCCTGGCTGAGTGTATCGCCAGCGAGCGGCACAACACCGGCTAGTTTCACGGTTTCGGTCAACACTACTGGCATTACTTCGGGGCCACTGAGCGGCAACATTCAAATTACTGCGTCCGGCGTGAACAATAGCCCGTTGAATGTTCCCGTGACGTTGAATGTTTCGTCGTCCACATTGACGGTGCCTTCCACGCCTTTGACGTTCAACTACACGCTGGGCGGAACGGTGCCCGCGGCGCAATCCGTGAACGTTACCGGCACGTCTGGAATTTCCTTTACTACTTCTACCGGTGCATCTGCCTGGCTGACGGCAACACCGAGCGGCACGGTCCCGTCGCCGGTGAGCATTTCGGTAAGTCCGTCCGGTCTGGCCGCCGGAACCTACAACGGCACGGTGACGGTGACTTCGGCCGGCGCCGCAGGAAGCCCGGCGGGCATTCCGGTGACACTGAACGTCATAGCGCCGGCATTGACGGCCGCTCCTTCGCAGCTCAATTTCAGCTACCAGATCGGCAGCGCGACGCAGCCTGTTGCGAAATCCATCAGCGTGGTCGACACGTCCAACGTCAGCTTCACGGTCACTGCCGCGACTATTCCAGCAGGCGGTTCGTGGCTCTTGGTAACGCCGGGTACAGGCTCTGCCTCGGGCACGGTGAGCGTTTCCGTGAACGCCACGGGCCTGGCAGCGAACACATACAACGGAACGGTAACCATCGCGGCAGCCGGAGCCACGCCGCAGGTGGTGAGTGTCAGCCTGATGGTCAGCATGCCGGCGATCACCGTGAGCGCTTCGTCGCTCAGCTACGCCTATCAGGTTGGCGGTACGGCGCCCAGCGCGCAAACAATCACCATCGGAGGCACTCCGAATCTAGCCTTCACCGCGACTGCCGCGGGAGGCGCGTGGCTATCGGCAACGCCATCGGGCACTACGCCTGGATCCGTCAGCGTCTCCGTGAATGCTGCGGGCCTGGCTGTGAATACCTACAACGGGACCGTCACCATCGCGGCCCCCGGCGCCACCTCGCAGGTGGTCAACGTCACCTTAGTGGTCTCCAACTCGCCCATCATTTCCGCCAGCCCTTCGGCGCTGAACTTCACTTATCAGACTAGTGGAACAGCTCCGGTAGCGCAGCCCATTAATATCGGAGGAAGCGCGGGGATTGCGTTTACCGCAACTGCCGCGACGGCATCCGGCGGTTCGTGGCTGTCGGTGAGTCCAGGTTCAGGCGTCACACCCGGTTCAGTCAATGTTTCGGTGAATCCGTCGGGCCTGGCTGCCAGCACTTACAACGGGACTATCAGCATCACGGCCACCGGAGCCGCCTCACAAACGGTGACGGTCACTCTGGTGGTTAGCACTCAGCCCGCCCTCACCGCTTCGCCTTCCTCGCTCAGCTTCAGTTACACCATCGGTGGCACCGCGCCCGCGGCGCAAAGCGTCAACGCCGGGGGAGCTTCGGGCCTGGCCTATACAGCAGCTCCGGCAGCTGGAGCGTCGTGGCTGGCGGTGACGCCAGGGTCCGGCACTCTGCCGGGCTTGCTGAGCGCCTCAGTGAATCCGGGTACCTTGACCGCGGGGACCTATACCAGCAGCATCGTCGTTACCGCGGCCGGCACTTCCAACAGCCCGTTGACCATACCAGTGACTCTCATCGTCACTGGCGTAGCGCCCGCAATTACACTCAGCGCTTCGTCACTGAATTTCGGCGCCATCACGGGGGGCGCGGCGCCCGCGAATCAAACGGTGAATATCACCAGCGCCGCGGCCAGCCCGCTGTCTGTAGGCATGGAAGGCGGCGCGTGGCTCTCGGCTACTTTGTCGGCAACAACCACCCCCGCCGTGGTGACGGTTTCGGCGAATCAGTCCAACTTAGCGCCGGGGAATTACACGGGAACAGTGGTTATTACGTCCCCCGGCGCCTCCAACAGTCCGCAGACCATTGCTGTCCAGTTCTCCGTTTCGACAACCAACGCCCTCATTGCCACGCCGGCCAACGTCGGTTTCGCTTTCGTGGTCGGCAACACCAACCCGGCGGCTCAAACCGTCAACGTTACTTCCTCTGAGCCGGTTACTTTCTCGACGTCGATTGCCAACGGTTCGTGGCTCACGGTTACCAGCTCTAGCTCCAGCACGCCCGCCACCCTCACGCTCAACGTCAGCCCCGGCTCTTTGGCCCCCGGCACCTACAATGCGACAATCTCAATCGCCGGGGCGGGCGCGAGTAATTCGCCGCTTATGGTGCCCGTGTCGCTGCTGGTTTCCACTGAGCCGGGGCTGGCCGCCAGCCCGTCCAGCTTGACGTTTACCGCACCCGGCGGAGCGGCGAATCCGGCCGGCCAATCCGTCAATCTGACGGGCAGCTCTTCGCTGCCGTTCTCGGTATTGACAGCACCCAGTTGGCTGGCGGTTTCGGTGGCTTCCGGCACAACGCCTGAAACGCTGGTCACCACGGTCAATTCCCAAGGGATGAGCGCGGGATCGTATCAAGGAACGATCACCATCACGTCCGAGGTGGCGGGCAACAGCCCGTTGATCATTCCAGTGACGCTCAACCTGACCGCGCCCCTGGTGGTGACCGGGCCCACCATTTCAACCATCGTCAGCGCCGCCAGCTATGCCACCAGCGGATTTTCGCCGGGGGACATCGTGTCCATCTTCGGCAGTTCCCTGGGACCTCAAACCGGAGCCATTTTCAGCGTGAATACCCAAGGGACTCTCGACTCCACCCTCAGCGGAGCTTCCGTTACGGTGGCGGGCGTTCCCGCGATTCCCTTGTTCGTCCAGAACGGCCAAATCAATATCATTTTGCCGTACACCTTGGGCACAGCCGGCCAAGCCACCGTTGAAGTGCAGTACAACAACCTCACTTCTACCGCATTCAACATTCCGCTGACGCCCGCCGACGTTCAGATCTTTACGGTGAACCAGAGCGGCAGCGGCCCCGGATCGATATTGAACCAAGACTTTTCGGTCAATACTGCGTCGAACCCGGCGGCCCCGGGTTCGGTGGTGCAGGTCTACGGCACCGGCGGAGGCGTGCTCAGCCCGGCCGCAACCGCGGGTAACGTAGCGGGAGACACTCTCTCGTGGATCACCTTACCCTATTCGGCAACCGTCAATGGCGAGAATGCTCAAGTGCTCTATGCCGGATCGGCGCCGGGGCTGGTGTACGGCGTAGACCAATTCAACATTCAGTTGCCTGCGGATCTCCCATCGGGCGCGGCGACAATCGTCTTGAACGTGGGCAACAGTTCCAGCCAGCCGGATGCTACGGTGTTCGTGAAGTAGAGAAGCCGAAGCCGGCCGACGTCGAAGTTCGCCCCGTGCCGCAACGGGACGGCGCCGCAAGCTTCGACCTTTGTTCGCTTTGGTACTACCGGTACAATAGCCGACTGACAGACCTGCCGATCAGCCCCAAAAACGCTTCTAACCGATAGAGTTCGCTCTATAATCTATATGATGCAGTTGAATTTCGGGTGCCCCGTATTCATCTCATCTTGGTCAATTCTAGAACGGGAGGTAAGATTGATTCCGATTTCCTTTAGCAGCGCGAAGGGAGAGGCGCACGCCACCAGGGCGGCCAGGAACTTCCTCAATAGCGCAAAGGGTGCGGCGCGCCCCGCCAAATGGATCGGCAACTGCCCTGCGCCGCACTCCGTTTTGCGCGTGTTCCTTAAACGAGTGTTTATGGCCGGATTCATGATTGCAAACTGTGCGGGTCTGAGTACTAGAGCGATGGCAACTCCGATTGTTTCGATGCCCGTGACTTCGGTAAGCTCGCCGCAGCCCCTGGGTACCACCGTAACGATCACGGCTAGCGCAACCGACATCGACCCCGGCGTCATCTCCTATCGCTTTGAAATTGGCCCGACCGACAAATCCAAACTGAGCATGAAGCGAGACTACAGCGTCGATCCGACATTCGTTTATACGCCCGTGCAGAACGTGGGTGATTACCAATTCGTGGTCTTCGCCAAAAACAACAGCACGGGGAACATCGGAGTCAATAGTATTCCGGTCTTTTCGTTTACATCGCTGGTAACCGGAAACACCGCAGTCGTCACGCCGACGGCCAACCCTTTAGTCGCCCTGTTTAGTTCGCCACCCTGTGAGGCGGGCGAAACGTATATGCGCGTAAGTGTACTGCGATCTGGCGCAACCTACCCAAACTACACAAACTGGGTAGCTTGTGAGGCCGGCAGGACCATGAACTTCCTCATCGCGGGAATGCGCACCGCCTCTCAATACACCATGAGCAGCGAAACCTGGAATGGGACTAAAACTACCGTTGGGCCGGCCCTTCCATTCAAAACTGGCATTCCTACTATCACCTTCCCTAATCTTACCGAGCCAGTCGCATTCACTTCCCAGGACAGCCAGACCGAGAATTTCCTGCTTTTGGCGTATACGTTGGAGCCTCCCGTGGCCATTGATTTAGGCGGGCACCCAGTTTGGTACTATCTGGATCCCTCGGGCACACCGCCGCTGGTCACCCGGCCCGTCAACGGGGGCACGATCTTGATGCTCGCCAACGGTGCTAACTCCGCCGGCACATCGGCGACGCGTGAACAAATCCTGAGGGAAATCGATCTTGGGGGGAACATCATCCGGGAGACAAACGCGACTCGCATCTCAGAACAAGTGTCTGCGATGTCCGGTATTGCATCGAACTGCAGCCTGGGCGGGACCGACTGTTTGTGTAGCGCCTTTACCCACGAGGCGATCCGGTTGCCGAACGGACATACGTTGGCGTTGACGATTGAAGAGAAGATATTCACCGACGGGACGCAGGGATCTTCACCGGCCAATCCGGTGGATATCATGGGCAGTATCATTATCGATCTGGATACAAATTGGCAAGTTGCCGGCTACTGGCGCGCTTTCGATTACCTGAATCCCAACCGAGCCGCGATTTTGGGAGAAACATGCACTAACGGACAGGTGGGATGTCCGCCGATATTCCTTACCGAAGGGGTCGCGCAGGACTGGCTGCACGGGAACTCCCTCTTTTTCACTCCCTCCGATGGAAGCGTTCTGTTTTCCGTGCGTCACCAGGATTGGATCGTCAAGATCGACTACGGGAATGGGACCGGAACCAACGATATCGTTTGGACTCTTGGTCTGGGAGGCGACTTTTCGATCGACTCCACCAACCCATATCCCTGGTTCTCGCACCAGCATGACCCGGGGTTTGTGCAAGGCGGCACTACCATCATGGCGATGTTCGACAACGGCAATACGCGCGTGGCGCCGCCGCCGCTGGGCCTCGGATCCGGAGACAGCCGCGGGTACGTGTTGAACGTTAACCAAACGACCATGAAGGCTACACCTGTGATGCTGGCCGATCTCGGCTTTTTCGCAGAGGCCTTGGGCTCCGCCCAAATGCTTCCTAACGGCGATTACAGCTTTGAAGCCGGCTATGGGGCCGGCCGTCCGCCTTACAGTGAAGCCATCGAGGTTTTCCCGAACGCCACTTTGAGCTTCACGATTAAGACGACCGTCTACAAATGCTATCGCAGCTTTCGAATGACGAGTCTCTACATTGCCCCGGAGGAGGACTGAGCTAGACTCGGCCCGGTTCCGTGCAGTCTCAAGACCCGTCGGCCGACGCCCATCAGGTCCGGCGTCCGTGGCGCGGCTGAGGCTAAACGCAACAAACCGCAACCCACGGTGCTTATACAAGCGTAGGATAGAGTCTGATGCGCATGGAAAACCATGATAACGCTCGCCCTGACGTTGGTAGGGTCGACCGGCTGCGGGCGCGCTCGAATCCCCCTACCACCTATGGCTTACGGAGAAATAGTTCTTAAAGCCTAACCCACGGGTAAATTCTTAGCTGACTATGCCCTTTCGCCAAAGCTCAGAACCGCAAAGAGACGAGTCGCTTGCGTCACTTGCCGACAACTTGACGAGATATCCAGTCCCTTGCCACCACCCTAGCCCGAGGCGCAGTATCACCTGAGCCAAAGTACTAAGTAAGAGACTTTCGAGCCTGTTCTTTCACCAAAAGGGCGTCGATGGAGAAACTGAAACAAAAGTTAACGTTCTCACGAGGTACACGGTGTTTTTCAATTTTCCGTTTCCGGCCCACTCAGGTTTCAACATTTCATCAGTCCCTTCCTGTATGCAACGAAGGATGCGCATGGGGTTCTCGCTTTGCACCCCCGCCGCAACGATGTATAGCGGAACGTTAAACATAACCGCAATTCCGCCCGGCGCACACCTGCCGGCCGATTCGCGGCAAAGGTATTGCGCGATCGCCAGTGGAACGGCAAATCAATCTGTAAGTTGTCTTACTAACGATTGGGCGGGCCGCGACAGCTCTAGCGCCAACCTGGCTTCCCCTGGCACGTATTCGGGTTCGGCGTTGCTTCTCTCTTTTAATACCCTCCCGGTGGTAGAAAGGAGCAATAATAAACCATGCGCCTAAGTACTTTGACCGTTACAGTACTACTCGCCACTGGCTCTTTGTCAGCGCAAGCCCCGCCTCCGTCTAAAAACCTGCCTGTATCGACGCCGACCCCTGTACCAGCGGCATTTCAGGAGTTGTTTACCACTTTGGGCACGCAGATCTTGGCCTTCGATGCCACGGTAAACGCGGGTTGGGACGGAAGCAAGTACGCCTATCTCAACGCTCCCCAACTGGAAGCCGCGGACTCGAACCAATTCACTCAATTGCTGGGAGCGAATTACTACGCTTATGCGGTGACGCCGCAACTGCAAGAACTGCAAGCCCTGGGCGCCAATGCAATCACCGTTCACCTGAACTTCCCGATTCTCTGTCAAGCCTTCTACACGTACCTAGGCAATCCCGCGCAATTCCAACAGTTCGTGAGCTTCTACCAGCAGGTGGCTCAGGATATCCGCTCCCGGGGACTGAAGCTGGTGATTGAGGCGTCGGTCGGCACGCCGCTGGTCGGGAACCAGGCCTCCCTGTTTCAGCCTTACTTTAACAGCCTGTCGTGGTCTGAATATATGACCGCACGCGCGTCCAATTCCTTGGCTGTGGCGCAACTCATTCAGCCGGATTATTTGACGGTGATGACCGAGTCAGACACCGAGGAGGAAATTACCGGCCAGACCAACCTCAACACCGTAGCGGGCGTTACGCAGCTGGTCCAGCAGGTTCTGACCACCCTACAAACCGCCGGGGTGACGAACGTCCAAGTGGGAGGGGGCGTCGGGACCTGGACCGAGAATTACATGCAATATGTGCAGTCCCTTGCCAGCCTGCCTATGGACTTCGTCGACATGCACATCTATCCAATCAATAACAACTTCTTCACCAACGCGATAACGGCCGCTACCGCAATTCACGCTGCGGGAAAGCAAGTGGGTCTGAGCGAGTGCTGGGATTGGAAAATTCTGGACAGCGAACTGGGCAGCGCACCCAGCTGGACCGAGATCACCAGCCGCGACCCGTTCAGCTTCTGGGAACCGATCGATATCGCATTTCTGAGAGCGATCGTGGATTTCGCGAATTACAAGCAGCTCGCGTTCGTATCGCCCTACTGGGTGCACTACTTTTTCGCCTATCTGGACTACAACACGTACGGTTCCATGTCGGAAGACGAAATCATGACGAACTCATATACGGCGGCCGACAGCGCCGTTCTGGCGGGCGCCTTTACGCCCACCGGGCACGCCTGGGAGCGCCAGAACATTCCTCGTGACACCACCCCGCCCGCCATGCCGGCGGCGCCCACCACCTCCGCGATCGGACCCACGGCAATCAACCTCCAATGGGCGCCTGACACGGACGACGTCGGGGTCGCAGCCTATAACCTGTATCGCAACGGGTCTCTGTTGAGCACCACCAGCCAGACCCTGTATTACGATAGCGGACTGGTTTCAGGGGAGACGTACACCTATAACTTGGTGGCCTTCGACGCCATCGGCAATGTTTCCTCCAAGTCGCCTCCATTGGTGGTGGAAACCATCGATATTACAGCCCCTTCGGTTCCCACGAGTCTGGTTGTTACCGGCGTTACCTCCAACTCCGTGTCCCTCAACTGGACGCCCTCCACCGGAGTGGGCGGCGTGGGAGGGTACCGGGTTCTCCAAGGCACTTTGCCGACAGCCATGTCCATCCGGGCCGACGTAACGGCTCCCCCGTTTACCTCTACCGTGGCTTCGTCGACGACGTACTACTTCGCGATTGAGTCATACAATCCCAACGGAGTGACGTCCGCCCCGAGCAATCAGGTGACGACCACAACGCCTGCGCCGCTCGGCAGTATACCGCCTTCCATTCCCACCAATCTGGTTGTCACCGGCGTTACTTCTAGCTCCATAACGCTCAGCTGGACGCCGTCCACGGGAGCCGCGGGCGTGGGAGGATACCGGATTTTGTCGGGCACAACGCCCGGATCTCTGTCCATACGCGCCGACGTACCAGCGCCGCCTTACGCCGTTGCGGTGGCTCCGTCAACGACGTACTACTACGAAGTTGAGTCATACAACCCGGACGGAGTCACCTCCGGACCGAGCAATCAGGTGACGGCCACAACGCCTGCGCCGATCGGCAGTATCCCGCCGTCGGTTCCCACGAATCTGGTTGTAACCAGCGTTGCCTCCGGCTCCGTGTCGCTCAACTGGACGCCCTCCACGGGACCCGCGGGCGTGGGAGGGTACCGGATTCTGCAGGGGCTTTCGCCGGGCGCCATGTCCATCCGCGCCGACGCACCGGCGCCGCCCTACTCCGTTACCGTGGCTCCGTCAACGACATACTACTACGAGGTTCAGTCGTACAACCCCAACGGAGTCCTGTCCGGACCGAGCAACATGGTTACGGCCACAACGCCTGCGCCCATCGGTAGTATCGCGCCGTCGGCTCCCACGAATCTGGTTGTCACCAGCGTCGGCTCCAACTCCGTGTCGCTCAACTGGACGCCCTCCACGGGACCTGCGGGTGTGGGAGGATACTGGATTCTGCAGGGCGCCTCGCCGGATGCCATGTCTATTCGCGCCAATGTACCAGGGCCGCCCTACACCCTTGCGGTCCGGCCGGGGAAGACCTTCTACATCCAGGTTGAGTCCTATAATCCCAACAAAGTCGCGTCCGGACCGAGTAACCAAGTCACGGCCACAACCCCCGCGACGCAATAGCAGCGGCGGGCGCGACGCCCTCCTTTATTGGAAGTCGAGAGTGACGGGCGGAGCCGCAATGCCGTCCACCGTAAGCGTGAGAGTCACCTGACCGGCGCCAGCCAGCGAATAGGGCAAGTTGACATTCACTTGGTCGAAGCCGACGAACTGCGCCGGATCGCACGGACCGGCGTACTGTACGGGCAAGGTAAGGGTTCCGATGGTGACCGTTACGTTCGCGAGCGAGCTACGTCCGCGGATGCCCGTACCATATAGCACCAGTGCCGAACTGTCTTGCGGTGCGCCCAGGTTAATGGGCTCGGGAATGTAATTACCCGCGGCGGTTCCCTGGAAGGTATACGCGGTGGTTTGTGTGCCGTCGGGTTGCGCGGTGACCACCACGCCGACGGGAGCGCCCTTGCCGTTTTGGTTGGCGGTATATATGGCCGGCGCCACGGTATAGAGCGTGAAGTTGCTTTGCGCCACGGCCGTTCCCTGGCTAAAGATGGTAATGACAGCCGGTCCGTTAGCTAGTCCGGATGGAAGTACGGCATTGATCTGTCCCGGTGAGACGTAAATCAACAGAACAGGCTGCTCGTTACCGCTGCTGTCCGCAATCGTGGCGCTGGTGTTGGAAAGCGTGGTAGGCAGAGGCAGAGACTGTGCCGACGCCGTGCCCGTGGACAGGTTGTTTCCGAAGATGGTGACCATCGAATCCGGCGCCAGATCGCCTAGCGCGAAACTGGCCGCCGAGACTGTGCTCGCCTGCGCTCCTCCCACAATCAGATTGCGATAAGCTATAGCTGTGCCGGTGACTTGATGGGATGCCAGTGCAGCGGCGGCCGCTTCCTCGGAGTCCGAGATCACAGTTTCGTAAGGAACGTTGGCCTCCTGGTTATAGTCCAAGTAAGACCAGAAATATCTGCTCCAGAACGCCGACATGTACACTAAGCCCTTCCAGTTGGAGAAATCCACCAGGGCGGTGAGCATAGCCTGATCCATAGGAGCCCAGAAACTATAAGGATCGCGCGCGTAAACGGCAAAAACCGGCAGGGTCTGATTGCTCCATTCCGTATCGCTTTCCTTGAGCTCCCAAGCCTCCGAAATTCCCACTGGAATATTGGCCGCGATAGCCATGTCGGCGTACGTAATGAGCCTCGGTAAATAAAGGTTCAAATTGACCGGGTATGAGTGTAAATCAAAAAAATCGAGGCCGGATATAGCCAGCGTGTCCGATACCCAGGTGGGATCGCTTTCCCAGGTATCCACCCCGCATCCCAATGGGATCGTGACGCCGGCGGCATGCAGCCCCGAGATAATCGACTGGTTCATGGCGGTGTACCCGGTGGGATTGCCATACTCGTTCGTTTTCCCGGTGTTCAACAGGTCTGTCTGGGGTTCCGTGTTGAGATTGATATAATCCGGCTGTATCATCTGGGCTATGGTGAGGGCATTTTGTTGGCGGCCTGCTATGTACTGTGCGTCCGACAGACTGTTGTAATACCCGGTGACGTTCATGCCAGAAGTACCCGGTTGTACCGCGTGCGCTTCGACAATCATCTTCAGTCCGGCGCCGTGAATAGCGGCAGCCTCAGCTTGATAGAAGGCCAATATTGAGGCGTAGTCCCCGGGGTCTCCATTGAACGTGTAGAAGTCCTGATCGAGGATCGGGAAAGCCATGCACACGGTCACCGCCTTCACACCCAGCCCCTTCAGCGCAGTGACTTCCGCTTGCGCGGCGGCGCCCAGACTCAGGAGCTTCAGGCCGTTGTTGCAATTGGCGTTCAGCGCATCCGCGCTCCATAGAGTGTTACCTTTCGATCCGTTCCACGAAGCGTTTATGGTGGATTGAAAAGAGTTTATATAACCTTGTAATTGCGCGTAGGTGGCCTGAAAAGTGATAGGAACCGTCAGGCTTTGCTGCGCCAGGGCACAGCTTTCCGCAAACAGCGCCAGGATAATGGTTCGGTTGAGCAGTTTATGCATTTTTTGTTTTTTTCCCTTTTTCGAAATATTCACTTCTTAGAGTTGACCGGCAGAATTACTAGAATTACCTGCCGGTGATTGCATTCTTGTAAAACTCAGCGGTTGATGTAACCTTCCGTTGTTGCATGGCCTGCATCGCCGCGCGGGCGCCTTGCCGCATGCTTGAATGGCAGGCAGTCCGTCGCTGCTCGAGTCGTAAAACTTGAGAAAGCGCGGATAGTCTTCGGTGTCCTGGCTGAATTCATAGAAAGGGCTCCCCTAGTGTCGGGCCTTTTGCGTTTGTGTTAGACAGATCCCGGAGAGCGGTCTAAAGCGGCTTTGTATCTCTCAAGCGGAAACCGATAGGTCAAGATGGCTCTCCATTGTTGTACTCATCGGCGCGCTTCGCTGAAAGATGAGAAACTATTCAAGCGGAAGCATTTCGTAAACCCTCCGTTTGACGAACAATAAAACGCTGGAGCGGGAACCCATAAGGCGGACGGTTGAAGGCGACGACGAACCTGTTGGTTGGCACAAAGGCGTGCCTGGTGGATCTTCCTGATGAAGGGCGCGATGCCCGAGCGCTATCGAGAGACGCTCAACGTGAGGGCAATACAGGACTTAGACTTTGCTGCGCTTTCGCCAGCCCAGCAAGACCAAATTATAGACGCGATGATCCGCAAGTATGCAGAGAACGATCCGAAGGTGATGAGCGAGATTAGGGAGAGCTCCAGGCGGCCGCGGCGATTGAGACGACCCCGGAAGTTGTTGAACCCTGATCCGAAGTTAGGCGAAAGATGTCTCTCTCGTGAATAGCCCACGGAGCGGACGCGGTAACCGTAAGATCCGCAGGGATGGCTGCACCATTGTGCGCATCGCCATAGATCTGTTCGCTGAGTTGGTTCTGCAACTGGCTAATGCCTGAGCCCCCGCTCTGGATGGTTTGATTGAGAGTCGGGAATGCCCGGTAGATCGTAGAAATTAGCGACTCCCGCTCGCAGCCTTGATAGGCTGAGAGCAAATTTTCTTTCGCGAGAAAAAGGAGAGCCGCTATGAAGAAACCATATCAGATTGGATCGCAGCGAGCGGTGAAGGAGCTCGAGGCAATGGCCGCGGATGGAAATCCGGCGGTGCAGATGGCGCTGCCGATGGCAGAGATGGTGGGCTGGCTGCGGCAAGGCGTGGGCGAATTAATTCGTCAAGCCGGGTTGCGACTGATGGATCTGTTGATGCAGGAAGAAGTCCGGGAACTGGTCGGCGAGCGCAGCATCTCGTTCGGCCGTACCGCTGCACAGCACCAGTTCGGTGTCTACTACCAGTCCGTTGCGGTTCTCGATCAGCACGTTGCCGCAATAGGCCAGCTTCGACTCGTGGCCGCCACTTTTTCGCGCCAGCCTTGCTTCCGGATCGGTCGTCGATGCATGCGTGTCGTTGCGGCGCTCTTCGCCGCGAAAATCGATGGTCGGATTACCCGGGTCCTCCGGTGGCGGTGTGCGACCTTGATCTTTGCGTTGAAAACTCTTCTGACTCGCCCAAGCCTCGATCAGCGTGCCGTCCACGCTGAAATGTTCATGCGACAACAGGTCGTTGGCGCGTGCCTGTTTCAACACCTGTTGGAAGAACTTCTCGGCAATATCACCATTCAGCAATCGGCCGCGATTCTTGCTGAACACGGTTGGAACCCACACCGGCTCGTCAACGTTCAGACCCACGAACCAGCGGAACAGCAGATTGTATTCCAGTTGCTCCATCAGCATCCGCTCACTGCGAATCGTGTACAACACTTGCAGTAGCAGCGCGCGCAACAGCTTTTCCGGTGCGATCGAGGGCCGGCCCCAATCGATGTACAGTCGCCCAAATGATCGGGATAGCCCTTTCAAGACCACATCCACCATGGTTCGGATCGGCCGCAACGGATGATCCGCGGGAACGCGTTGCTCCGGCGACAAGTAACTGAACATCGCGCTTTGCTAGGTATCTTTTCCTCGCATAGGCTAAAACATAAAGACGCTGTTCTGTCTTCGTTGGTCACAGCTGAACCCGAATATCTTTTTCATCATCCTGCTAGAGAGTAGGACAGGTTGATGGTTGAACGCGGTGCAGGTGACCCGCCCCGGTTTTTGAGACAGGGTGGAAGTTGAGATACCGGCCTGCAGATTCCCCACCCCAGAATAAATAGAAAACACCAAAACCCGAGCGCACTATGCAGGTCCCAGCTGATCCTGGCAAGATGCGCTCTCCAGTTCACGGTCAGGCGGGGCGCCGCGTAGCACATGGAGATCCATGAGGCACTGGAGCAACTGGAACAGCAAGATAACGCGGTGGAATACACGCCCATCGTCACCAGCGGGAAGCGGCTCTCTAGGCCGGCCAACGCCGCGGGAATACTCCCGGGAAGAAGTGAAGCGATACCACTCCGCCAAGGTTGTTCTAGTCTAGACCAGGCTAGGTTAATGATGGACCTGAAATGGCCGATATTATTCATACACGGACTTATCTCCAGTCAAGTGTTCGAATCGAACAATAACAGTATGCCCAGAACCTATACCGAGCTGACCAGATTTGCCATATCTAGGGTCGTGAAGGCGGATCTGGACGCAGATGTTCCAGACGAGGTTCTCGCGCAACGAATACTAGATGACTGTAACCCTTTGTTTGTTGAGTATCTGCGGCTGGCCTCACCAGCCACAGGATGGTCAGTTGGATCCAGTCCGAGCGCCGCTTGGTTAAGCGGAAACAGTTGGAACGCGGGCAACAAAAGAAGCCGAAAGGACCGAGGGCAGGAAACTACCTTCGCCTCGCGCCGTAGCTGGTGCGACACAACAAATTATGGCTCCCTGCAAGGCCCGTTTCTCACAACTCCTGAACATGTGCTATGTTACGGAATACTTAAAGCGGGTAGTTGACGGCGTGTAGCCTGGAGTAACATGAATTGGGGCAGCGTTCTAGCGCCCTTGGCCCTGGGGAAATCTGTGGGGTCAGTGACGAAGCCTGCTATCGTTTCGCCGCTCAAGGAAATCCCTGTTCGATAACAGCCCGCGGCCTGGGCCGTTCGAAAGATGGGCGTGGCCAGGATAAAAGTAAGCCGGCAGGGAGGCCCACATCGGTACTCTAATTTCCATTTGTATCGTCGTTATAGCAGCTCTGGGGTACGTGCGGCTCTTGCTGAAACGTAAGAAGCGCAGAACACGGCGCGACAAAATACACGACGCTAAACAGCAGGAGCAGTCAGACCGATTGGTAGACCGGCTTCGGGACGCATTTTTGTGGGAGAAGAAATCGGGCAAGGGTTCAAAGTAGCCCACTGCCCGAAAATCCCTGCGACAACACTGCTGTTGCACGCATTCACGTTGAAAATGCTGTCTCCGTCTCATCATCCCCGACCAAAATGGGGGACGAATGAGCACTTAGAAGGGCGAAAATATACTTGACTGTGCGCTGAGCAGCGCGTTGTTCAGGAGGGTTGAAGTCCCTCTGGCGCTCGAATGAGGAGCGCTATATCCGAACGCGGGGGTAATGCCTCGCGGGCCGGACAAGGTGGCAGGTATGGAGAAGCCTAAACGGGCACGAAAGCGAAAGCCAGATACAAATCAAGGCGGACCTGAAGCCACCAGTCTGTCGTTCTCTGGAGGGCAGGGCGTCCATCGCGAGGTGGAGTCCGAAGGGCATGACGAGAAGTACTGGGCTGTAACAAATGGGGGCCACCCCGATGATGAACCGGTCGGCCAAAGGTGGGGCAAGGTCGAGCCTGCACTATGAAGGCGAAGGCGTTCTCATTCACCCACCGCACCAAGGTGTTTGCGGATGGCACGGTACGGAAGAGCGATGCGTGACCTCAGGAGGACTGACAGGGTCTCCGGGTGGCACCGGGGTAAGCGGACCTATAAGCGAGAGCGAAGGGGCGAGCGATGCTCTGTCAGTAGACGGACGGCTGTGTAGTACCTCAAGCGCGGCGAAAGCCGCGTGACTGGGCAATCAGCGGCTGAAATGGGCCGGGGAAGGCAGCCGGCGAAGGCGGTTGGGAGGACAGAGAAAACCAGATGAGCAAGCGCGGGGAGGTGGATCAGTTCCATGAGTGAAATACCCGTACATTCTCGTCCGAGGAGACTGGTGGACTGGATCAACCCGAGGGGTGCAAAGAACGTCCATTCATCAATTGACAAGGTGTATCAGCGGAAGAATTTGGAGATGGCCTGGGAGATGGTCAAGGCCAACCGGGGCAGTGGAGGAGTGGACGGGCAGAGTCTGGATGGATTCGCCGCGCAACTCGATCAGCAGTTAGATCGATTGCAGAGCGAACTGAAAGAGGATGCCTATCGGCCTCAACCGGTGCGGCAGGTACAAATCCCTAAGGCGGGAAAGCCGGGCGAGGTTCGCACGTTGGGAATCCTGACGATTTATGACCGGGTATGCCAACAGGCCTTGCTCAATCGGTTGGAACCGATCTTCGAGCCGGTGTTCGATGAAGCCAACTTCGGATATCGGCGAGGGCGATCAACCAAGGATGCCATGCGCAAAGCTTGGAAGGAGATGCAGGGCGGACGGGAGTGGATCGTGGACGCGGACCTGAAGGACTTTTTCGGGTCGGAGGATCACCCGAAACTGCTAACGCTGGTGGCTAGCGCACAAGCGCGCCACCTCCGACCCGACAAAAACTAGCTCTTCCGGGCAGTCGAGTGGGAATTGCGTCTACGTTTCGTTTGTGTTAGCAAATGAGGCAAGGTACAAGGTTATCTGGCTCCCAAGGCCGTGAATTTCGACTTGTTGCGCGGAGCCGATCGCACCAACCCCAGCCACACCTGTTTAATGTCTACACCGGAGTAGGCAGCGCCTATTATGAGAATTCGTCAGAAGAATTTGTGGGCCAGAGTTGGCTCCAGGCAGCTTGGCAAGTGAGTGATACAAGGCGAGTTCGAGGACGCGAAAAGTGCGGAAGCCGTAAGATCTTCTCATGACGACTTTGGCCTTGTTGTTGAGGCCCTCGACGACACGCTGGAAAACTCCTTGCGCGCCTTGAAATAGTTCAGCAACAACTCCCGGTGCTCACGGAGCGTTCGGGCGAACTTCTTCATCGGCTCGATGCGGCTGCGCAGGACTTGGTGACACCAGAAGTCGAGGAACTTTCCGGCCCAAACCGGAGAGCTGTAGGTCCAGAACTGCTGGAAGTCCTCCTTCAACAGGTAGGCGAACGGTTTGCAGGTTGTAGCGGAGCAGGTCCAGCAGCCGCACCTGCTGTTTGGCGGTGAGGTTTTCTTTGCGCTTGAGCACGCACCAGCGCGACTTCTTCAGCAGCGGCTGGTAGCCATCGCGGATGAGGCGCTTGGTTTCCTGAGCCCGCACCTCGTCGAGAGCCTTGCTCATTTTGGCCATGATGTGGAACCGGTCGAGGATGTGCAGGGCGTTGACGCACTGCTCGCCGATGCCGTCCAAGTAAGGCTTCCACATGTCGGAGCAAACGAAGAGAATCTCAGCCGCCACCTTCTCGCCAATCACCCGGAAGAAGCCCTGGAACGATTGGATGGTGCGCTCCTTGCCGACCCACAGCAGGCGAATGCACTCGCGATCGATCTGATAGACGAGCGTCAGATACTTGTGGCCCTTGGCGTACTGAATCTCGTCCACGCCGATGGCAAAGATCGATTCCAGAGTTCGGCGCTGCAGGCCCCATTCAACGACGTATTCCACTGCGTCATGCACCCGGTCCCAACTGCTGTGGAAGTTCACGGCCACTTCCGTCCAGGAAAGCTTGCGCGCCCAATGCGCCAGAAACAGCAGGTGCGCTTGGGTGGAGTGCTGCTTGCCCGCGGATCAGGGAAGCTTCTCGGCGCCGATGCCACAATCCGGGCACTGCACTCGCCGCCGCGGGTAGATCAGAAACACCGCAAATCCCCAAAAGGGAATGAAATCGAACTTCCGCGCTGGCAATGTGTCATATCCCGGCGCCGGCTTCTCGCATCGCCCGCGCACCGTTTTCGATCCCTGGCGCGGCCGTACCGGCACTTCGATGGCTTCCTTGTCGGCGCGGAAACGGGACTTGAGGTAGACGAAGCCCGGCTGCGGGTAGCATTGGTTTAGAATCGTGGTCAGTTCCATGGCGGCCAAGAGAACATCTTCTACCGTAAGACGGCCACAGGCCGCCGTCGACGTCTCGGCCTACTGCCGGGATCTCGATCAATGGCCGCGCTCCTGGATGGGAATCGAGCAGGACCTCCCGCCCGGTGAACAACTCCTACCGCACTTTCGCCGGTTCATCGAACACTTGGCCTCGTCGAGTCTCTCACCGAAAACCATTCGCAACCACGTGGACAACCTCTGGAGCCTCGGCGGCGAGATCATCCGTGATCTGCACTATGACAAGACGCTCCGCAAGCTTCCCGCTGAGCGGCTCCTCAGGCAGTCTGTCCATGAACTCGGTGGTCCGGCCATTCACAACGGCTCAGACGATCAGCAGCGTTCCTTCGACTCCACCTGCCGCAAGTTGCATCGGTTCCTCGAATCCTGACCCACACATTCCCCCGACGAGCCGACGGGCCTATCTCCTCATACGTGATGGCGCTAGCTGTCATGAAAAGACGGCTCTGCGCAGGAATTCGACGGAACCCGCATTTTAGGCTACTTTCCTGAAAACCACGAATTCGGTTCTGGTGGCGGCCATGCGTTGGGCTTTGAGCAACAGGTAGCGGAGGTTTTTGTACCCACGGCCGCGGCGCAATTGGTGCGGCAGTAGTTCAAAATGCCTTCCATGTGATTTAGCAGCATATCGGCCAGCTTCTCGAAGGGCCGGAGCCGCTGCCAGCGGAGCTGGTCCATCCAACGCTGGTAGTTCAACATCGCGCCTTCATAGCGGTAGTTCCAAAGCCGGTCCAGGCTCTCTTTGAGCACATAGGCTTTGAAGATCTTGCGATTGAGCGCAAACAGAGAATTGAGTTCCTGCCGTCGGCCGGAGCTCAGGTTTACCCAGCGGGTCAACAACAACCAGCGCTTGCCCTTGACCAACCCGCGCCATTGCCCGCCCTTGCGGAAAAACTCCGCCCGGCGCACTTCATCAATTGCCTGGTTGCCGTGTTGCATGATGTGGAACTTGTCATAGACGATGCGACAGCGGGGAGCCCATTGTTGGATGCTCAGCCGGTACGGTTCCCACATATCCACGCACGCCGCTGAGATCCGGATCCGCTGGCCAGCACTCAGCTCGGTCTGAAAGAATTCGTCCAGGGTTTCTTTCTTCCGATCCCGCCCGAACCAAACTGGCTCGCCACTCTCCAGGTTGCTCACCACGGTGATGAACTTCTGCTATTTGCCCAGGTGGATTTCATCCACGCCCATCAGCGTCGGGGCCGGCTTGCGCCGCGCTGCCGCCCAGCGCTCCAGGTAACGCACATCGATGGCTCGCACAGTACTGGCCGGCAACCCGAATCGCCGCGCGACTTGCCGTGCCGCGGCGCTCTCGCACGCCTCGCCCACTGCGTCCTCAAACCGCTTGCTGAAGGGGGCTTTGCTGGGTAGCTGCGGCACCTTCTCGGTCTTGATCCAGCAATCCGGGCAGCACACTCGATATATCTCGATGATCACCGTGGTCCGGAACTCCATGCACGGCAGATCGCGCACTTCCCGCTCGTACATCGTGCGCGTTCTCCAACTTTCGCCCGCATCCCGAACAGATCAGCTTCCGATTCCCCCGCTTGCGCCGTTATCCACAACTTCAGCGTCTTCGCCTTCTCATTGATCTCGTGCCGGTACACCCGGTACCCCGGCAATCCCAGAAGTTTGGTCAGCTCGTTATCCCGCAAACCGCTCAGTGTACCGAAATCTATGGGACGATGAAACTCACGCCTGCTTTGGCTTCATCAGATTCCTGCCCAGAGCCGAAAAGACAATTCTTCTTCGTGCTGAATATCGTGTCCTCTCGGCAAGGCTGCGTCCTAGCTGATCCGTTAAGGTCGAATATCTGTGGCCTTTATCTGTAGAAGCCGGCGACTCGGCTCCATTCGACCCATCGACACGATGCTGCAATTCCTTTAGAGCTACAGTAACGCCCCCGCAAGTACTTAAAAGCCGCGATCCGCCGATAAGGCTTTGGGGGGGGCCGAGATTGGTGTTTCTCGAACAAGAATCCGCACAGTCCCCATCACATGTCCTCACACCTGCCGGCCCGATGCCAGCCGCTACTTCTCTCCCGACCCTTCTGGCGGTTTCTGCGGCAATCACCGCTGTGTTCGCGTTCGTCGCCGTCCACCAGTATCGACAAGAGCTTATGCAGTGGGTGCAACTCCAGAGCAGTACTGCGGAGGACCGGGAGCGCCTTGTTTCCACCTGGCTTCAAGAACGCAGGGGCGATGCCGAAGCGAACTCGCAGTCCGCCGAAGTCCGTACGTACCTGCTCCGATCGACAGAAAAAGATCCGTCACGGAGTACGTCCGCGGACAGAATGCGTAAGCACCTTGCACTGCTGAGCCAGACCAAGGATTCCTTTGGCTACAAGGGCATCTATGTACTGGACCGCGAGGGTCATGTTGTAAACCAGGCGCCCGACTCTCCTTCCCCCCCCGCTTTGCTGAACGACGCCGCCAGGAGCGCGATGCAAAGCGGGAAATTTCACATCGGCTGGTTTCCCTTGGGACCAAATCGAAGCCTTCTGTGCTTCGTTGCGCCAGTCCCTGGAACACGGCGGAAGATCGCGGTCCCGGAAGCGCTCAGGGGACCTTTGGGCGCGGTGGCCCTAGTAGTGGATCCGCACGAAACGCTGTTTCCGCAGTTGACCGCAGAGACGGTTCCCACCAGGTCCGGTGAAACCGTGCTGGTGGCGCGGGCTGGCAGTCAGATTCTCTACCTGTTTCCACTCCGCGGCGGCTCCATCGGATTTCGTTCCGTTCCCAATCGGGCGAATCTGGCTGGCCGCGCAGCCTTGGACGGCCGTCAGTTATTCGGTGAATTCACCGACTATCGAGGGGTGCCGGTGTTCGCGGCCACTCGCGGCACTCCCGCATCAGGATGGGGCCTGGTATCTAAGATCGACCGCCAGGAGGCGCTTGCCGGATACCATCAGGACCTTTGGATCGAAGCCGGGGCGGCAGCGCTTCTTGTGCTGGCACTGGGCGGCTGGCTCTTCGGTTTTCGCCGCTACGTGTGGGCCAAAATCGGCAGCCTCATCCGGCGCCTCGGGAACCTGACTCTGGTAACGGACGACAGCGCCGCACCCTGCATCGAGGCCACCGGCTTCGACATCACCGAGCGGAAACGCGTCGACAACGAACTCCGGTTGTCTGCTTCCGTGGTCGAAGCCAGTACCGATTTTATCGGGTTCGCCACCGTGGACGGCAAAGTTCTTTTCATCAACCAGGCCGGCCGCCGGTTGACGGGGTTGGATCCGGATCAGTCCGTAACCGGCATGGGGATTATTGAACTCGTCATTGATGAGGACAGAAAACATTTTCTAGACTCGGTGCTGCCCCTGATCGTACGGGACGGCCAATGGGCCGGGGAGACCCGATTTCTCCACTTCATTACGGGCGCGCCGATCCCGATGTGGCAATCCGTGTTCTTTATCAGGGAACCCCAAACTAACTGCCTGATTGCTATGGCCACCATCTGCCGCGATCTCACGGAGCGCAATAGCAAAGAGCGTGAACTCAAGGACGCCGTGCAAGCCGCCGAAGCTGGCAACCGCGCAAAGAGCCTCTTTCTGGCCAACATGAGCCACGAGATTCGCACTCCCATGAATGGCATCCTTGGCATGACCGACCTAGCCTTGGACACGGACTTGACAACGGAGCAACGAGGGTATCTCGAAACCGTCAAGAGCTCCGGGGACTCACTTCTTACCGTCATCAACGACATCCTGGACTTCTCCAAAGTAGAAGCCGGCAAACTCGAGCTCGAAGCGGCAGATTTCAATCTGCGCGACAGCCTGGAGCACAGCATGAAGGCGCTCGGGGTACGGGCCTTCGAACGCGGCCTGGAACTCAGCTATTCGGTCCAGCGCGACGTGCCCGAGGTCCTGATCGGAGACTCGGGGCGCATGAGCCAGATCTTGAACAATCTGGTAGGCAACGCTGTCAAGTTCACTGAGCGCGGCGAGGTCGTCGTGGAGGTCGCGCGGGAATCGGAAAGCGAACGCCAGGTCTGCCTGCACTTTAGTGTCCAGGACACGGGCATTGGAATCCCCGTGGAGAAGCAGACCCGGATTTTTGACGCATTCACCCAGGCCGATAGCTCCACGACGCGGCGCTTCGGCGGGACTGGCCTGGGACTAACCATCTCACTACGACTGGTCGATCTGATGGGAGGCCGAATCTGGCTGGACAGCACCCCGGGGGCGGGCAGCACCTTTCATTTCACCGCGGTCTTCGGCGTGGGAAGCACGCCGTTGCATCCGGAACCTCAAGACCTGGATTTGAGCGGCATGTTAGTGCTGGTGGTAGACGATAACGCCACTAACCGGCGCATCCTGGAGGCACAGCTGTCTGGCTGGCTGATGCAGCCTTTGCTGGCCGCCGACGCGCGCACCGCTCTCGATCTTCTGACTCATGCGGCAGACGCCCGGCACCCGTTTGTACTTGCCATAGTAGATGCGCAAATGCCGGAAATCGACGGTTTCGCCTTAATTGCGGAGATCCAGCGGAACCCAAAGCTTGCTCAGATGGCTATCCTGGTCCTGAGTTCGGCCGCACAGAAGGGAGACACGGCCCGTTGCCGCGACATGCATGTAACGGCGCACCTGATCAAGCCGGTCGGGCGCTCTGAATTGAGAAAAGCGATCATCCAGGCGCTGAGGAACGGACGCCAGGCGCCGCTACAGCTGCGGTCTTCCCCGCCAGCAGTGGAGCGGTATCCCGGCCTGCACATTCTGCTCGCCGATGACAATCCGGTCAACCGGACGTTGGCCGTTCGTCTCCTGGAGAAGCGCGGCCACACTGTTGTCACGGCGGCTAACGGGCGGGACGCATTGCAGGAGGCGGAACGCGACAACTTCGATCTGGTTTTGATGGATGTTCAGATGCCCGAGATGGACGGATTTGAGGCCACAGCCACACTCCGGAACCAAGAAAAGACGACGGGTAAGCATTTGCCTGTCATAGCAATGACGGCTTATGCGATGCAGGGTGATCGCGAGCGCTGCGTCGCGGCGGGAATGGACGGTTATGTCGTCAAGCCGGTCGACGTAGCGGGCCTTTTCGTCACCATCGAGCGAGTACTGGCCGAGGTTGGCTCCAGGAATGTTTGCTAGGGGTACACCACGACTGGACCGTTACGCGTAAGAGACTCCTTGACCCTTGACCCTTGACTGGACCGTGTTACACTCCCCTATCGACATTTCAGAGGTAGTCCTGCAGTCAATCCACGCGTAGCTTATTTACCACAGGGGACCGTTTCCCGTTCAAGCTTGACGGGGCGCGCACCTTCAGCTCACTCTCCGTCCTGCGCAGGTGCTCACGCCGCGCTCGTCTCCAGACGGGACGCGCATCGCTCTTTCGATCAGGACGGCGGGTAAGCCTCAAAAAACCTACTCTCTCTCGGTCGGTGAACAATTGGTCGCACCCAGTCATTCCGCACCGTCTGAAATGGCTGACGCTGGTAGTCTATGACCAAGCCTGTTACCCATTGGCATAAGACTTGGAACCTCCATGAAGAAATCCGGAGAGATTTTCGCTCTCATATTATCGGCGGTTTCCACGCTGGGATTGCTTGGCTGCACCCACGACAACACGGACCGCAAGGCCAATCCTATCGTCGGAGCATGGTTCGTCAAGGATCCCGGCGCACCTTTTCCCGATCACATGTATGTCTTCAATGCCGACGGAACGATGCAGCAGTTTGGGTCGCCGACGGCGACCGGATCAAGGGCAAGTGGATTGAGGTCATCGCGGATCGTGCCTCGCATAAATTTACGGGCCGGGCGGAGATTTCCTATGACGTCAAGGTAATGCCGACACCTTTGCCGGAACGATTACCGCAAGCTCATATGACGTCGCCGGCACTCTGACTGAAAGCCCCACCAGCCCAACACCGCTTGAAGGCAAGCGCGTCACACTCCCTTGAGTCGCTCCGCCATACCGGCGATTCACCCCGGCCGACCGATGGTCACTGAAACCCACACATTAGGTATTTCCGCGTTGAGAGCTCAGGGCGCGGCGAGCAGTTGGCGAACCGCCTTTTCAATCTCGGGTCCCACCTTGTGGGAGGCATCCAGAACGAAGGTCTTGCCCGCCCTGGGGTCGACGTGGTACAAAGCGGCCAGCCCGCTCCGATCGGGCATCTGGGGCCATTCGAAGCTGCGGTCCTCGAGCGCCAGATCAATTCGAATCGCACGGGGATCCATGCTGATGCCAATCGCCTCCAGCCCGTTCTTATGCAATTGGTTGTAGAGCGGCCTCTCTCGCGTCAGGTCATCTTGCGATTGCGCATTTGTAGGCGACCAAAACGTCACCAGCGTGGCCCGGCCTTTTAGCCCCGAGAGACTGACCGGCTTGCCATGGTAGTCGCGTCCCGAGAAATCCCTGAACTGCGTGGACACTGCGGGATCTTTCGGCTCGGTCTCAGCCGATTTCGGATCGGCTGCAGCCTGTTTTAAAGCCGCGCGCGCGTCTACCTCAGCCGCGGCGACGGAAGCCTTTTCTCGCTGACGCTGGAATTCGGCGATGGCAGGGAGAGAGTTCCCCAGCACGTATCCCGTCAGATTCCCAGCTGGACGGCTCACTGTGATCTTATAACAGGCCGCATCCCATCCGGCCACCGACAACAGAATCTCTACCGGATCGTTCGGGCCGACCGTGGCAAACTGGCCGGTATCCGGCGAGCAGCCGGTGCGCAGGGGCTCCCGGGCTGGGCGGCCTGTAGAAAAGCGAACAACAGCAAGGCGTACATGGGAGTTAATGACTCAGCCGCAATGCTTCGCTTGCCAGCTGGGCGAAAAGAGCGGTGAGTTGAGTGGAATCGGCTGTGACCAGATATGTGCCGGTCGCCTGATCGGTCCGGTAGGCTGGGTTGGGATAAAGTCCCGGGTCGTTCGGGGGGGCGGCGTAACTGGAATCGTAAGGTAGAGCGGTGATGCTGGGCGTGTTGGCCACGATGGCGAGAAACTCGCGATCCACCGCCTCGGTTCCGTTGCCGGTGAGATAGATGGTGTCGATGACAGGGTTGTAGGTGTTGTCGGCGCGAATGGTGAAGGCTTCCGCCATGGCGCCGTTCATGGATGCGGCCACAATCGTATTGGGTTGATCGGGCCGCAAGTATCCGGCGTAAACATTGGCGTAGAGGTACGGGTTGGTGCTGGGAAAAAAATTAGAGCCGCTTCCGTAACTATTACCCGTAAAGCTCGACCACAGGCCGCCTGTATACGCGCATAAACCGCCGTTGCACTCCTGGTTTACCTTGTAAATCCAGTTCTTGCGGGTATCGTATCCGCCGGTCACGGTTCCGTAAGGGGAAGAGCCCGTGGCCAGCACTCCATTTACCAGGTCGTTACCGTAGATGTCCGTGTTCGGAATATAGGCGATGTATTGGCGGATATATTCCGTGCCGGCTGGAAGGGAAGCATAGGACAAATACGAGCCACAGCTAGAGGGATAACTTACCGTGCTGGTACTGTAGCCGCTGATCGTCCTCGCTCCCGCGGCGTTGGTCGGGGGCATTAGTCCGTTGCTGTACCCGCCAAAATAATTCTGATTTCCCCATTGCGCCAGGTTTCCGGTCATAACCGCGCTGGAACTGGTGCAGACTACGGGCATGTTGATGCAAATGGCGTCGGCGTTTGTCCCGCTGACCGGATCGATATTGCTGGTGAAGGCGCAGCTGTTGGTGATGCCAAAAGTGGAGCCGCTCTGCGAGGGTGTTGTGCTTGCCGGCCCCCACCGGGACTCGTTGGAGGAAGGGGCGCGCGCCCGAAACTGGGCGTTGATGCCGTTGGGCGCGCCGTCCGTGAAAAGCAGGATTGTGTTCAGCGCCAGCGGAAGATTGCTGGCCTTGATCTGCTGGTAAGCCATGTCCAGCGCGGAAATCGTATTGGTGTTGTTCTGGCAGGTGATATTGCCGATGTCGGTGCTAATTTGCGTGAAGTTTGTGGTGGGCGCGTCCATCAGGTACGCCGTGGTGTCGAACTCGATCAGCCCGACCTGATCGTAGGGGCTGAGCAGCGTAAGGAAATTCTGTGCCGCGATCCGCATGTTGGCGCACGCGGTCGGGGTGGACGAGGTGTTCATCGAAGAGGATTGATCGAGCACCATCATCACCAACAGGCCGCGCCGGCTGGAGGTGCCGGTGGCATTCACGGTGATGTTACGAACATTGAAAATGTTCATAAAGTAGGTCGGAGCTTTTACGCTGGCGGTCACGGCGATATCCAGGATTCCGTTCGGATTCCCGTTCCCGTCGTTCCCCTCGCTGAGCGCGGGGGTCACCGTGGGCGCGCCGGGACCGGTGTTGAAATACCCGTTGGGAAAGTTCGCCGTGAAAAACTGATCGGCGGTGGTGACGGCGGCGGTTTGCGCGGCGGCGAGGCTATCCGTCAGGTTCACGGAGCGGCCGGCGGCCAATGCCGCTGCGTCGACGGCCGCGCTGAGGCGAGCCTTGATCATGTAAATGGTTCCCACGTCGACGGCCAGACCAATGCACGCGATGACGAAGGTCAGCATGATGGCGAAGAACATGATTGCGAAGCCGCGTTGGCCCGCTCTGCGGTGGTTTTTAGGATATATTTCGCGCATAGATTACTGGATTACTCATCACGTTAAAGAAGTTCAGGTAGGACACGTCCGTGTACATCTCAGAAACCAGGGCATAATTGCTCGAGGTCAGAGTCAATCCGGTGACCGACAAGAAAGTTGAGTCCAGAGCGGCGCCGTTGGACGCGATGTTCGCGGCTGAAATTGATCCGTCGGACTGTATGGCTACCGATGGAGTCCCGAGCGTGCTGGTCCAGCGGGTTCCGTTGCCGATGACCACGCGATATTCAAAAGCGTAGCTGCCGTAGTTGGGGCAGTTGCCGGTGGTCCAGGTCGGCGCGCTACTATTCGGCGTCATTCCCCCTAACGAACATTCGGTCGGCCCTACCATGACTACCTTGGACAAAATCACCACCGCGCTGCCAGTAGAACTGGGGTCGTTCTGCGCGTCCAAGGCCATGCCCAAGCCCTGGGCGGCACTGACAATAATGCGTTGATTCTGGGTCTGCGACAGGTTCAGGCCGGATCGGCTATTGGTAGTCGCCGTGACCATTAGAACCACTGCATCGCGAGCTACGTTCGATACTTGAATGCCCTTCGTGAGAGCCATGCCGATGGTGAACGTTCCCGCGAAAAGTGGAATCAGAAATACCATCACGAGGGCAAATTCGATGATCGTGTTGCCAGCTGCCCGGCGCTTGCTCATTGCGGTGCTATCCATAGTTCTCGATTGCATGGTTTTACGGAGTCGGCGGGACTGTGGTCCCGACCGACAGACCGCCCAAAACGTCGAGCGACGTAGCTCGCAGCGTGACGCCCTTTCCAGCCTGAAAGCCCGGCATTGGGACCAGCCAATTCCAGGGATATCCGGATATCACCACTTGCACCACGTTGTCGGGCGAGTTCGCGTAATTTGCCACTGTGCCGTCTGGCAGTGTTATGTCCATCGACCCGTTGACGCAGGCGCCGCTCTGCGAAGAGCCGCAAATGCTGTTGGTGGTGCAGGTTCCGTCGCTGCAGGTCATCACGGGAGTCGTCAGATTATTGGTTGTGTAGTAATTCACCGTGATGTAGCTGGATGCCAGGCCCGCCGGTAGACCGACGGCGTAATTCTGAACCACCTGTGCGGTACAAGCGGCCTGCGAACCGGTGCAGGAAGTATTGTATGTAATGGCATAGCGAGTTCCTTCACGGGCGGAGCTCGACAATGTGGATTGGATGTAGATCGCCATGGACATATCGACCATTCCAAGAAACAGCGCCAGCATCGGCAATAGAATGAGGGCGCCTTCCAGCATTGCGTTACCTCGCTGGGTGGCCCGCCCCGAGTTCCCGCTACGTCGGCGGTTGTTTCGGGTCGGACGATTCCCTTGAATTGGTTGGGGCTTTTCTCGCAAGGCGGCTTTCCACCTTCACAGTGGGGGCACGGCAAGACAAATCCAATAAGGGAAAGGCCTTACTTCACGCACTGCAACAGCGGCGCCCGGTACGGAATAGGTGGGCTAATCTGTCGCTCAGGGCGCGGCCAGCAGCTGGCGAACCACCTTTTCAATCTCGGTCCCATGGGGTGCTGCCACCACCTTGTGGGAGGCATCCAGAACGAAGGTTTGCCCTGGAAGCGGATTATGTGTCCTCTGTCACGGGAGAATGACGCGCCAGTTGGACGCTCCGATGCCCAGTCTGCTTCATGATCGAAGGCTTGGACCTTGGGCGATTCGTTTCTTCTGGAATTCCGCGTTAGAGACCCGGCTTAGAATTCACTGACCGGGAAGGATAGCAAACGGCGCACAAATGCGGTTTCGAACGTTGGTAGTCCCAGTCCGCATTCCTTCTGGCGGGCATGGGCCAGGTCAACGTCGCCAGAAGTTATCGCAACACGCTAGTTCAACGACCCAATTCTGCATAAACGGCATCGGGCACCCCAATGCCTTGGGTGGTAATGCCTCCGATCCCAACATGAAGCTGCCCTGACCGCGCGCGAATGCA
>Ga0302326_10002050_pt1 | contig 49880 bp, 39 predicted proteins | sample Palsa_T0_3_FD_202264 | JGI IMG/M metagenome (GOLD analysis project Ga0302326, IMG submission 202264) | Peat permafrost microbial communities from Stordalen Mire near Abisko, Sweden - Palsa_T0_3 | ecosystem: Environmental > Terrestrial > Soil > Palsa > Peat permafrost | place: Sweden: Abisko...
ATGCACAATTCCAGAAAAAATGCCTCCAGCGCATGGAGAGACTCAGTCAGAGCGGCCAAACTGTCGTTTTCGTCTCGCACAGCATGCAGGCGGTCAGCCGGTTGTGCCAGCGCGCCTTCTGGATCGATCGCGGCAAGCTCCGCATGACAGGTCCTGTAGCGGAGGTCGTGGCCGGTTACCTGAAAGAGGGCCAGGCGAATACCGGCGAGCGCTTCTGGCCGGATGGTCCCCATGCTCCGGGAGACGAATATGTTCGGCTGCGGCGGGTGCGCGTGACTGCATCGGATGGACAAACCACCGCCAGCATCAACATCGGCGAGAGCTTCTCGATCGAGTTCACCTACGACGTCGCCATCGCGGGCATGACGCTCTTTCCCGCAATTCGCATCTTCAATGAATGGGGTACTGAAGTTCTATGGACGACCGACAGCACTTCGCCACAACACGGACAACCTCGTTCACCGGGCCGGTATCATTGCACAGTCCACTTCCCGAAGAACCTGCTTTCCGAGGGTTTGATGGCCGTCAGCGTCTCAGTTACCAGCCTCTGTCCGACCCGTGTACACCTCTCTGAAGCCGACGCCATTCACTTCCAGGCAATGGAGGTAATTGACGGCACCACCGCCCGCGGCGAGTACACCGACGCAATTAACAGCATGCTACGTCCTTTGTTGGATTGGAGTGTGCTCGTAGAAGATGTATTGTAATACCATGTCCAGCTTCCAGAGCTACTTTCCAGCCTCCAGCCCGCTCGCTCGGGATGAGTGGCTGACGACCACCGTAGCTTCGGATGGCCTATGAGCAAATCCAAAAGTCTATGTATGGTTCCTTGGCTGCATCGTTTCACCAATGAGCAGGGCTTCCACATGTTGTGCTGCTCTGGAAGCGGAGAACTGAACCAGCTGCACGACGTCGCGGGTAAACCCTTGCACGTGAGCCAGGGTCTGACAGATGCAGAGCTGCTCAACTCGCCGGACATGAAGGCAATACGCCTTGCCATGTTGCGAGGCGAGTGGCCGGGCGCATGCCAGCGCTGTGAACGCGCGGAAGAGGCTGGAGCCGTCAGTATCCGCAATCATACAAACGACCGATTCCGCCATTGGATCAACGATTCTCTCAGCAAAACAGCCGAAGACGGTACGCTAGTCGATCCCCACGTGCGCTTCGCCGACATTCGCCTCGGCAACGTCTGCAACATCACCTGCAGGATGTGCGGTCCCGGCGCCTCGCGTTTGTGGGCAGATCACTACAACGAGGTTCAACCCCGCCGGTTTATGATGCCCACCGCAGAGTTGAAGACTCTACGCGAAAGCAACTGGGTGAAGCGCCAACCGGTCCAGTGGCTCATAGAGCAGTGCCTACCCACCGTGGAATCGCTCCACTTCGCGGGCGGAGAGCCATTGATTATCCCCGAGATGGTCGAGCTGCTGGAGACCTGCATCCGCTCCGGTCGCGCGGACCAGATCGCGCTCTCATACAACACGAATATCACGGTGCTTCCGGACAAAGTAACGCGGCTTTGGCCTCATTTCCGCAAGGTCTCGGTCATGTGCAGCATTGACGGCTTCGGCTCACTGAACGACTACATCCGAAGGCCATCGAAGTGGGCCGACATCGACCGCAACCTCCACCTCCTCGACGAGCACCATGAGGACTGGAAGTTGCACATGGTTCATTGCAATACCACCGTGCAGGTTTACAACATCCTGCACCTCGGAGAACTCTTCGACTACTTCGGAGACAACTTCAAGCACATCGAGCCCGCGCCCTATGTGACCCCGCTTTACAACCCGAGCTACCTGTCGATCCAGATATTGCCCGACAATATCAAACGCATCGCAAAGGAACGTTTGCTTGCAGCACAGAGTGCATCAGAGCGCCGCTGGGGTACCCGTGCCATCCACAGCTCCGTGCAGGGAGTCATCTCCTATATGGAAGGAAAGGGTAGCCGGCTGGACTTGGCGGAGTTCCTCTACTTCAGCGAAAAGACCGACCGTGAATTTCATGATTCCTGGCGAAAGGCCTGCCCGGAGTTGGAGCAACTGCTTACGGCTCGGGTCTAGCGGTGCTGGACCAAATGCGTTCCATCTCGGTCATCATTCCGGCCTACAACTCTGGTGAGCGCCTTACGCGTTGCCTCGAATCCCTCAGCACGAGTACTCTCGCGCCACTGGAGGTGATCGTCGTTGACGACGGCTCCAGCGACGATACCCGGATACGGGCTGCGGCTTTTTCGACCCAGGTGCTGATGACCGAAGGTCGCCGGGGGCCTGCGTTCGCGCGCAACCTGGGATCGAAGCATGCCACGGGCGACATCCTGTTTTTTCTCGATTCGGACGTTTGTGTCACCAAGGACACCGTAGCAAGAATCCAGTGCGCCTTTGCGCAGAACCCCGCACTCGACGCCATCATCGGCTCCTACGATCGCACGCCAGGCTGCTGGAACTTCCTCTCGCAATACCGCAACCTGATGCATGCCTACGTCCATCAGACCGGAGACGCTCAGGCCTCCACATTCTGGACCGGATGCGGGGCTATCCTCCGCGAAGTCTTCCTGCGGCATGGCGGCTTCGACGAAATGTATACACGGCCGGCGATCGAGGACATCGAACTCGGCTACCGCCTGGTCCTGAACGGCCACCGTATCATGCTGGACCGGGAGCTTCAGGTGACTCATCTCAAGCGCTGGTCGCTGCGGAGCATCGTCACGACGGACATCGTGAATCGCGGCATTCCCTGGACCGAACTGATTCTGAGCAGGCACTTCATGCCCAACGACCTGAATCTCCGATTCAGCCAGCGTATCAGCGTTGTGGTGGCTTTTCTTGTCGCTGCCGTGACCGGTATCTTGATAGCCAGGGACGGAGCATACATGCTGGTTCCCCTGCTGGCGATTGGTTTTCTGATGCTGGCTGGATGGTGGAGCGAGATTCGCAATCTGGGCTTGATACGCCGGGTTCTTCTTCTGCTCAGTTGCTTTGTCGCTCTGCTGGCCGCGCAAGCCTACTCGCATCGCATGTTCGCCCTGGCCATCGTCCTGGTTTTTTCGCCGGTTTTCATTCTGATCATGCGTCCTAGTTACCTGAAGAATACGACCCCTGTCTGGAGCTACACCCTCAGCGCGCTCTATATTTGCGCCTCTCTGTGCATTGCAGCGCTCTCCATTCCGGCGACGCCTCTGCTTCTCGTCTGGATCGCCCTCCTCGCTCTCCTTGGCCTCCTTAACGCACGGTTCTATCTCTTCCTCGCGCTGGAGCGCAGGATGCTCTTCATGCTGGCCGCGATTCCACTGCACTTCGCACACCACTTCTACAACGGGCTTTCGTTCATAATCGGTCTGAGCCGCCATTGCTGGGCATTGCTTCGGAGACCGGGCCGGATCAGTGGTCGGACCGACAGGCTTGCTCTGACCGAAGTAAATGGGGATGACAAGCGGTAGCACCGAGTTGAGCATCGCAATGCTTCATCGCCAGCGGTATGTGAGCAAACGCCGTCCCGCATAGGGTCCCAACCGCGTCTGAATAGTGTCCGGGTGGTGATCGCGTCCCGCGGGGTTTTCGTAGATTCGCACTTCGACAATTTTGCCGCCGGGTTCGAGCGAGATTGGAAACGTACCTAGCAGATGAAAATCTTTGGGGTCGCCGGTCACCGCAGACTCGATCAGGGTCTGATAGGAATAATCGAACGGCGGGCTATCCAGAATGATAAAGCGCACCGGCATTTTGAGCAGATAGCTTCTAACCTCATCCACAGTGCCGATCAGCGGCGTTTCGTGGTTGTCTGCATCGATCTCAGCGAGGTCGTGGCTGGCCCGCAGAATCACATCTCTGTGGCCACGGCCACGTGAGAGTCTTTCTGTGATGATCGCTCCCTCGGAGTAGTCGTCGCCGGTGGCAACAAGGATCAACGCTCCGTCCGGCGGATAGGGCATCGCGTCTGCCACCTCGCGATACCCGTTCAGGCGCTGCACCTTGGCCACGCCGGAGGCAGCCACCAGGATAGCGCCAACCATTACCGCGGCCGATGCGGCAAACACGGGCCTCAGTCGTAATCCAGCTCGCAGCCACACCAGGAATCGAGTGATCAGCACTGCCAGAGGCGCCAATGAAGGCAGAAGCACTCGGTTCTCCCACGTCAGCGGCAGGATGAAGAGGAACAGAAGCTGCGACAGGACCCAAGCCGCCGCCACAAGCGACAGCGTAGTGCCAGGCGAATCTTCACCGCGACCCCATCGTCCGTGGAGCGCTGCAGCCAGGCCAAGCAGGCCGGTCACGAGCAAAAGCACCGGAGAAAATGACAACAGTGTACCCAGCATCTCCGCGCGATGCGCAAAGCCGACAGCCGGACTTGCGATGTGGGCAAGATTCGCGTGATAGCCGATCCCGGCCCGCTTGGTCCAAAAATAGTAGGATCCTCCTGCCAGGATTAACACTGAGCCCATGCCCCAGAACCAACGGCTCCTCAAGAACCTTGTGCGCCCGGCGAGCAACGGCGCCAGGAACACAAACGGCACCAGTGCCCACGCGGAACCCTTAGATAAGATCGCTGCGACACCCCAAACGGCAAATAGGATCGCCGCTTTCCAGTTACCGGGCTCATCGAGCAGTTTCGAGAATGCGACGATCGCGAGATAGACGAACACTCCCGTCAGCAGGTCCGACATCACCTTCCACGCGGCACTCTGCATCAGCGGTGTTGCAAGGAAGACGGCGACAGCAATCAGCGCAATCCGCGTGCCCGCTGAAGCGCGAAGGCTCAAAAAGAGAAACAGAGCCAGACATGCCGCCATCACAGCGCTGAGTGCCTGCACGCTACGTATCGAAGGCCCCGCCAGAAAGTAGTAGACAGACTGGATTGCATAGTACATCGGTGGCCACTGCCCAATTGCAACCAATGGATACCGTACTTCGAATCCTTCGGCAAACCGGACCGGGTTCGAACCCAGACCGCTGCGAAGATAATCGAAGACCATAACGCCGCTCGTAAAATGCTTCGACTGGTCACCATCTATACTTGCGCCGAGCAAAATGGAAGCGGCGTGCCACTGCAGCGCCAGTACCGCCGCCAGCAGGAGGACCGTTGCCAGATTAGTGAGCCGCAGCGCCATGGATCAATTCCCGCGGCCATGTTCTTCAAGATGCCATGACGCGCCAGTGCTCTGTCAGTCTAAACGACACTGGCTGAAGGCGTTCAGGCTGAGGCGAATCCGGCTGCTGCCGTCATGAGAGAGCCGGCTCAGGAAATCCGTCGGCTCTCGCGCGTTCGTACCGATGGCTCATGCGTCGGGCCCTTGGACTGATTATGTGCGTAGGTCAAGCGTTCGTTCCGCCGTCAACGGTCAAGTTTGCCCCAGTAATGTACGAGGATTCCGGACCGGCGAGGAACGCCACCAATGCGGCTACCTCATCCACGGTGCCATAACGGTCGAGGGCTGTCGCGGCTTTCTGAGGTGTCGCCCAATCGCCTGCAGCCGGATTCAAATCTGTGTCGATCGGACCCGGCTGGACGTTATTGACCGTGATGCCCCGGCTCCCGACCTCCCTGGACAATCCCTGAGTAAACATTTTTACGGCTCCCTTTGTGGCCGAGTAGGCTGCCAACCCGGGCGTCATCATACGCTCACCAACGCAGGAGCCGATCATGATGATGCGGCCACCATCCTTCATGTGCTTTAGTGCGGCCTGAGTCGTGATAAACGTGCCGCGAACATTGATATCGAGCACGCGATCAAGTTCCTCCAGCGTAGCCTCCTCAAAGGGTTTCGGAATGGCCGTGCCAGCATTGTTCACCAGTATGTCAAGTCCACCGAGAGTCGAGACCGTCTTTGCAACCGCGTCCTTGATTGCTTCGGCATCAACCGAATCCGCCTGGATGGCGACAGCTTTCCCGCCATTCGCTTCGATGGCCTTCACCACGGCTGAGGCCGAACTTGCGTCCTTCGCGAATGTAATAGCTACGCTTGCTCCGTCCGCGGCTAAACGTTTCGCGATTGCTGCGCCAATGCCGCGTGAGCCACCGGTAATGAGGGCGATCTTACCTTCGAGTTTCTTTGACATTCTCTTTCTCCTTGTAAGTAAGTGTCCACCGGCAGAGCCGGTGAACTCCCGATTGGATTAGTGGCCTGCTCTGCGAATGGTAACCAGAGATTAAGGCGCTTACAACCATGAAGAGAATTGTTGCCTTGATTTCTTGAGACTGGAGGTGCAGGGAAAAATGCGCATACGCCTCCAGAGGATTCAATATGTGAAGGTTAGCAAAACCAGCGATGCTTTCCTCCAAATTTCCGCAGAACTGCGAAATCCATGCAAACTGTAGACCCTATTTCTTGTTCACGTCCACGTAATAGAGGTCCGTGGCCACCTGGAAGTCATCTTTGCTCAGGGGCGTCTGCATCGACTGCCACTGAGTCGTTGGATGGATGACCTGCCAGTGTGCTGGCGTGCCCACGCGCACCGGCATGGCGAAGTCATCTTCGTCGGCGTGCCACTTATACATGACCATGCCCGGAGCCTCTCCGAATAGTAGTTCCAGGCGCGGAATCTCAGGATGGCGCAGGTACTGCTCGAAGATTGGCGTGAGATTCATGCCGGTGTGCTGGTTGAAGTACGCTACGACATCTTCTGTCATGATGTTCTGATATTTGAAGTGCTGATAGAAGTCATGGAGCAGCGCCCACCACTTGGCGTCGTCATCGACTATGCTGCGAAGAGTGTTGATCATGAGCGTGCCCTTGAAGTACTGATCTTCAGTGGGGTCCGCATTCACGCCTCGCTCAGCTACGATGGGCCTGAGATTATGCACTTTTGGCTTGTAGCCATTCAGATACTTGATGGCATCGTCCTTGCCCCAGCGATACTCCACGTACAGGCTTTCAAGGTAGGTCGTCCAACCCTCGTGAATCCACATGTCTGACGGATCGGCAGCAGTGACGCTGTTGCCAAACCACTCGTGCCCGCTCTCGTGGATGATGATGAAGTCGAATCGCGGACTGATACCAACGCCGGTCCAGTCGCGGCCATAGTAACCATTCTTGAACAGATTGCCGTAGGTGACGGCGCTTTGATGTTCCATGCCGGTATAAGGCGCTTGAATGAGCTTGTAGCCATCCTTCGCGAAGGGATATTCGCCGAAGTAATGCTGAAATGCCTCAAGCATTCCCTTGGCCTGCGCGAACTGAATCTTTGCCTTTTCCAGATCTTCAGGCAGGACGTAGAAGTCGAGGGGCAAGTCGCCAAGCTTGTCACCGAAGTGGACGTAATTGCCTATATTGAGCGAAACATCATAGCTGTTAATGGGGTAGTGAATATGCCATTCCCATCTGGTATAACCGTCGCCGAGGTCGGTCTTCCCGACGAACTTTCCGTTCGATACGTCGACGAGATCATTCGGGATGGCGACGCTGAGGTCCATGTTTTCAACCTCGTCGCGCCATTGGTCCTTGTCAGGCCACCACATGCTGGCGCCGGTTTCTTCGCAGGCGGTATTGATCCAGACATGGCCTGAGGGATCTTTCTTGAACGTGATACCGCCAAAGCGGCCGGTCTCGACAGGATAGCCCGAATAATAGAAGTCAATAGAGTAGATCTGGCCCGCCTTGAGCGCCTGTGGGAAGTCAATAAAGACCGCGCCGTTATCGCGCTCGTATTTTAGCGCAGTCGTTCCGTAAAGAATCTTGTCGATGGCAAGCGTTTCGCGCAGATCGAGTTGGATGCGCGTGCCGTCCTTGAGCATGCGGAAGCGGATCGTGTTCTTGCCGCTGATAAATTGCTTGTCCGGATCAACACGGATGTCGAGGTGGTAATAGAGGAGGTCGTTGTTGGCGCGGTAAGGACCGTATGCTCCGCGCAGCATGTCGTAGCGCGTTGGCGGCGGAGTACCAGCGGCGTCGTTCGGCTGGACGGGGCGCTTAGGTGGGGTGGAAGGTGTTTCGGTTTGGCTCGATGCCTTACCGGATACCTGACCCGATACCTGACTGGAAACCTGACTCGGCGCCCGCTGGGCGCCATGGGCCGCGAGTGCAGCCGTGATCGATAAGGACGACAGAACAACACACCTGCATGCGAGAGATCGAACGGCAGAGAATGGCATATCGTTATCCTACCCCGGGCTATCACTCCTGCGGAGGGCCAATCAACTGCGGAGCAGCCACTTCGCCAAATGCGCCGTCGGGAAGTTTCTCGATTGTGGGCGCGAAGGTGCCGAGCATTTGCCTCCTCCACCACTCCCCTGCAATATGTTTTCGCTCAGGCGTGCTGAACCAGTACTGCCATAGAACTGCTCGCAAGTAGCGCGGCGGATGCGCCGAAAATGGGTTATCTCGAAATAGCTCCAGCACAGGCTTGTCGCCATCGAGGAGGCGTTCTTCGGTGAGCGGGACTATCGACGATTGCTGCCATGAACCTAGGGAGGCAAACCACAGGTTCCAGTCAAAGCGCGGCTGATATGGCGCATAAATGCCAGGCCGTTCCTGAATGTCCTGCGGTTTATAGCGAAATAGATATGGCTTCCAATTTTGCCCGTCGTCTGAACCCTGAAACTCGATTTCGTAGCGATGCGGAGTCATGTTGGCGAAGAGGCCATACGTATTCGCGATTCGAAAAGGTTCGAGTAGAGCGACCGGTGTGACCGGTAACGGCAGAGCGGACCAAAGCATCTGCGCGAGTCGCGCTGTGGTTGCATAGCCGACCCAGAGTAGAAAGAAACCAGCAAAAATGGGCTGCATCCGGCGAGGCCAGGATACTGCGGGCGGCGGTTCTGCCAGTGAAGAGCTTTCATCCAGCAGCGTATTCTCAGCCGGTTGTTGCAGACCGCTGTTCCACCGGCGCGGTACAAAGCGAGCAAGATACTTGTCATCGAGCAGGAGAAAGCCGAGGATCAGCACAAGGTAGTTCAAGAAGGCATAGTTCGCGGTGAGAATCACACCCGCCTGCCAAATGGTGACAATCCAGAAGCAGGCGGTGCGCCAGCGGCCCGGCAAGAATGCCATCCACACCAGCAGCAACTCCATGACCAGCGTCATGCCTGCTGTGGCAATGTGAAACCAGTGCGGCAGGTGTTGCAGGTACCAACCCACCCAGGTTGGAAGCGGGCCATTCTGGTAATACTCGTACATCGCGGTCAGGTTGCGCCAGGTCGGATCGCCCGATTGAAGCTTAACCACGCCAGACTCGAAGTAAATTCGAAACCACTCCCACAGCAAGAGAAACATGGCCGCGCGCTCCGGCAGGCTGCGTCGGCCGAACCCAGGAAGTAGTCCACTGGGCGCCATGAACAGCGAGAGAAATCCAGCCTCCAGCAACATACCGTCAGACTGATACTGTCCGAAATCCTGCGAAACAGCGATGAATGACAAGAAGCAGACGAAGCAGACTAGCAGCGACGCGCGAGGCAGGAAGTTGGCGATGGCTAGGACAGAGGCCGCCAATCCCAGCCAGCATATAGCCATGAGCATGGAATCGCTGCTGGAAAACCACAGCAGCGAAGGTGCATAAAAGAAGCGCGCCGCACCCAAATGACGCAGTTCATCCAGGTAGCGGGGTACTGGAAGAATCCCTTCAGTTCCGATGAGCCCGCGCACCTGAAATAGAAGCGCGAAGAACGCGGAGAAGTAGATGCCTCCCAGCGAACGCAAGAAAATCCATCGCGCCACAAGGTGATTCTGCGGCACCGTATTGCGGCTGAAGAGGAAACGGAACCCCGGTGCTAGCGCTTCCATTGCAGTTTTCTCCGACGCAATGTTCGATGCGGAGAAGTTCAACAGGAACTGCTTTCGGCACATGATCAAATGCTTTGCATATGCCGAAAACGCCGCGAACTCCTCCGCATCATGGCGCTATCTATTTTGCCTGATTCGAAGCCTCCAGGCGACCACCTCTTATCCATTCGAGGATCGTGCGGTATTGATCGCTCGATTCGTTTCCATGCCAGCGCTGCCCGCCATTGTGCGTAGCAAGGTAGTCGCCGACGTTGCCCGCGCTATCCGTGGGGCGGGTAGGCTTGATCACGAGCAGGCTCTTGTCGGGATTGGTGATATCTACAACGCGCATGGCGTACTTGTAGTTTTCCACGCTGTCCTGGTCGGAGAAGTTGCCATCCGAGCTAGGCGGGTTCAGCTTGAATATCACATGGCTGGCGTGGCAGAAGACGCATGCTTTGCCGTCCGGGCCAGGCTTGGCAAGAATGGGCTCGACTTTGGTGACGAAGTAGCGGAAGTCGAGCACCGAACCCGGTTGTACATCCCGCAACGCTTCGCCTAGATTCTTGCCCTGCAACACGCTGGTGGAGATGAGCTTGAGGCGCGGATTGCCGGAGTTTTGCAGCTTGTCCATAGCGGCACGGAAATCCGGACGCTGCTCAACATTTTTCACTTTGCGCAGCGTATCGAGCGCCGCTGCGCTCACATTGGCATCGGAACTCAGCAGACTGGCCATTACCGTATCAACGACAATGGGATATTCGAGAGGCTCCTTGATTTTCAATGTGGCCGCATGACGGTTGAGGTAGTCCTGATCCTGCGAGACTGCCCCGCCGGCAACACCGAAACGCTTTTTCAGGAACTCTGGATTGCCAGCTTCCTCCAACAGGATGCTGAGCGCGGAGTTGTTCAGGGTTGCGTAAGCCGCCTTCACTGCAGGCACTGTTTGCGGATCGTTTAGGAAGTGCTCAAACGAAATGCGCACCGCAGCGCGCTGTATATCGGGGTTGAAGGAATGCAAACCAGCCAGCACCTGCTCCTGCAATTTGGGTTCTTGCATGAGACTGGAGAATGAGGATGCCGCATCTAGTACTTGAGCATAATTGGCTGGCTTCGGTTTCGCTTCGAGCATGCCCCGCAGTGCGTCCAGAACCGGCGCCTGTTGCTCCCATGCGGAACTCGCTGGCAGCGACGCCAGCAGAGGCAGTACGACTGCCTGGCTGTCGGGATTGCCGTGCTTGAGAATCTCAACAACCGTTCCGACCAGGTGCGGATCGGGCGCGCTTGGCGTATCCAGATTCAGGATTCCGCGTTGACCGCTCTCATACACATAACGGACCGTCTGACGCACCTCGGCGTTCGGATCCTCTGACAGGTTCAGTGCAGCCAGCGTAAACCTGGCATCGCCTGCCTCACTCAGCGTGCTGCCGGCCTTCAGCACTTCAATCTTCATGTCGTTGTCAGCGCCCTGGAGGCAAGCCAGAAGCGCGTCTTCCAACTCCGGCCCGGAGCTCTTGAAGAAGTGAATCAGATCGCTGTCGTTGCCGACGCGCGTCTGGAAGAAGCCGTTGTGAACGTCATACTTGAAATCAACCGTCTCACGATATGGCGAATATTCATAACCCGGACGATGCAGGTCTGGAACTCCAGTGATGTACTTGGTGAGAACCGCAGGCAGGCCGATTGAAACCGTGTCGGCCTTCATTGCCGGTAGCGCGTAGTGGCGGATATGAAAATCCCACAGCGCGTTCAGGAGACCCTCGCGGCCAAGCGGCGTTCCTTCGCGGAGAACCTTGGCCAGCACCTGGGCCTGGTCGCGCGCGGCGGCTTCGTAACCGGCGTTTATGCGTTCCTTGTCTTCGTCCGTAGCGCTGGCTCGTACCCATGCTGAAAGGTAGCCTGTGTTCTCATCCAGCAGATCGTAGACGCTCTCCTGCAATCCACGGCGCACCATGGGATCGGTCTCCGTGTTGAGGCGGGTAGCAATGGCTTCCAGCGTGCCGCGGCGCACCTCCGGTTTATCCACTTGCCAGTAGTACCAGCGCCACACTCCTCCTGCAGCCTGAAAGCGCACGTAAGGGACAGGATCGTTTAGATCGCGTTCCAGAGCAGCCAGCAACTGTGGATCGTCTGTGAGATCTCTGAAGTGCTGATTGAAGACACGCGTAGCACCCCAGCGGGTGCGGGCATCAGGCGATCCCAGAGCCGCGATCAATTGTTTGCGACCCCCCGCCGCGACATCCTGCCGCCGCGACAGAACCATGCGCAGCGCATAGGCCGAGGCGTTTTGCACCATCTTCGTTGGATCGCCCAGTCCCTTGATCAAGACCGGAATTGCGCCTGGATCAGCCATGTGACCCAGAGCGCGAGCGGCGGCTTCACGCGCAAGGGGCTGATCGCTGTCAGACAGCACCTTACGAATCTGCCGAAGCTCCGACTCGGGCGCCAAATCCCAATACTGATCGAGTTGTTGCAGTAGCAGCGGCAGATCGTCCTTGGCAAGCGTGGTGGCGGGCGCCGGGTATCCAGCGTCCCATGTCTTAGCCTTTGTTGTTCCTGGATACAGCGTCGACAAGGCCATTACTGCGAATTGCGTAGCGCGGAAAGGCGTATTGAAACCTTGGTAGACGGGGTCGCCTTCCCAACTGCCTTCCGGTCGCTGAGCAGCCAGCATGGCTTTGACGGCGCGTCCCAGGTGTTCATCGGTTTCAGGGCGATGTCCGGCTTCAGCCAACGCCAGAACCGCGTTGTAAGAAACGAAGTCAGCCGTCTTGGCAGTCTTGTCAAACGGATAGGGCCATCCGCCATCGGCGGTCTCGTATTCGTACAGTTTGTCGATGAGCGCGTTTATTTGCGAGGCGTATTTTTCGCGATTCACTTCCGAGAGAAACATAATCTTCCAATTCAGGTCGATTACGTTCTTGGGCTCATCGGGCAGCGCCAACTGCTCGACGTGATCGCGTTCGGTGATCCAATCCTGCTTGTGGGTTTCATTGAATGCGAGGTCAAATGTGTGCCAGCTTTGCTCCGCAATCTCGAAGGGGCTGACATCAGGCTCGCAGCCGTCAGCCTCGTCTCCTGGCATCACGGTCACTCCCTTGTAGTGGATCTTCAAGAAGCTTGCATAGGGCAAATCGAACTTCTTTCGCGGCGGATCATGGGTGACGTTCTGCTCAAAAGAATGCTCGATCATCGGCAACCGGCTTGCCTCGGTGCGGGCGGTATAAATCATGCGCACCCAGTTTGTGCCGGGTTCTCCGTAAAGCGGCCGAGGATTGTTATAAATGCGATCGGTTAGAAACTCGAGGCTGGCACGCTGGGTCGGCGCGTAGCCGTTCTGTACGGCCTTCAAATACCCGCGCGTCGTGAATTGAGAGGGATGGCAGGCAATGCAGAGTTGCGTTTCAGAGTGCTGCATGGTGGTGCGCATGGCGATCGCTCCGCGGCGTGGCGTATTTGAGAGCCACGTATCGCCCATGTTGATCAGGAAATCCATGCCGGCGCGTACTGCCTCATGAGGGTCTTTATTCGGCGGAACGCTGTATTGATAAGTATGAAGCTGATAGGCCGGATGATCCGCATCGACGCGAACGTAATACTCCTGGCCCGGCTGAAGGATGCGGGTGCGGAATTTGTACAGTCCTGGATAATTCTGCGTGGCCTCGACCTGGTAGACGAATTCGCCGTCGTTGAAAGGAACCACGTCCGCGTGTCCATCTGCATCTTTGCCCATCTGGAAGATATCCACGTCCAGGGGAATATCCCGATCCGTCACATTAAGCACGAAATAGACAAGTTTCGGCTGCTTTTCACCAAAGGTGAAGTGAAACCATTGAAATCCTTTGACCATGGCCGCATAGGCGTCTTCGCTCTTGGAGGGAGCATATGGGCGCTCATCGTCTCCGCCGAAAATGGTTTGACCGAGTTCAAAGGATTGTGCGTTTTGCCACGTTCCGTTAGGCGCGGCGGAAATAACCCCGCGCTTCAGATCCGCAGCACTGCCCGCTGGGACGGTGGCCTGCAGGATCTTTGTCAGTGTCGAACTAATGTCAGGGGTATGCACACCCGACGCCGAAGACAGGTTCACCGTAACGGGACCAGCCGCGCGCGGCTTGAGGGTCAGGTAAAAATCGAGGTCGGCTGCGTGCAGCCATTTGGAATCAACTTCCCCCTGCGCATCGTTCACTGTCACATGAACTGCGTCATTCCCCTGCAGTTGGGCGGGGTCCTTTACTCCAAGAGTGAGGGCGTAGAGCGCGCCTGGGCGCGCCGCACCCAATTGGATGCTGCGCACCGAGGGTGGCGCCGTTTGACCAGCATGAACCGATCGTCCCGCGTGTATGGTTGCTCCAATAACCCAGGCAGTGATGGACAGCGGAACGATCATCCAGCTTGCAATTCGTCTACTTCTCGGCGTGAAACCCATGATTCAAAACCTCGTGTGTTGACTGACATTTTTGGTGGACATAAATTTCGTTTCTCATATCAAACCAGAAACTATATACCGATTGAGGTACTGCAGAACATCAACTTCCTCTCCGCCTTGCAGCCAGAGGCTAATGTTCACAATCTGCTGTACCTCAGTGCGAAAGAAATGGCGGTTTTGATCATCTCGCTGCCTTGAAAAATACGGGCAGTCCGAACTTGGACAGTCAACGAACTGTGACAGCTACAAAATAGTGAATTGACAGATCCAAACCTCGGGAGCTAGTATTCAGCTCGAAATGAGACGTCTCAATTCTTGTACCGTTTTCTAGAACTTGTCAATCCTTCTTGGCAACTTTATGTATTTTTTGTGAACCTCGACTGTATGTCATCATTGTGCAATTCTCTTGTTCGAACAGAAGTAGTTTCAAATTTGGAAAAGGCTTAGTTTCGTCAGCGAATATTCAAGGTTCCGAACGGCTGCTGTGTGCGTCTTCTAGCCGGCCGGATTGCATGCGTCGAGTCGGAACGTACACGTCGTCAAACAGAGAGTCTCAACTTCACTTCTTTCAGTAAACCTTGGAGCAGGATGCGTAACTTGAGAATTTTGTCGTCAGTTTGTTTTATAGGCTGCGCGTTAATGTCGCTGAGTCCTGTACGTGGGCAATCCACTTCTGAGTGGCTAACCAGTAGCGGAGACGCGGCACGTGATGGCTGGCAACGTGCCGAATCGAAAATCACCCCCAAAAACGTCGGAAAGCTGCACCTGTTGTGGAAGGTGAAGGTTGACGCTAAACCAATGGGGATGCTGTCCTTTCGTGAACCCTTGATCGTCAATGGGGTGAAGACGGCAGATGGCGCCCGGACGCTCGCCATTCTGGCGGGAGCCGCAAATCAGGTCTTCGCTGTCGATGCGGAGAGCGGGAAGGTCGTCTGGCAGACGAATCTAAAGTGGGCGTCTGAAAAACCCCAGGAGCCGGGCGAAGGCAACGGCTTCATTTGCACCAACGCGCTGAGCGCTACACCGGTGGTTTCGCCGGCTGATGCTCCAGTGCGTCGCTTGTATGTACTCTCCAGCGACGGCTACCTGCACACCATGGATCTGTCGACCGGTGGCGAGAGCGACCAGCCAATTCAGCTGCTGTCGCTGCCCTACGGTAAGCCTTACGGACTGAATCTCGTAAATAATGTGATCTACACAGTCACGGGCCAGGGCTGCGGCGGCGTTCCGAATGCACTCTATGCAGTCAATCTCGCAAACAAGAAAGTGACCATCTCCTCTCCGCCGCAGGCGGGCTTGTGGGGAACAGCCGGCCCCGCCGTTGGCTCTGACGGAACGATTTATTTCGAATCGGGAGACGGGCCGTACGACGCCTCCGCCGGAAAGCTCTCCACCAGCGTGGAAGCATTTACCTTTTCGAATGATCAGCTCACCCTCAAGGATTTCTACTCGCCAAGCAACCACATCTGGCTGACGCGGCGAGATCTCGACATGAATGCGACGCCGGTCGTATTTCCTTACAAGGGGCGTGATTTGCTCGTCGGCTCGGGCAAGGAGGGCCGCTACTTCGTTATGGACAGCAAGTCCATGGGGGGGCCGGATCATGAAACCCCCTTGTTCCGAAGCGAACTCTACTCGAATAAGAACGTAAATTTTCAGACCGAGGGAACATGGGGAAGTCTGACCAGTTGGGAAGAAAAGAACGGTACCCGCTGGGTGTTGGGACCGACAGGCGGAGTGCTCGCAGTGCCGTTCCCTACTTCCTACGGTCCAACGCCGGATGGCGGAATCATCGCTCTGAAGCTGAAGGAGAAGGACGGTAAGACTGTCCTGGATCCTGTGTGGGCATCGGTTGACATGAAGACCTCAGAACCTCCTGTAATCGTGAACGGAGTGGTCTTCGTGCTGGCTGGCGGAGAGTTTACCGGACAGGCGAATGATGAGGTGGGTGGGCTCTACAGCGCACAGGAACGTATTAAACGTTCTGTTCCTGCCAAGCTATACGCACTTGATGCGGTGACCGGAAAAGAACTGTATTCGAGCGGCGATCAGATCACTTCGTTCCTGCATCAGGCCGGACTTTCAGTTGCGGACGATAAGGTCATGTTCGGAACATTCGATGGAACGATTTACTGCTTCGGTCTCAAGTGAACGCCGCTTATGAGTTCTCTTCTAACAATCTGATCTGATGAACATAACGGAAAACCATTGAGGGACGTACACGTGAAAAAAAGATTCTTGGGGCGGGCTGTTGGGTTGTTCTGTGCCAGTACCCTTCTCTGTGCCACTGCAACTTTTGCTCAGGACCAGAGGGGCGACTGGGCTCTGACCGGCGCGGACGGCGGACAGAACGGGTGGCAAAAGGACGAACTGGGACTCTCGCCGGACAGCGCAGGCTCAAAGTTCAAATTTCTATGGAAGATCAAACTCGGCCAGCCCTCCAAGGGGGTTCGATCTTTCAGTGAACCGCTGCTTGCAGGCCGCCTCATCAACGCAGAGGGCTTCAAGGACATTGTTTATTGGAGCTCATCGGATACTTTGTATGCTGTGGACTCCGAACTGGGGTCTCTGATTTGGAAGAAGCAATTCGATGCGGCTAAATCTTCGGCTGGATGCGGAGTTTCAAGCCTGGGCGTGCTGATGGAGCCGCCGGTCGTGATTAACTTCAATGCCCGTCGCCGTCGCGCTCCAGGCACGCCAAGACCTCCTGATCCGCCTGTGGCCAAGAGCAATGAGCGTCGTTTGGGCGTCGCTCCCGGTGGAGGCTACTTCGGGCTGAAGGGCATCTACGTCCTGACTCCGGATGGCATGCTGCATGAGCAGGTGATGACGACCGGAGCCGATTTCGCACCCCCAGTGAAATTCCTTCCTGCGGCCAATGCAAGTGCGTATGGATTGAACTTCGCCGAGAAGACGATTTTCACCGCAACCGGGCACGATTGCGATGGTGTATCGGATGGTTTATGGGCGATCGATCTGACTTCTGCCGACTACCCCGTCACAAGCTACGCCACCGAAAAGGTGCATCCGCTTGCGCTTACCGGACCTGTAGTTACTCCTGAAGGCGTATCCATTTTTGTCACCGGTGCCGGAACATCCGACCCGAACGCCGGAGTCTATGCCAACAGCGTGGTTGCAGTCGCGAAGGATATGAAGGTTCAGGATTGGTACACGCCTGAGGGAGGAATCGGCAATTACAGCAGCGTCTCTCCGGTGATCTTGGACTACAAGGGAAAGGCACTCGTCGTCGCACCCGGTAAAGACGGAAGCATCGCCTTGCTGGACGCCGCATCGCTCGGCGGCGCAGATCACCATACTCCGCTTTTCGAAACCGCTCCCATCTCCAAGCCAGGCGAAAAACATGGATGGGATGGTTTTGCGAGCTGGCAGGAAAAAGACGGTACAACCTGGGTTCTTGCATCAGTCTCTGCTGGAATCTCTCTGAGCGACAACTCTGTCAAGCTGAACGGTTCCACGTCGCGCGGTGGCGTCGTCGCATTCAAGCTCGAAGACACCAACGGCAAGCTGGCTCTTAATCCTGTCTGGGTCTCGCAGGACATGGTGAATCCGGCGCCCCCACGCATCGCTAACGGAGTAGTGGTTGCTCTCGCAGGCGGAAACCCTACTACGCACGCCAAGCTGTATGTGTTGAATGCTGCGACCGGCGCGGAGCTGTACTCCAGTAAAGATGAGATTCCAACCTACACAGAACTGTCTGGTGTTTCGGTTGGCGACAGCCATGCCTTCTTTACGGATCACGATAACGTGCTCTATTCCTTTGGAATTGGGCTCGAACACTAAAGAACTGCGCCGAAAATATCGCGGCAACAAGAAAATGGAACAGGAGAAAACGAATGCTGGATCGAGCAACAGTTCAGGAAGCAATTAACGCAGGCGCGGGAGTTCTCAGGTTAGAGCCGTCGTGGGTACCTCGTTCCTTCATGATTCCTGGACGGAGATTGAAACTTCATCCGAATGACCTTTACTCTTTCGGTGGCCATCGGGGTGGCATCAATGAGCGATGGTTCTCATCGACCACTAAAGCCTCGAACGGCCCCGCAACCACGCCCGATGAAGGGCTCAGCTATGTTCATCCCGCCGCAGGCAAGAAGTTCCTGCTCAAAGATGCCGTTGAATCTGCTGGCGATCTTCTGCTGGGCGCTGATGTCATGGAGCGCGAAGGCGGCTGGAATCTGCTCTGCAAGTTTTTCGACAACATGGGTCCGATTCCGCACCACATGCACCAAAGTGATGAGTTTGCGAACCTGGTCGGATACAAAGGCAAGCCCGAGGCTTACTACTTCCCTCCGCAATATAACCAGCTCAGCAATAATTTTCCGCACACCTACATGGGGCTTGAGCCGGGTACAACGAAAGACGATATTCGCCGCTGCCTTGAGAATTGGAATCGCGGCGACAACGGAATCATCTTCCATGCACGAGCTTATCGGCTTGAGCCGGGCAGCGGCTGGCAGATCGATCCAGGGATTCTTCACGCTCCCGGATCGCTGGTCACGTATGAGCCTCAGGTGAACAGCGATGTGTTTGCGATGTTCCAGTCTGAAGTGGAAGGACGCATCGTTCCCTGGGATCTGTTGGTAAAGGACGTTCTGCCTGAATATCATCACGACCTTGACTATCTGATCAGCATGCTGGATTGGGAAGCCAATGTGAATCCGGAGTTTGCCAAGACTAACAAGAGGCATCCGTTGCCCGTGCGTCCGGTCGAAGAGATGGAAGAAGCCGGATACCGTGAAGTTTGGATCACATACGGCGGCGTTTACTACTCCGCGAAGGAGCTGACAGTGCTACCGGGGCGCACGGTAACGATCAAAGACGCGGCCGCTTACGGATTAATTCTTACGCAGGGGTATGGAACCTTCGGCAAGACACAAGTTTGCACTCCTTCGATGATTCGGTTTGGCGAACTCACCGAGGATGAGCTGTTCGTCACTGCCTCTGCGGCCAAGGAGGGCGTAGAAATCGTAAACCCAAGCGCCACAGACCCGCTGGTAATGCTAAAGCACTTCGGGCCAGGCAATCCAGACGCAGAACCATTGCGAAGAGACCGCTGAAAAGGGTATTTGACATGAGCACCTCCAAACATCAATTCCCTGCCCTTCACAATGCGATGTGGCCGGGGATCGTTGGCAAAGGAAGCGATTCAGAGCCTGCTATCGACCTGGACGCCATGCTCCGGTTAACTGCGGCTGCCGATGTGAATGGCATAAAATTCGACGGCGTCGATCTATTCCTTTCTTTGCCTCACACAGACATCGACTCAACAGGGGACGAGCTCAAGCAACTCGCCGACAAGCTGGCTGCGCATAACCTCGTCGCCGGCTCGCTGGTCGCTCCTGTTTGGCCTCCTGTCGGCGGAGGCTCGGCCATGGGCTCGCATGAGGACCGCGGCCGATTCTTGACGCAGGTTCGCAAGGCTTGCGCCATTGGCCAAAAGCTTCGCGAGTTGGGCATCCGCAAGTATGGCGTGATACGCATCGATTCCGCCGAAGGTCCAGCGGTCTGGGCAGAGAATCCAGTCGAAAGCTCACGGCGCATCGCCGAGACTTTTCGCGAGGCTTGCACAATCGCTGAAGGATACGACGAACGGCTTGCGGCAGAAGGTGAGATATGTTGGGGCGGCATGCACGGTTGGAAGCACATGGTCGAACTGTTGGAGCTTGTCGATCGCCCCAAAACGCTCGGCTTTCAAGCAGACATGGCGCATACCATGCTCTATACGCTAGGCTATAACTCGCCCGAGAGCAGGCTGCTTCCGAAGGACTATGACTGGTCGGATCGAAGCGTCCTGACGAATGCACTGAAACAAGTCGCCAATGCCCTGCGCCCCTGGACGATCGACTTCCATGTGGCCCAGAATGATGGCACAGTCAAAGGCTCAGGCTCACATGATAAGACTGGACGCCATTGCCCACCCGATGATCCCAACGGCAAGATGAATATCGTCGAGATTGCCGGCTTATGGATGCGCAATGAGGACGGAACTCCGACTCGCGCCTACGAACATATCTGCTGGGATGGATGCATGTTCCCCAATGCGATGATGATCTCGCCCGACACATGGGTAAAGATTCTAGCCACGATGATCCAGGTGCGTGACGCACACGGATGGGACTAAACACGGAGACTGTTGCTTTGTCGAAGAAAGAATTGAACATCGGGATCGTTGGCTACGGCTTCATGGGGCGTACGCATTCGAATGCGTACCTGCAGGCGCCACGCTTTTTCGACTTGGCCTATCGGCCGGTCTTGAAGGCAGTGTGCGCGCGGAATGCGGAACGCGTTAAGGGGTTTGCGGAGAACTGGGGCTATCAATCAGTTGAAACAGATTGGCGTGCGCTTATTGCGCGCAAGGATATCGACCTCATCGATATCGCGAGCCCGAACGATACTCATGCCGAGATTGCGATTGCCGCTGCAAAAGCCGGCAAGATGGTGCTTTGCGAAAAGCCTCTGGGACGAACCGCTGAGGAAGCCGAATCCATGGTCGCTGCGGTGGAGTCGGCCAACGTACCCAACATGGTTTGGTACAACTACCGGCGCGTTCCTGCGGTGGTGATGCTGAAGCAGTTGCTCGATGAAAATCGCTTCGGTCGCGTCTTTCACTACCGCTCTCAGTTCCTTCAGGATTGGACCATCTCGCAGGATCTCCCTCAGGGCGGCGAAGGTCTATGGAGATTGGATAGCACGATTGCCGGCAGCGGCGTTACAGGAGACTTACTGGCGCACAACATTGACATGGCGCTATGGCTGAATGGGCCCATCACCGAAGTTACAGCGATGACCGAGACGTTTATCAAGGAGAGGAAACATAGCCTCACGGGCCAGGTTGAGCCAGTAAAGATTGACGATGCCAGCGCATTTCTATGCCGGTTCGCCAATGGCTCGATGGCGCTTTTTGAGGCGACTCGTTACGCACGCGGACACAAGGCGCTCTTCACCTTGGAAATTAACGGAGAAAAAGCATCCGCCTCTTGGGACCTCCATGACCTGCATCGGCTTGAATACTTCGACTATCGCGATGAAGGCCAACTGCGCGGCTGGAAGAGCATCCACGTTACAGATGGCGATCATCCCTACATGAAAAACTGGTGGGTGCCGGGGCTTCAGATCGGCTACGAGCACACATTCATTCATCAAGTTGCCGACTTTATCCTCGCCCTGGAGAGCAACCAGCCCGCGGCCCCGACATTTCGCGACGGACTGGCTACTGAGTATGTGACAGATGCTGTCTTGAAATCGGCCAGAACAAAACAGTGGGAGAAGATACCTGTTGCCTGACAACCAGCTGCGGTTCGCTTCAAGGAGGAAAGATGGTATTTGAATTTCGTAATAAGAACCACGTTATGCGCGGAGTATCTTCAACCGTTGCCTTTGCAACAGCGGTCTTAGTCGCGTGGATGTGTCCTACCCTCGTGACCGCGCAGCAATCGGCACCCGCAGCCCATCGTCCGGCGCCCTTCCACTTTGCGCAGCCGGAGCCGATCAACTTCGATGATCATGAAGGCTGGACTCATATCTTTGATGGCAAAACTCTGAACGGGTGGGATGGCGACACAGATGTCTGGCATGTGGAGGACGGCTCTATCGTCGGCGAATCCAGCCCCGAACATCCTTCAGGCACGACCAATATCATCTGGCGCGGCGGCCAACCGGCGAATTTCGAGCTGAAACTGGAGATGAAGCTGGAAGGGAATGGCGCAAATGGCGGTGTGCAGTATCGCAGCTTCCATGTCGATCCCAAGTTTGGTCCACCTCCAGCTGATTCAACGCCAGAGCAGAAGCAGCGGTTCGAGCAGCGCCAGGAGCTCGACAAGAAACATGCCAAGTGGGCTCTATCCGGATATCAAGCGGACTTCGACTTCGACAACAAATACACAGGGCAGCTCTACGAACAGAGTTCTACTCGGGGCATCATCGCCTGGCGTGGACAGGTTGTGGCCACGGAAGCCGGCAAGAAGCCCACCCTGCTTGCCACTCTAGGGAACTCCGATGAACTCAAATCCTTCATCAAACCAGGCGAGTGGAATCAGGTGGAGATCATCGCGGAGGGAAACACGCTGACCCACATCATCAATGGACATGTAACGGCCATCCTTGTTGATACAGACCCGAAATTCAGCCAGGCCAAGGGATTGATCGCGGTTGAAATTGAAGGTCCGGGCAATGTCAAAATCTCGCACCGCAACATCTGGTTGAAACAGCTTCCATAGCAGCGACAGCCTCGCAGAAGTGGTCGTTCGGACGCCAGGACATTGCGCCTGAGCATATGCCAATCATTGTGAGAAGCCATTGTGAGCGAAGTGATCTTTAAGGGCCGTCAAGCAGCCCGTCTTGAGAACGACTTTGTACGTGTGACTATCCTGAAGGAGGGTGGTCACATAGCGGAGGTCTTCGATAAGCGCGCAAGTGTCAGCCCTCTCTGGATTCCACACTGGACATCTGTCGAACCATCGGCCTTCGGCAGGGATCAGTATGCTCAATTTGGCTCCGGTCCCGATGCCAGGCTTCTCGTTGGCATCATGGGGCACAACCTGTGCCTCGACCTGTTCGGGGGGCCTTCACCAGAGGAAACTCAAGCCGGAATGACGGTACACGGAGAAGCTTCCGTAGATCGTTATGACATCACAGAATCGGCCGGTGAACTTCTATTTCAGTTGACCCTCCCTTTGGCCCAGCTCAAATTCTCGCGATCCATTCAGCTTCACGAGCAACACATTCGCATCCACGAGATCGTCGAGAATCTCAGTGCCATTGACCGCCCTCTTGCCTGGACGCAGCATGTGACACTGAGTCCGCCGTTTCTCGATCCAGCAACGACACAGTTTCGCGCTTCTATGACTCGATCCATTGTTTCGGAAGTAGATCCCGGCTTCAAGGCATACCTCAGTCCAGGAGCCGAGTTCACGTGGCCGATCGCCCCAAAATCAGATGGAGACCAGGCAGACCTGCGCCAGATGCACAAGACAGTTCCTGCAAGCGGTTATACCGCACATCTCGCCGACTCTCAACGCGAACATGCATACTTTGTTGCTTATGCTCCACAGTTTCGCCTGGCATTCGGCTATATCTGGAGGAGTGCAGACTTTCCCTGGCTGGGTATTTGGGAGGAGAATTGCAGCAGGCTGGGCTCTCCCTGGGACGGCCGAACGGTGACACGCGGGATGGAATTCGGAGTCTCACCCTTCCCCGAAACGAGGCGAGAAATGGTGGAGCGCAACCGGCTTCTGGACATACCTACTTACAAATGGCTTCCCTCGCTTGGGCGACTTGAGGCTGAATACTGGATCTACAGTGAGATCGCTGACGAGATTCCGGAATCGCTTCCCTGGCCCAAGTAGAAAGCATACGGAGCTAGAAGACCAGGTTGTCCTTCTTTGCATCAATCTTCTTTGCATCCGCGCCGGGGGCCTTTTTCATATCGTCGATCGACTTGAAGCCCTTGACCTTGTCCCGATAGGTAACGATCGCCTTGGCATCGTCCTGGCTGATTCCAAGGATAGTAGCAAGCTGTTTGTCTGTAGCCATATTTACAAAGATCTTCTGGATCGGCGACGGAGGAAAATTCGCGGTCAGATAATCTGCGATGTCGCTGAAATCGTCATCCGTGCCGACGGCGCCAAGGCGCGCCATTTTGGTGATCGTGTTTTCCCAACCCGTCCGGTCTTGTCCTGAAGCCAGAATAATGTTTGGAGAATGGCATTTGACGCAAAGGCGCATGACCACTTCTCTGCCTTCGCCGGCAGGAAACTCTGGGTGCGTAGGAGAATTATCAGTAGCAGCGCTCGGACCTGCTGTTTGAACCGGAGTCTGCGCAGGTGTTTGAGCTGGTGTCTGTCCAGTTGTCTGACGCGCAGACACCGGCGTCCACGTGAAGACTGACGCTACAATCACACCCACGCTCATAAGAAGTAGCGTCAGTCCACACAGACGGCGAAAGCTCATAATTTCCGTTTTCAGATTGCGCTTCACATCCACTCCTGAATCTTTCGTCGATCTCTCTGCTCGCACGATGAGACGTCTCATCTTAAGTATACTGAGCGCTCTTGAGGCTGTCGATAGGCTTAAGCCTGAGCCGCCATCCCAGTAACGTTTTCAGCTCGCAACTCGTTTCAGTTTGGTGACCCTGCCGGTATGATTCCAGTCCGACACGTAGACATTTGCCTCCTGGTCGATGTAGCAACCATGGGCCGCGCTAAAGACTGCCGTAGGAATGCTCGCTGGATCGAGCTTGTAGTTAGCCCACTGGCTTTGCTGCGGGTTATCCCCTAAAAAGGCGACAGGAACATTGTTCTTGTCGAGGACAGTCACCCGCCCTTGCAACTCTGAGACGATAGCGTAGTCCCCATGAAAACTCACCTGGCAAGGGCGGCGCAAGTGCTGCGTGACGTGGCCAACGAATTTTCCGTCAAAGTCAAAGTGGGTAAGCCTGAAATTTTCGCGATCGCATACCAGCAGCAGCGGCTGATCGTACCGCGTATCAACAGCCAGTCCGTGACTGCAATTGCACTTGCCGTCCTCGGTTCCCTTCCCTGCGAAGCTTGACTGATAATTCCCACGCTTATCGAACTTGAAAATGCGAGAATCACCGTAGCCGTTCGCGATAAAAAGCGAGCCGTCTGGGCCCGGTACAACAGCCGTAACTTTCCACTCGTTCGGGAGCTTGAAACCGGCCTGTGTTGGAGCGGTAATTTTCTGTACTATCGCGCCATCCGTCTTCATCTTAACAATCAGCCAATTCTCCGCGGGAGTTCCCTTCTGAACCGTAGCGTAGAAAAATTCGGTGCCATCTTCGACGCTGTAGTACAGGGAGTGAACCTCAGGATATTCATTGGCAATCGTCTTCAGCAGACGGCCGTCCCGCTCGTAAACTAGAATGCCGGTCTCGCTTTGAGTGCTCACGTATAGATTGCCGGCCTTATCGCTGGAAATCGCCCCGTGCGTTCCTCCAAACTGCTTTCCTTCGGGAAGCTGTCCCCAGTGAGGGACAACCTCATACGTCCATTCGCCATTCCCTGTTCGCAACTGAAGCGCACCCGGCTCGTCTCCGAGGCCGTCGGCCCTCGCCGCTGACGGACTTCCCGTCAATGAAAGAAGCGCAGAGACCGCGGCGGCACTGCTAAATGCGCGGCGATTCAGTTTACCCCGGCTCGTCATACCCGAACTCGTCACACTCAAGTCAGATTCCATGATTTTTCTCCGATCCATCCACCACTGTCCACCCCCGGATACACCTAAGCACCTGAAAATGAGACGTCTCAATACGCAACCAATCTATGAGTCTAGAGACACCCCTGTCAAACTCTTTTCCCACCGTTACGCACAGCTAGTGTCCCTTGTCTCTCGCACACTGTAAAGTTGATCCAATGGTTACACAAAGAGAGCTCGCAAAACTCGCCGGAGTTTCTGCCGGAACAGTCTCCAATGTGATTAGCGGGTCGACGCGGGTCAGTGAAGACGCTCGTCGCAGAGTATTGGACGCCATTCGCGTTCTAAATTATCAGCCCAACCTCATTGCTCGAAGCCTGAAGACAAATCGCACCCATACGCTCGGAATTGTAGTTCCGGATCTTACCATCCCTTTCTACCCCAAAATTGTCCGTGGCGCTGAGTTCGCCGCCCGCGAACGAGGATATTTCCTTATCGTCCTCGACTCACAGCGAAGCCACGATCTCGAAATAGAGATGATGGCCCTGCTTCGGCAGCGTGTAGACGGCATCCTACTGGTGACTGCAGGCGACTATAACTGGTCCGCCGAGAGTGCGGCAGCGATAGCTTCCGGACCACCCGTAGTCTGCGTCGATCGTCTGCCCGAGGGGCTCAACGCTGATTCGGTATCCGTCGATGATTGCGGCGCCGCAGAGCTTGGCGTCAAGCACCTGCTCTCGCTGGGACATCGAGAGATCGCCCTCATCACCGGGCCGCTCAGGCTTCGTAATGAGCAGGAGCGCGTGCGCGGCTACCGTCGCGCATTGAAAGATGCCGGACTACCCGTACAGCCGTCGCTCATTTGGTCTGCGAGCTTTGAACTGGAAGACATTCATGCCGTTTGCCAGCGTGGATTATTCCGCCAGAAGCCCAAGCCTTCAGCGCTCTTTGCCACGAACGGAGTTACAGGCTTGTGCGCGCTCAAGAGCTTATATTCCCTCGGCTTCACAACGCCGGAAAGCATCGCGTTCATTACCTTTGACGAACTAATTGCTGAAGATTTCTTTCAGCCGCGTATCACCTCAGTCGTACAGCCCACCTACGAGATCGGCCATCGAGCCGTAGAGGTGCTTTTTGAACGGATTGCGCAAAGTGAGAATACTCCGAGCATTTCGAATGTGCGGCTGCCGGCCACCCTGGTTGTCCGCGACTCCTCGCGTCTGCAGGTAGATAAACAAAGGCGTTGAAACTGGGTTTGAGAGAACGATTGGGCTGAATGCACTCCCGCGTATTAGCATGGACGATTGAAAGACGCGCCGGCTAAAGCCGGTAACAGCCGTCAGGGGGCTCTCCCGCACGCTGGAGAGAAACATATCCGCGGCGTACATAAAGGAGACACATGGTTACTCGACGGGAATTTCTCGATACAGTTGCAATTGGAACCGCCGGCCTGGCGGTCGGAGCGATCACGACCAATAGTCTAAGCGCAAAGAGCTACGGTCAGGTCATGGGCTCTAACGATCGCCTGAACTTCGCAGTAATTGGGCTGAACGGACGCGCATACGCGCATCTTTCGGCACTCAAAGCGAATAAGGACACAGCCCGCATCACGCATGTATGCGATGTGGATAGCAACATTCTCGCGAAATTTGCTCAGAGTACGCAGCAGGAACTGGGTTATACACCTGCGACGGAAAAGGACTTTCGCAAGATTCTCGAACTAAAGGATGTGGACGCAATCACCATTGCAACCCCCGATCACTGGCACACTCCAATGGCTATAGCTGGGCTCCAGGCAGGCAAGCATGTCTATGTGGAAAAACCATGCAGCCATAACCCTGGTGAGGGTGCTCTGCTGGTGCGTGCCCAGCAGAAGTACGGAAAGCTGGTGCAGATGGGAACTCAACAGCGTTCTTCCCCACACACCATTGAGATAGTCGACAAAATTCACAACGGCCTCATCGGCAGAGCCTATTTCGCCAAGGCTTGGTACAACAACACCCGAAAGTCAATCGGCGAAGGCAAGGAAGCTCCGATTCCGCCGCAACTGGATTGGGATCTCTGGCAGGGTCCTGCGCCACGCATGCCATACAAGGACAACGTACAGCCTTATAACTGGCATTGGTTCAGAATCTACGGCACCGGCGAGTCATTAAATAACGGTACGCATGAAGTAGACGTCTGCCGCTGGGCGCTTGGAGTCGATTTTCCCAACCGAGTTACCTCGTCAGGCGGCAGATACGCATTCAAAGACGATTGGCAATTCTATGACACCCTGGTCACCAGCTTTGAATATGACGACAAGGCGATTTCCTGGGAAGGTACCTGTTGCCAGGGAATGCGCTACTACAATCGAGGCCGCGGATCGACCATCCTGGGAACCGAGGGCACTGTGCTTGTGGACCGTGATGGCTACGAAATCTACAACCTGCAGGGAAAGAAGACTAGCGAGTTCAAGGTCGGCACCGAAACTTCCACTTCCGATACCCTCGGGCGCGACTCCATGACAGATGCACATTTTGCCAACTTTATCGCCGGCATCCAAAAGGGCGCGAAACTAAACGCACCGGTATCCGTAGGAAACGTCGCGGTAACCATGCTGCAACTCTCGAATATCGCCTGGGAACTAAACCGGGAGTTGCATCTGGACCCAAAAGACGGCCGAATCCAAAACGATCCGAAGGCCATGTCGATGTGGGACCGGGAATACGAAAAGGGATGGGCGCCGCACCTATAGCCCAACTCCAGACTCAAACCGCACATACCCCAAGGGCCAGCAAAAGGCTGTGCCCTTGGGATATGTCACTCGCAAGAATCCAGCGATGTCGCTTTACCTTAGAAAAAAGTCTGAACGATATCGATAACTTGATAATCAGCATCCAGCACGGGCAATGTGCGCCACTTGTCGAAAGTAAGACATGGATGTGAAATATCGAACCCAATCATATCGCCGACACGCAAGTCATCATGCTCAGCTATCTGCAGATAGGCATGCTGATCCATCATCTTAGTCACCGTCCAGTTCTGTAGCGCCTTTTTAGGAGTCGCTTCTCCGGGCCTGTAATGAAGCGCCGCGACCGGGAAACCCGCATCGAACGCGGCATCTCGCTTGCCCATCCCAATAATTGCCTTCTCTGCTTCCGGCACGGACTGCACATACGCCCACACATGAAGAGCAGGCAGCAATTCCGAACGCATCTGATGCGCCACAGGATTGTGCTCTGAGATTCTCGCCTGCGCCTTGCGATATGCTCCTATGTCATGCGTAAGATAACAACCCGGCCGCAATACAATCTCAATTGGCTCTTTAAACGTTGCTGCGGAAAATACTTCCGCTACAACGTCATACCATGCGGAGCCCGCTCCCGAGAGCAAGATGGGCGCATCCGTGAAGCGCTTCTCCGACGAGAGCCTTTGGGTGATAACAACCGCCCGGTCCAGGAAGACGCGAATCGCTGCTTCGTTGTCGAGAACGCCTTCATAAATCTCAATGCCGCTGAGCGCAATTGAATCGCCCCAACGCGATAACGCCTCCAGTACAGACTGCAACTGTAGCTCGTCTCGCACACCAGCTCGTCCTCCTGCAACGCCCAATTCGAGCAGTACATGCAGCCGCAGATTCTGCTTCGCAAAAAAAGCCCCCAACTGTTCGACCTGCGCTGCCGAATCGACCAGACAGTAGTACTCAAATTCAGGATCTTTGAGTAAATGCGCAACAATGGCCATGTTTTCTTTGCCTATCAGTTGGTTTGCCATTAACACTCGCTTTACTCCATACGTATGCGCTACCTGCGTCTGATGCGCAGTCGCCAGCGTAATGCCCCACGCTCCAGCCTGCAATTGAAGCTCAAATAATCGCGGAGCCATTGTTGTCTTACCATGAGGCGCAAGGCGGACCCCATATGCAGCGATGAATTGCTGCATCCAGCGAAGGTTATGCTGCAACCGGTCGTCATAAAGAACGGCTGACGGAAGACTAAGATCTTCGCGCAGCAGATTCCAGCCAAGTTTCACAATCTCGTCGACCGCATATGGTCGAGCAAGAGAGCCCAGGCCCTTATGGAGCGGCGTAACGGTGGCCAAATTGAAAGTCTGCTGGGAATTACTCTCGTTCAAGGAACCAGCCTCCTGTAAAGCTCAAGTCGAAGACGGTCTGCTGCGATCCGCCTTATATACAGCCTATATACTTGGATTGCCGATATGTCGACTTGTGACACTCTCATCCGCAACGCAAGCGTCCTGGACGGCAGCGGCGCCCCCTCGACCGTCCTCGACGTTGCCCTGCGCGGAGATCGCATTTGCGCTATCGGGCCATCCCTCAGCCTCCGCGCATCTGCCCAGGTAGACGCTGAAGGCCTGGCCTTGGCGCCCGGCTTCATCGATGTTCATACCCACGACGATATCAGTGTGATTCGCACTCCAGCTATGCTGCCCAAGCTTTCGCAGGGCGTTACGACCGTCATCGTTGGCAACTGCGGAATCAGCGCTTCACCCGTCCGTCTATCCGCTGAGCCTCCTGACCCAATGAATCTGCTCGGACTGGCGAAAGACTTTCGCTATCCCGCATTCGCTGCGTATGTTGCCGCGATACAAGATGCGCAACCAGCCATCAACGTAGGCGCGTTGATAGGCCATACCGCGCTACGCAGCAATCATATGGACCGGCTCGACCGCACAGCAACTCAGCCTGAAATCGAAGCCATGGGTGCGCAGCTGCAAGAGTCTCTCGACGCGGGCGCGTTAGGACTCAGCACCGGCCTTGCTTATCTCTCGGCAAATGCTGCTACCACCGAAGAAGTGCTCGGATTGGCAAAATTGCTGGCCTCGGCAGGCGCGGTCTACACAACACACATGCGCACTGAAGCGGACGGAATTCTCGACGCAATGCACGAGGCATTCGAAATCGGAGCAAAGAGCCGTGTGCCGGTTATTCTTTCGCATTTGAAGTGTGCTGGCATCGCGAATTGGGGACGCAGCGGAGAGGTATTGCAGGCGCTGGAATCAGCAAGAGCCTCACAACCGGCAGCTTGCGATTGCTATCCCTACGCTGCCGGATCAAGCACTCTTGATTTACGCCAGGTAGACGAGCGCGTGCTCATCACAATCACCTGGAGCACTCCTCATCCAGAAATGGCGGGGCGATCTCTCGCTCAGATTGCCGAGACCTGGGGCGTACCCCAAATCGAAGCGGCACGCCGTCTGCAACCCGCCGGAGCGATCTATCACAGCATCTCAGAAGAGGACATGCGCAAGGTTCTACAGCACCCGGCAACCATGATCGGCTCCGATGGTTTGCCCAATGACCCGCGACCGCATCCGCGTCTCTGGGGAACATTCCCGCGCGTGCTGGGACTCTATTGCCGCGAGCAAAAGCTATTCCCACTTCGTGAAGCGATCCACAAGATGACCGGCATGCCCGCGCAGCGCTTCGGTCTCGCAGAGCGAGGCCTGATTCGCGAGGGCTTCTACGCCGATCTTGTGCTCTTCGATTCGGAACGTATCATGGACACTGCTACCTTTTCCGATCCGGTACAACCCGCGGTCGGAATCACAGCTGTATGGGTCAACGGAGTTCTCTCCTATACCTCCCAAGGCGCAACCGAAAAACGCGCAGGACTCTTTCTCCCTCGCGGCAGAACCGATTGGATCCAATAAACTCAAATAGGTCAAAAGCCTTAAATCAGGAGTCTTGAATGAGCATCAAGCGTTACGGAGCTGAAGGCGGCAAAGGTGCCGGTGGTCAGCCGCTACCCTTTTCGCGCGCAGTAGAAGCCAACGGCTGGTTATATGTGTCGGGACAGGTTCCAATGGTCGATGGCGAAGTACTGGCAGGCAACATCACCGCTCAATCGCGCCAGGCAATTCGTAATCTCTTGTCGATCCTCGACGAAGCCGGATATAAGCCAGAGCACGTCGTTCGTTGCGGTGTTTGGCTCGCAGACCCACGCGATTTCGGCGCATTCAATGCAGTCTTCAAGGATCACTTTGGCGAACATCCGCCGGCACGCGCATGTGTCGTATCAAGTATGGTTGTAGACTGCAAGGTTGAGATCGATTGCGTTGCCTATAAGGCTCCGGGGAATTGAGCCTTTAGCACCCTGCACATTGATGACGCCTTGCATCCACGCCTTTCATCTCTTGAAGGAGCATCGCAAGCATCTTGCCCATCATCGACCACCACAGTGCCTTTCTGCTCATTTCAGCCCTGGTCTCTGTCCTCGGCCTGATCCTGCTGATCGCGGTCGTCAAGCTGAACCCCTTCATCAGCCTTCTGCTCGCATCGCTGGCCCTTGCCCTGGTTACGGGTATGCCTGCTTCAGCCGTCGTTCATTCCTTTGAAGCCGGAGTCGGCGGCACGCTGGGACACATTGCCGTAGTCGTAGCACTGGGCACCATGCTCGGCAAAATGATGGCCGAGTCAGGCGGCGCGGAGAAGATAGCCCACACCTTGATCCGGCTCTTTGGAGAAAAGCATATCCACTGGGCGATGGTCGTAATCGGACTTGTAGTTGGCCTGCCCGCCTTCTTTGAAGTCGGATTCGTCCTGCTCATTCCCATTGCGTTTACCGTAGCGCGCCGCACGCGGACTTCGCTCGTTCTGGTTGGACTTCCGATGGTAGCCGGACTCTCCGTAGTGCATGGCCTGGTGCCTCCACATCCCGCCGCGCTGATGGCAGTCACGATCTATAAAGCAGACGTCGGCCGGACGATCTTTTACGCGCTCCTCGTTGGCCTTCCAACGGCAGTGATCGCAGGCCCGCTCTACGCCAGGCTAATTGCCCCGCACATCCATTTACCTGCGGAGAACCCGATGGCTGCGGAGTTCCTCGATCACGACTCAGATCATAAGCTGGACAACGAAATCGATCCAAAAAACAAGCGCAAGCTGCCCAGCTTCGGCCTTACCCTGCTGACCATACTTCTCCCCGTCATTCTGATGCTGATCGGGAGCTGGGCAGACGCCGTGACTTCACCTGCAACCGCACTGAATACAGGACTGCACCTGATTGGCAACGACGACATAGCGCTGCTGATCGGCGTGCTCCTCAGCTTTTTCACTCTGGGCCGAATGCGCGGCTTCACGCGCGAGACCATCCTGCGCTTCAGCAACGAGAGCCTGGCGCCCACAGCCACCATTACCCTCCTGGTAGGCGCTGGCGGAGGCTTTGGACGCATCCTGCAGGACAGCGGCGTATCTCAGGCAATCATCGGAGTAGCCTTGCAGACCCACGTCTCCGTTCTGTTCCTGGCCTGGATGCTGGCGGCGTTGATGCGCCTCGCCGTAGGATCGTCAACGGTAGCCATGGCCACCGCTGCTGGCATCGTCGCCCCGATCGCACTCCATACCGCCGGCGCACATCCCGAGCTGCTGGCGATAGCCACCGGCGCAGGATCGCTCATCTTTTCCCACGTGAACGACGGCGGCTTCTGGCTTGTAAAGGAGTACTTCAACATGAGCGTCTCGCAGACCCTGAAAACATGGTCCATCTGCGAAACCATCATTTCAGTGACCGCGATGATCTTTACAGTAGCGCTGTCGCTTGTGACCTAGGTCTCTGACCGCTTGTTGTCGAGCCCAAATCGGGTGCCCCACCCTCGGCGCGTCTCTGTCTTTGCGCCTGGGGTGGGACACCGCAGCCGCCGCTAATTGTTGTTATTGTTGTCGTCCCGCCGATGCAGAGTCGGCTGATCGTCAGGGCTAGTACTGTTGGGATTGTTCGTCTGCGCTGTCGTCGACGAATCATCCTTTGAGTTACTGGCCTTGCGCAGCGAAGGCTTCTTCGTATCCTTGGAATCCGTCAGCCTGCGCTTGTTTTCAATCCTCGCCAGACGAGCCTTGATGTCGTCGAACTCCGACGTAGTAACTGTGTACTCATCCTTGGCAGGAAGAATATGCGCAATCTCGTCCTGCGAATGCTCAATCCGGTCCGGCGTCTGCGGATGGTCCGCGAACGCCTTCGAAATCATGCCCGGCTTGCGCTTCTCAAGCGCTTGTATCTTCTCAAAGAAGCTGATGAAAGCCTGCGGATCGTAACCTGCCCGATACATATACTGCACGCCCAGGTAATCCGCCTGCGCTTCAAATTCCCTTGAAAATTGCAGGAACGTCAGCGGGATGCCAATGTTTGCCGCTTCGTAAATGCCGTATCCCGTCCAGCCGCCGATAAAGATCAGCGGAATCGTGCCCAGCTGCGCATAGTTCGCGCGAGTCATCTGCCGCGCCGCATGGTGCGCAGCCACATGAGCAATCTCATGCGCCATCACCCCGGCTAGCTCCGCCTCTTCATCAGCATTCAAAATCAGCCCTGAATTGACATAGAAAAATCCGCCCGGCAGCGCCATCGCATTGATCTCGTCCGAGTCAATCACCTTGATCGTAAACGGTACCTTGGCGTCCGAATTCTTCACCAGGTTCTGCCCAATGCGGTTCACATACTCCGTAATCACCGGATCATTGATGAACTTGGTACTCTTTTCTATCTGCGCTGCGTACTGTCGCCCCATCTTTATCTCGGAATCGGTCGAGTACCAGTTCCCCATGCCCCGGCCACCGATTTCGCGATTGCCTACCGCGCTCACATCGTCAATGCTTCCCGACTTGATGGTCTCCATCTTGCTGCCCGGTTCCACCAGCACCGGCGTCGGCTTCGTCGCGGCCGCCTTGGCCTCTTCCTGCGCCTTCTTGCTCATCTTGGGCGCGCCGCAAGGGTTCTTGCCCGTCTCGGGATCATCGGCACAGCCCTTGTTCGCAGCAGAACTATCTCCGTCCTTACTATTGCTCGTCGCTGGCGCAGTCGTTCCGGCGCTCGGTGTCGCCGTACCCGCGCTCGCTGACGCAGGGCTGGCGCTGCCCGCCGAACTTCCAGAAGTGGAGGAAGGCTGCTTGGAATCCGCCGGAGCACTCGTACCCGACCCGCTCTGCGTTGAACTCGGCTGAGCCTGACCCGTCTGGCTCTGGCTCGCCTGCCCAAAACATCCAGGAGCAGCCAGCGTCAGCGGCAAACTCAATAACAGACCCGGCATGAAAACCCGCGTGTACGCGAACTTGCTGACACCCATAACCGTCTCCTCCTGGCAGCCGCACCTTTCCTGTCTACGGATGCGAATCCACCTCGTTAGACGACAGTATGCGCTCTTTCGTGCGAGAATTGCGACTTGTTTTTGATAAGGCGCAACTAGCTTTTCATCAAGAGCCACACCATCACCCGGCCAGTCCCACGCTTCGAATGCCTTCCGCGCCCGTCCAGCGGTTGCCTTTGCATTATTGCAACTCAGCATTGGAAGACCAGCCCATCTGCGATAAAGTGAAGAACACGATGCCCCAAAGCCGTTTGCCGCGCCGGATGAATCGAACATCGCCCCTGATATCGACGCTGACATCGATCCTGCCCCGCCGTGGACTCCGCCTCGCGCCATGCCTTCGCCCAGCCGTCTTCCTGATACTGGCCCTGGCCGCCATCGCATCCCCTTCTCAGCAGGCGAACACCCCAATTTCCCCACCTCTGAGCCATCCACACAGGCCGCCGGGCTTTCCTTTCCCTCACCCCAATATTCGCCCACCCAAAGGTCAGGTCCCTGCACCAGGCGCGTCCGTTGACTTCGACGCTACCGGCTTGGGCGCTCCCATCGTGCTCGACAAGAACTGGCGTCTCGGCATCGCCCCCGGCACCAGCCCAGCCCAACCCGACTTCGACGACTCCAAATGGCCCGTCCGCGACGCCAAAGACGCGATGGCCGACATCAACGAGCCCGATACTGACTCCGATTCCGACGACGCCAATCCCCAGAAGAGCCACGGCCATAATCACCAGCCCGGTTCGGGTGATCGACCCTTCGCCTGGTTCCGTATCCACATTCAACTACCCGCACATCACGGACCCCTCTGTGTCCTGGTTCGGGTCCCAGTTTCGCGCAGCTCGCAACTTACCTTTGGCAGTGGCAACATCGGCATGGATCTCTTCGCCAATGGAAAGATGATCGTTCCCGAAGGGCCCAACGGCTCGGCGCAGGAGAGCTACCAGCAAATCTCGCGTATTTATCCCATCGAAACCCCTGAATCGGACGACTCGCTCACCCTGGCCGTACGCATTCCCTTTGTCGCCTTCGGCATGGACGCCTACACCGGCTTCTTCTCCCACCGCACCTTTTTCCTCGGCGAACGCAACGACCTCCACTCCCATCTCGATCTCTGGAACCACGCCATGCTCTTTGAGCGCCTGCCAACCCTCATCGACGCCGGCCTCAAAATTCTCCTGGGCATCTTTCTCCTGGCGCTCTTCTGGACCCAGAAAGATCATCACGAGTATCTCTGGCTGGGCCTCCAGATGATCACCATTGCACCCATTATGTACGTCGAATTGATAGGCGGAACTGCCCAGTTGGACCAGCTTTGGGTAGCCGCAATCGTCGTCCAGCTGCTGCTCATATCCGCCTTTTTATACTTTGAATTTCTGGTCGCTTTTCTCTCCCTGCGAAAGCGTTGGTACATCGTCGGAATGCGCTATTCCGCCCCCTTGCTGCTCACCTTCGGGCCGCTGCTTCTCTTCATCCGCCATGGCCACGCCGTCGCGGTCGGATGGGTAATTTCGCTCCTGTTCGTCGTGATCTGGATGCTCTCCTGGGTCCTCTTCGTCGGCTTGACTCTGACCATTGCCGCCATCCGGCGCAATTATGAAGCCGCGCTCCTGCTCCTGCCACTGCTGCTGAGCATCGTAGGCATGGTCGAAATCATCTCGACCGCCGGGGCCTCAAGCTGGCTCGGAACTCCTGTCCAGTCGCCGCTAACCTTCCAGGCCGGCCCCATTCCCATTCACTTCTCTGACGTGGCAGACTTCGTCGGCATCCTCGTCATCGTCCTCATCATCTTCGTCCGCTTCCTCCGCATCCATCGCGAGCGCGAACGAGCCTCCAGCGAACTCGCCGCAGCCCGCAGCGTCCAGGAGCTGATGATCCCTCGTGAATCCCCGCAAACCCCAGGCTTCCACGTCGACACCGTCTACACCCCAGCCACTGAAGTCGGCGGCGATTTCTTCCACATCCAGGCCACCGGCGACGGCGGCCTGCTCATCGTCATCGGCGACGTAGCCGGCCACGGCCTGCAGGCGGCCATGAACGTCTCCATGCTCATGGGCGCGCTCCGCCGCTCTCCGCAAACCGACCCCGCCAAGCTCCTCGACGGACTCAACCAGGTTCTCGTCGGCAGTGCCAGCTTCACCACCTGCCAGGTCGCCTATTTCTCTGCCAACGGCGAACTGGTAATCGCCAGCGCCGGCCATCCGCCGCCCTACCTCAATAGCCAGGAAGTTACCCTCCCCGGTGGCCTTCCCCTGGGAGTAGTCGCCGGCGTAGTCTACGAAGAAACCCGCCTCTACCTCCACCCCGGAGATCGGCTGCTCATGATGTCCGATGGAGTAGCCGAAGCCCGCAAACCCAATGGCGAACTCTTCGGCTTCGACCGTGTCCGCAACCTCAGCAATCAATCTGCCTTCTTCATAGCCGAAGCCGCCAAAGATTTCGGCCAGGAAGACGATATCACCGTCCTGACAGTCCATCGCCTGCCCCATGCTGCGGCAGCGTGAACATCACGATCAGTGGTAAACTGCTAGGTATCTTCGCACCGGAGGAAGGGAGGACCCAGTGGCAACTAACCTAGCTTTTGAAGCAGAGGACAGTTTGGGTCCGCTTCTCGACCGTGTCGAAGCAGGCGAAGAAATCCTGATAACCCGTCACGGCAAACCCGCCGCGCGTCTGATCCGGATTCCCGTCGTTTCAGATGCCGACCGGATGCGTGCGCTCGAGGCCTTGGATGAAATGGATCGGCACGCCAAGGAGATGAAAATCGGACCCTTTGATTGGGAGGAGTGGAAAGCTTACCGGGATGAGGGTCGCCATTGAGTCTGGTGCTCGATTCGTCCGCCACAATGGCGCGTGCTTTTCCGGAAGAAACAACTCCCGCTATCGTTGAAGTTTTTGCGACAATCGCGAGATCAGGCGGATGAGTTCCGGCGCTTTGGAAAATTGAAGTAGCTAATACCCTTAATGTAGGGATAAAACGCGGAAGAATCACCCTTGCGGATAGACATCGAATTCTGGATCATCTGAGTTCGCTTCCGATCTTCGTCGACCCCGAATCGGATCAGTACTGCTGGAGTCATGCCCTCCAACTCGCTGATCGCCACCACCTGACCGTCTACGACGCCACCTACCTCGAACTTGCCCTCCGTCGTTCTCTGCCACTGGCCACGCTCGACCGCGACCTCCGGGTAGCAGCCCAAGCCGAGGGCATTTCGCTCCTCGGCTTATAAAGGGACTGGCAGCACAGCGTCCGGACAGACTGCACGCATGTTCTAGCTACGCCAGATTCTTCTTCAGAAAACTCAACGACCGCTCCCGCGCCAAAGCCGCAGAAGCCGGGTCAAAGCTTCCCCGGGCATTGCAGTTAAACCCGTGCCCAGCCTCATACCAATAAATCTCCACCTCAGGATGCGCCGCATGAACCGCATCGGCCACCGACGTCGGAATATGCGTATCCAGCTTGCCAAAGTGCAGCATCACCGGAGCCTTCGGATCTTCGCTCGTGTAATGCGCAATGTGCCCGCCGTAATACCCCACCGCCGCCGCAACATTCAGCCGCGTAGCCGACAACCAGGCCATCGTTCCGCCAAAGCAATACCCGATCACGCCAACCTTCTTGCCTGTGGCGTCCGCGGCAAAGTCGACCGCCGCCGCTATATCCTCAAGCGACTTCTCGGGATTCAGCTTCGGCACAAAGCTCATCGCCTTCTGCATATCGGCGCCTTCATACCCAAGATCCACTCCCGGCTCAATGCGATCAAAGAGCGCCGGAGCCACCGCCAGAAAACCATCTTTCGCATACCCATCCGCAACCGAGCGGATATGCGAATTCACCCCAAAAATCTCCTGCACCACAATCAGTGCCGCAATAGGTTCTCCATCAGGCCGAGCTACATAAGCGCTCAGTTCAAATCCATCCGCCGCCTTCAGCGTTACATATTCACTCATTACAAATTCCCTTCAAATTTGATAGCGATACAACACTTTCAAGCCTAAACGATCCAGATCAACCCACTTTTACAGCACCAAAAGGCCCCATCCAAAACGGATGAGGCCTTTGTATTTGCCTTTGCCGACCCAACCGGAATCTGGGTGCCCCACCCTCGCCACGCAGTTGTTTTTGTGCTAGGGTGGGATCCCCAAAGCTAGCCCCTCAATCGTAATATTCCAATCCAAGATGCGTGATCAGATCCTGCCCCATGATATGCCGCAGCGTGTTCTTCAGCTTCATCGACTGAATAAACAAATCATGCTCCGGATACAGCCCCGGCGCAGTCTGCGGCGACTTCCAGTAGAAGCTGAGCCACTCCTGAATCCCGATATTCGCCAACTGCGGTGTCCGCTTCGCCAAATCCAGAAACAACACTAGATCCAGCGCAATCGGCGCAGCCAGTATCGAATCCCGGCAAAGAAAATCCACCTTGATCTGCATCGGATACCCAAGCCAGCCAAAGATATCGATGTTATCCCAGCCTTCCTTGTTATCCCCACGCGGCGGATAGTAATTAATTCTCACCTTGTGATAAAGATCCTTATATAAGTCGGGATATAGCTCCGGCTGCAGGATGTAATCCAGCACTCCCAGCTTCGACTCTTCCTTCGTCTTGAACGACTCCGGATCGTCCAGCACCTCGCCATCCCGGTTGCCCAGGATGTTCGTCGAGTACCATCCCGCCACGCCCAGCATCCGAGCCTTGAAAGCCGGCGCTAGCACCGTCTTGATAAACGTCTGCCCCGTTTTGAAATCCTTGCCCGTAATCGGCGCGGAATTCAACCGCGAAAGCTCCACCATGCACGGCAAATCAACCGTAAGATTCGGCGCGCCATTGGCAAACGGAACACCCTCTTTCAGCGCCGCATAAGCATAAATCTGCGAAGGCGCAATCGAAGGATCGTTATCCACCAGCCCCTTCTCAAACGCCGCAATCGACTGATGCACAGCCGTCGGCTCCAGGAAGATCTCCGTAGACCCTGCCCACAGCACCACCACCCGATCTACCTTCTGCTTGAACGCCTGAATATCGGCAATCACCTGCATCGCCAGGTCGCACTTATGCTTGCCCTTCTTCACATGCATCCCGCTCAGCCGCTTCACATAGTGCTGGTCAAACACCGCCGGCATAGGCTTGATCGCTTCAAGATATGGCTTGATCTGCGCCAGCTGATCATGATCGATCACCTTCGCATGAGCCGCCGCCTCATACACGTTGTCTTCAAAAATATCCCAACCGGTAAAAACAATATCGTCCAGACTGGCCAATGGCACAAAGTCCTTGATTAACGGCGAATTGCCATCCGTGCGCTTGCCCAGTCGAACCGTCCCCATCTGCGTAAGCGAGCCGATCGGCTTCGCCACACCCCGGCGAACTGCTTCCACTCCAGCGATCAACGTAGTGGCCACGGCGCCCATGCCCACCACCATCACTCCCAATTTTCCATTTGCCGGCGCAATCTTCTGGCCGTCTACCTCGTGTGTCGACATTACTTTTACTGCCTTCCCTTCTTAGTTGGGTCTGAATCCCCAGACCGCTTTAATTACACACTCAAAGCCAGACTCAATCGCGAATCCAACTAACTTGCTAACTCGCTCACCAGCTAATTCGCTGCTTCGCCGGGTGCCCATAATCTGACCACCTCTTTTGTGATCAGATGCGGGAAAATCATCTAAGCTTCACTCATCCGCCGTCCGCGTTTCAGATGCGTCCAAACGAACCATACAATCCCAGCCACCAACGCCAATTCCACCACCAGGTGGAACCGGTGAAACCATTCATGAAATCGCGGATCGGTATTCCACCGGTCGCCCAGTTGCTTGCCCACATAGGCCAGCGCAAAGCACCACGGCCACGAGCCCACAAAAGTGTAAATGTGAAACCGCAACTGCGGCATCCGCGCAATGCCCGCCGGAAACGCAATAAAGGTCCTCACCACCGGCAGCAGCCGTCCCAGCAGCACCGTAATCGACCCATACTTCTCAAAAAACGTGTGCATCCGATCCAGATCGTGTGCGCTCATCAGCACATACTTGCCGTAGCGCAACACCAGCGGCCGCCCGCCCCACGCGCCAATCCAATACGCAACAACAGAGCCCAGATTGCACCCAATCGCGCCCGCCGTAGCTATCCCGATCAAACCCATCCACATATCGCCCGCACCAAATCGCCCGGTAGAAACCAGGTATCCGGCAAACGGCATAATGATCTCGGATGGAAGCGGGATGCAAGCGGACTCGATCCCCATCAGCAGGCCCACGCCCACATACCCGGTGGAAGAGATCGTCCAGATGACGAACTGCACAATGCTGGCAAGGATGTGTTCAGTCACAGTGATTCAGTATAAATGCTGTAAATGGGCCACCAATCGGGGTGCCCCATCTTCGTCGCGGCTCTATCGCGACTAAGGTGGGCCAAATTCGTGCGAAGCACGAAACCCCTTTCCCTATTCCCTGTCTCTCAAGCGGTAATCTAGAAGCAGAAAGGGCAATCATCGTGGCTGAATCACCCGCAGTTCCCCTCACCTTAGAAGGTTCCAGCATTCTGCATCAGATTTTCCGTTTCAACTGGAAGGCTTGGCGCGCGCTTTCCGCCGCCGAACACGAGCGAATCGTCAAAGCAGCCACCAGCAAGCTCAAAGATCTCGCCAAAGGCCCCACCGAAGGCCCAGCCGTTCAGACCGCCTTGTTCTCCCAGCTAGGCCACAAAGGCGACCTGATGCTCATCCATGTGCGGGATTCAGTCGAGGCCCTCAATCGCGTCGAACTCCAACTGGCCCAGACCGAGCTGTACGATTTTCTCGAACCAACCTATTCCTACCTCTCCGTCGTCGAACTCGGCCTCTACGAATCCTCCGCTAAGACCTACAGCGCCCTCGCCGCCCGCGACATCGTCCCCCACTCGCCCGAATGGAACGCCGGCATCAAGGAGACCCTCGACCGCCAGGTCGCAGCCATGACCTCGCGCCTTCACCCCTCCATCCCCGACGCAAAATACGCCTGCTTCTATCCCATGGACCGCAAGCGCGGCGAAGAAGTGAACTGGTACCAGGAATCGATGGCCGACCGCCAGCGCATGATGCACGAACACGGCCTAATCGGCCGCCGCTACGCCGACGAAGTTCGCCAGATCATCACTGGCTCCATCGGCCTCGACGATTGGGAGTGGGGCGTAGACCTCTTCGCCAACGACCCCGTAGTCTTCAAGCGCCTGATCTACGAAATGCGCTTCGACGAAGTAAGCGCCAAATACGCCCTCTTCGGCAGCTTCTACGTAGGCGTCCGCCTGCCCATAGAAAACCTCGCAACCTGGCTCTCCGGCACACTCACCTAACCTCGCCCGCAGAAACGCTTGTCATTCTGAACGAAGTGAAGGATCTGCTGTTAGGCAGCCCGCACCACCACAAATTGGGTGTCCCATCCTCGCCACGCTCTTTGCGGCCAGAATGGGGCGCCACAAATACAGGTCCTCGTGGAACAATAAACCCTATGCCGTCCAAGCCCACAAAACGAACCGCGAAGAAATCCGCCATCAAGAAGCAAGCCTCCAAGAAAATGACCAAAAAGAAAGCGGCAACTGAACCCCTCCCAGCCAATCGCGAACCGGTCGCAAAGCGCGCCACTGCCGCCCCCTCCGGCCACGGCGTCGCCAAACTCGAAATCAAGCCCGACCGCATCCAGGCAATCCTGAAAATCCTCGCCGAAACCTACCCCGACGCCGAGTGCGCCCTGGTCCATAGCTCCCCCTGGCAGCTGCTTGTAGCCACCATCCTCAGCGCCCAATGCACAGACGTGCGCGTGAACATGGTCACCCCCAAGCTCTTCGCCACCTACCCGACGCCAAAAGCAATGAGCGAAGCCCCACTCGAAGCCATCGAAGAAATAATCCGCACCACCGGCTTCTACCACAACAAAGCCAAGTCCATCCAGGGCGCAGGCCGCGTAATCAGCGAGCAATTCCACAACAAAGTCCCGCAGACCATGGACGAATTGCTGACCGTTCCCGGCGCAGCCCGCAAGACAGCCAACGTAGTCCTTGGCGTAGCCTACGGCAAAGCCGAAGGCATCGTCGTAGACACCCACGTCTTCCGCCTCGCGCGCCGCCTCGGCCTGACCCGCAGCGAAACCCCGCAAGCCGTAGAACAAGACCTGATGAAAGTCATCCCCAAAGACCGCTGGATCCAACTCTCCCACGAACTAATCCACCACGGCCGCCAAATCTGCGAAGCAAGAAAACCCAAGTGCGCCGCGTGCCCCCTGGAACAGCTATGCCACGCCCCCGACAAAACCTGGCACTCCTAGAATCCGTCGAAGACTCCCGTGCCACCACAAAAGCGGGTGCCCCATCTTCGTTGCGGCTTCATCGCAACTAAGGTGGGATACTTGTATCTACAGTCTCTTATGCCCTTTGTCGGTAAGCTATAAATTGCCGCTGGGGAGCAATACATTGCCATTCCCGCGAAATCAAGGTACTTGATAAACATCCAATTCGCGCCTAGCGCGAACCCTATTCCCTATTCCCTATCCCCCGCCTTACCGCCTCAATCAACCCCGGAATATCCGAAGCCGCAGCCTCACCCGCCGGCTCCCACCCAAACTCCCGCATCGTAGCCGAAGTCACCGGCCCAATCGAAACCCCCGGCACCAACCCATTCGCTCCAACAAACGGAAAATTCACCCCAGCCTCACGCGCCACCTCACCCAGATTCCGCACGCTCGAAGAGCTGGCAAAAGTCGCCGCATCCAGCCCATCTTTAAGAGCCGCCACCAGCAACTCCCGCGCACCATCCGGCAAAGCCGTCTGGTACGCATCCACCACCGTCAACTCCGCGCCCACCACCCTCAGCGCATCCGGAATCACATCCCGCGCCACCTTGGCCCGCGCCAGCAGCACCCTCTTGCCTGCAACCGATTTGCCCAGAGCCGCGACCAGCCCCTCGGAGTGGTAGCTGTCCGGCACCAGCGTCACGCGAAAATTAGCCTTCCGCGCCGCTTCAGCCGTAGCGCTGCCCACCGCAGCCACGCTCAGCAGCTTGATCTCCGAAACATCCACGCCCAGCATCGAACACCGCGCCGCCACCGTCTGCGCCGTATTCACGCTGGTCAAAATCAGCCAATGAAACCAATCCAGCTTGCGAATCGCCGCATCAAGCGGCTCAAACGAATCCGGCCCGCGAATCTCCAGCACCGGCACTTCCACCGGTTCAGCTCCGAGCGCCCGCAATCCCTCGCTCAACTTCGCCGCCTGCTGCACAGCGCGAGTCACAAGTACCCGCCGGCCGGCTAAAGGCTTCGCATCTTCCAATAAAGCATCACTCAATGTATCCCAATTCCCTGCTTCTCTATCGTTCCAACCAGTTCGCCAGCGCCCTGCCGCAGCAAGTCCGCCGCCACAGCACGCCCCAAATCCTCAGCCTGATCTCCAACAGCCCGAGCACGCATCACCCGATCACCTACCGTATCAGCCACCACCCCAAGAATCTCAAATTCCCCGGCGACTTCCCCCGCGACCGTCCGGCAATGCACCCCAATCGGAACCTGGCACCCGCCACCCAAAGCCGCCAGCGCGAACCGCTCCGCCGTCACCGCAAAGCGCGTAGCCGCATCGTCCAGAAAGGCCACGACCTCAGCCATCCGCGCATCCCGATCGCGAATCTCAATCCCCAGCGCACCCTGCCCCGCTGCCGGACACATCACCTCAGGCTCCAGCCGCTCCCGAACCCACTCCGTCTTTTCCAACCGGTCCAACCCTGCCGCAGCAAGCAAAATCGCCGCCACCTGCCCCTCGCCCAGCTTGCGCAGCCGCGTATCCACATTCCCGCGAAACTCCACGCACTCCAGATCCGGCCTCAAATGCCGCAACTGAGCCCGCCGCCGCAAACTGCTAGTGCCCACCTTGGCTCCCGTCGGCAAATCCTCAAGGCTCGCAAACTCCCGCGAAACCAGCACATCTCGCGGATCGACCCGCGCCGGCGTAGCCCCCAGCACAAACTGTGCCGGCAAATCCGTCGGCAAATCCTTCAAACTATGCACCGCCAGATCGATGCGCCCAGCCGCAAGCGCCTCTTCAATCTCAAGCGTAAACATGCCCTTCGTTCCAACCTGAGCAAATGTGACCTCTTGCAGCCGGTCGCCTGTCGTCTTGATGACCTCAATCTCGACCTCGTGCCCCTGCCCACGCAAAAGCCCGGCAACATGCTCCGCCTGCCACAACGCAAGCTGCGATCCCCTCGACCCTATTCGAATCACAATCCAACCTTTTCCGCAACAGTCTCGCTCGCTTCAAGGCCAGATTCGAGCCCAGATTCGCGCCTCTTCGGCTCAGAAACAACCACCGCCCGAACATCAGCCACAGCCGCATCCGCCCCCAGAGCATAAGTCTCGCGAATCGCTTCAATCCGCGCCACATCCCCATCCCGCGCCGCCTGCTTCAGCGCCTGCATCGGTGGATGGAGAAATTTGTTCACCAGCCCCCGGCTCAGCGCCTCAACCGCCGCCGCCTGCTCCGCCGTCAGCGTACCCAGCCGCGCCTGCACCCGCCGCAGCTCAGCCTGCCGCAACTCCTCAGCCCGCTGCTGCAAACTCACAATCGAAGGAGCTACATTCACTGCGCGCAGCTTCAGGTGGTAGCGCTCAACCTCGGCCGCAATCATCTCCTCAGCATCCGCAGCCTCGCGCGTCCGCTCCTCCAGATGCGCCGCCGCCACCGACTGCAAATCGTCAATGTCGTAGAGAAAAATCCCTTCCAGCCGATTCATCTCCGGATCGACATCCCGTGGCACCGCAATATCGATGAAGAACATCGGCCGATTCTTGCGCCGATGCAGAAACGCCTGCCCGTCCTCCTTGCGAAAGATCGGCTTCGCAGATCCCGTCGACGTAATCACAATATCCGCCCTACTGGCCGCCTCCCGCATCTGCTCCCACGCAATCACCCGCGGCGCCACCGAATCAGCAAATCGCTCCGCCATCTTGACCGCCCGTTCCTCAGTCCGATTGGTCACCAAAATCGTCCCCGCGCCATGCCGGATCAGGTGCCGGGCCGCCTGTTCGCTCATCTTGCCAGCGCCCACCAGGAAAACAGTCTTTCCCGCCAGCGAGCCAAAAATCTTCTGCGCCAAATCCACAGCCACTGAAGCAATCGAGACCGTCGAGCTTCCAATCTCCGTCTCCGTCCGCACCTTCTTCGCCGCCGCAAAAGCCGACTGCAGCAGCGCGTCCAACTGCGTAGAAACCGTGCCCGCCTCCCGCGCAACCGTGTACGCTTCCTTCACCTGGCCCAGAATCTGCGGCTCGCCCACCACCATCGAATCCAGACTCGCCGCCACGCGAAACAGATGCCGAATCGCCTCCCGGTCGCGATACTCATACAAATGCGGCCTCAGCAGCGCAGGATCAATCGACAGATGCTGATGCAAAAACCCGGCAATATCCACGCTCGCCGAATCCGTGGCCGTCAAGATCTCCACGCGATTGCAAGTCGAGAGAATCATCGCCTCGCTCACCCCGGCCATCTCAAGCAGCGACATCGCCGCGCCCGCCAGCGCCTCGCGCGGAATCGCTACCCGCTCCCGCAGCTCAATCGGTGCCGTCTTGTGGTTGATGCCCAGCAGAATGAGGCTCATGGCGCAGGAAACCTGTGTACCTGACTAAATTGATTCGCGGCCCACACCAAAAGCATCACCACAAAAACGCCACTCGAAAGATAAGCCGCCCTGCGCCCCCGCAACCCCGCGCTCCGCCGGATATACAGGAGCACCACGTACAGAATCCACATCGCAAACGACAACAACACTTTAGGATCGAAAAAGTAAGCCGGACCCACGCTCTCCTGAGCCAGCAGCGAACCCACCAGCAGCCCCAGCGTCATGCAAGGAAATCCAAACAGCAGCGTGGAATGCGCAATCCGCTCCAAAGTATCCAGCGGCGGCAGCCGATCCAGAAACCCAGCCTGCGAACGGGAGAAAGAATCCGGGTGCCCCATATCTCTCCGCGCCCTTTGCGGAGAGATGTGGGAGGAATGCCCCGCCGTCGCCGGCACCAGAAACCGGCTCTTCAACCGCCGCTCCTGCACCAGATACAGAAAACTGGCCACCATCGAGAACGCCAAAGCCGCATAAGCCGCCAGCAGAAACCCGATATGCACTACCAGCCATCCCACCCGCACCCCAGCCGAAGGAAAGGCATAGCGCTCAGTCCCCAAAGCCGGCACAAACACCAGCAAAAACGAAGCAGGCAGCGCAAACACTCCAAACGAAACCGTGCCATAAATCCGCGCAATGGCCAGAAAAATCCCGGCAATCAGCAGCCCCAGCAGCGATTCCACCTCTCCGTACCCGACCGGATACAGCCGATGCGCCAACCCCAGCATCTCCGTAGCCGAAACCAGGTGAAATAGAAAAGCCAGCCCCGCCGCCGGCAAACAAATCCTCCGCCAGCGCGCAAAAGCATAGAGCACGGTCGGCAGCGCAGTCAGACTCGCCACCGCGTACAGCACCGCCGCCACCCTAAGCCAGACCAAATACATGCCACTCCCAAACTACGGCCTAATCCTCAAGTATACTGTGACCCAAATCACCCCAGAATCGAAGCCCAATCAACGCAGACGAACCACGAAACTGGGTGCCCCATCTTCAACGCGGCCTCATCGCGTTTAAGGTGGGTCCAAATTCGTGCAGAGCACGAACCCGCCTCCATCGGATGGAGTAGGGGCATTCATGCCCCTGAATAGCGACCCGACGAAAACCGGGCTTCAGCCCCGGATACCTAAGCGCCAAGGGCGCGACCTATCGGATACGCACATAGCCACCTATGAGGAACGGCGTGAACCGCCCTTCGCAAGCAAGAGCGAATGTTGCGTTCGGTCGCCTACAAGTGGGCACAATCATTTAGTTCACAAAATTCTGACAATCACAGGTGATGACCGTGAAGGAGTGGAATCGACAGAGATACGGGTCTCACCGTAGTCGGCGAAACTGAATAGCCGCAGCCTCACTAACTCGCGAACAAGAGGCAAGCTGGGCTGCCAATGCCCGTGTACTGCCCAGTAAATTTCGGCATCCCAGTCTTGCGATCAATCCGAAAACAAGTAATGTCATCGCTGCGCTGGTTGCACGCATAGAGAAAAGTTCCACTCGGATCAAGACTAATATGCCGTGGATAATCACCTTCCGTTGAAGTCTCCCCGACGTATGTCAACCTGCCATCCGTATTCAACGAGAAAATAGCAATAGTATCGTGAAGCCGATTCGCCGCATACAAGAAGCGCCCGTCAGCCGAAAACAGAATCTCCGACGTAAAACTTGTTCCATTAAAATGAGCCGGCAGAGTTGAAATCGTCTGTTGCGGATCAATCGATCCCGTCACCGGATCAAAATGGAAAAACACCACCGTGGAAGCTTCTTCCTGAAGCGAATAGAGCCATTTACCGTTCCGATGAAATACAAAATGCCGAGGCCCATCCCCACTGGGAAGCGAAACGAACCCTGGGCTTCCAACCGCGCTCAATTTGCCTGTAGCGCGATCGAGCGTGTGAACGTAGATGCGATCCTGTCCAAGATCGGTATGCAACACAAAGCGGTTGCCGGGATCAGAATGGATCATGTGAGGATGAGTTTTATCGTGACCGCTTATGGCAAAGCTGCTCCCAGGCGCGTCCGTTGCCATCTTGCTCCCAACAAAATCTTCGTCCTTCTGTGTATAGGTAGCTGGCCCAACCTCTCCGGACGCCAGAATCGGCAAAACGGCCAGGCTTCCGCCAAAGTAATTCGCAACGAAAACAAACTTCCCGGACGCATCGACACTCAAATGAGCAGGCCCCACTCCCTCCGAACTTACGCGGTTCAGGAGTCGCAGATCTCCAGTAGCTGAATCAACCGCATAGGCGCTAACAGATCCGCTGTTGTTCTCAAAGTCCGTAATTTCATTGACTGAATAGAGGTATCGCCCTGACGGATCAAAAGAAAGCCACGAAGGATTGCGGGCTTCCGCAGCCACTTTGAGCAGGGTCAATTCACCGCTCATCGAATCCATTTCGAAGAGATAAATGCCTTTCCCATTGCCCGCTCCACCATCGACCGGGCTGTTATACGTTCCGGCATAGACGAGCCTTTTTCGACCGCTTCTGCCCTGGGCAAGCGCATGGACTGGTCCAGGCGCCATGGAGCCCGTAGCCAAAGCCGCTGCGATTTTCAACATTTTGCGACGTGTGAGATTACTGCAGGAGCCAGCGTAGAGTTCCAAATTCTGAAGGGTCATCTTGTGAAGTTCACTCACCTTTAAATATTTGCGATCAAGATCAAACCTAACATGCAACACGTTTCACAGAAAACTTAAGCCGCAGCCTCACATCCGAACCCAAACCAAACTGGGTGCCCCATCTTCGGCGCAGTACCTTCGCGCCCAAGGTGGGTCCAAATTCGCGCGAAGCACGAAGAAGTAAAGCCAGCCTCATCACAAATGCGGTGCCTCTGCCTTGCCCCAGCCTCGGAGCCATATAATCAGCCTCGAATGTCCCAAGCGCTGATTCGCCGAGCAATCCGCGAGGAGCTCCATACCGTCCAAGCCCTTGTGCAGACCGTCGTCGACGAGATTTACGGAGGGCTCTGGGCCTCGCCGCCGCTTCCAGTAGACGAGGAGAGCTGGGATCTGTCCTGGGTCGCAATCGTGAACGGCAGCATTGTCGGCACGATCCTAACCCGCGAAGAGTGGATCGAAGATCTCTGGGTACTTCGCGAAAGCCGCGGACGCGGCATCGGCCTTCAACTGCTCGCAAAAGGCGAAGCCGAGATTCTCGAACGCGGCCATCGAGAGTTCCGGCTCCGCGTCTTGAAGGTCAACACCAGAGCCATCAACTTCTACCGTCAGCAAGGTTGGCAAACCACCCGTGAATTCCTACACGAGAAATTCCCAGTAACGATGCTGGAAATGGTCAAATCCATCCAGCAAAATTAAAGCCAACCCCCTCCAGGAACCCCTCAGCCTTGCATGGAATTACCCTCATCTCATGCGCAATGAAACAGGGCAGCTGCTCGCCTTTGCCTTTCTGTCTGTCATTCCCTCAGAAGGGAATCTGCTGTTGCCTTTGCCGTTGCCCTTGCTTTTGTCGTTGCTTTTCTTACCTGTCATTCCTAATGGGCATCTGCTGTTGCTCTTCCAGACGAGCCCGCGAATGGTTAGTCAACGAGCGCATTGGCCTGAACGTGTCAACTGAAGTCACTTTGCTCCAGAGAGGCCGAAACAAGGGGCAGCACTGAGGATCCCGGTAACTCCCGTGCAAGCGGCACGGAGTGGTAGCAGCAGATCGGGATTCGATTCTGGGATTCGATGAACGCCGCGACTTCAGGACCGACGGTGTGACGCCAGGCAGGCAAAAATCTCCCGATAAAACTCGGGGTGCGATTGCCAGGTCTGGCCGGTGACCATGCGGCCATCACGAACGGCCTGCTGGTCTACAAATGTTCCTCCAGCCTGCTCCGCTTCGAAGCGAACGTGTTCATAGCAGGTAATGCGCTTGCCTTTCGTGA
>Ga0302326_10002052_pt1 | contig 49867 bp, 27 predicted proteins | sample Palsa_T0_3_FD_202264 | JGI IMG/M metagenome (GOLD analysis project Ga0302326, IMG submission 202264) | Peat permafrost microbial communities from Stordalen Mire near Abisko, Sweden - Palsa_T0_3 | ecosystem: Environmental > Terrestrial > Soil > Palsa > Peat permafrost | place: Sweden: Abisko...
AGATACTGCACGGCCCGCGGGCCCGGCCCCCACATCACCCATTTCTTGATCCAATCCGGGGACTCCTCACCCGCCGGGCGGCATTTGCGGACGAGTTTGACCACGTATTCGTAGATGTGGTCGGGCACCGGCACCCGGCGCACGATTTCCTGGAAGCGCAGCACGTCCGCAGCGTGGAGCATCTTGGCGAGCGTCGGCGCGGCGCCGCCGGTCGTGGATCGGGCGATCTGCAATTCCTCCGCCGCGCTCGGGTAGCCCACGTTGATCAGAAACATGAAACGGTCCAATTGTGCCTCGGGCAGGGGATAGGTGCCTTCCTGTTCGATCGGGTTTTGCGTGGCCAGCACAAAGAATGGCGGGTCGAGAAGAAAGCTGTGTTTTCCGGCGTTGATTTTCTGCTCCTGCATCGCCTGGAGGAGCGCCGCCTGCGTCTTGGGCGGGGTGCGGTTGATTTCGTCCGCCAGGACAATGTTCGCAAAAAGCGGCCCTTTGACGAACTCGAAGGCGCGCCGGCCCGGTTGGTCCGTCTCCTGGAGGATTTCCGTTCCGGTGATATCGCTCGGCATCAGGTCCGGTGTGAATTGAATCCGGGAAAAGGTCATCGACATCATGTCCGCCAGCGAATGCACGAGCAGCGTCTTGGCCAAGCCGGGCACGCCCATGAGCAACGCGTGACCGCGCGCAAAAATGCACGTCAGCAACTGTTCGATCACCTTGTCCTGGCCGATGATGACCCTGGCCAGTTCGGTACGGATGCGGCCGTTCAGTTCCCGGAGTTCGTCGATGGCACGAACGTCGGCTTCCTGCGCGACCGCTCCAGTGGATTCTTTTTGCATAATGAGGACCTTTCGCACGTCAGGGCGCTCGTTCCACACGGGTTGAAGGAATGGGGAGAGCCACGGATTAGCCGCGTAAGAGAGCGGAACCCCCAAGAATGTTCACGAAGAAAATATCGCTGAATCGGTGACAAACGATTGACAGACGGGAATTCGCTTCCCTTCAAAAGCTTTTCGCTCGGGACCAAAGCCCGCTTTGACATTTCCGGGCAACTCTTCCTCATTGGACCCCGCGCTCGCGCCTGATGTTTTCCAAGCTTCTGATCCCGCTGATCCGTTTGCTCCCGCTCGCCGCGGTCCTGGCGGCTGGAGCACCGCCCGCCCACTCCGCCGCGGCCTCGCTGGACCGCACGGACGAGAGCATCGTGGCATTATCCGCCCAGCATTTTCTCTCCGAGCCGGATTACTGGCGCGAGCACGCCACGGTTGACGGCCAATGTGCCGGCGCCCGGGTCGCGACCATGCTGATCGAAGTGGCGAAGGTCTTCAGCGACGTCGCGGCAAAGGAGCAGGCGATCGACGTGCTGGTGCGGCATGGGGTGATCGGTTCACCCGACGTGTGGCGCAAGAATGCCGTGGCGGGCGGTGTGCTCAAGGGCGTCAATGTCGCCACGGTCCTGAACCGTTGCGCGGCACATCTGCCCGTCGTTCCGCCGAAATCCGCGGGCGCCGCGCCCCTCGAAGCGACCCCGCCCGGTAAACTGAAGAGCAGCTACGACATCGTCGTGGCCGGTGCGGGCATGGGTGGGATCGGCGCGGCCGTCCAAGCCGCGCGCCTGGGCCGCTCGGTGCTCCTTCTGGAAGAAACGGACTGGATCGGCGGGCAAATGACCGCGGCGGCGGTGACTTCGATGGATGAAGGCGTCGCGCTGGTCCGGGAACGAGGATTGTACCGGGAGCTTTGCGGCCTCATCGCGGCCCACTACCAGCCGCTGGGCATCAATTATCTGACGGCCTACTGGAACAGCCACGTTTGCGTCGAGCCGCATGTCGGCCGGCATTTGCTCCACGTTTTGCTCGGCGACGCGCGCGGCTCGGGAGTGCTCGACCTCGCCCTCCGGACGCGGGTCACCAAGGTCACTCGGGAAGGCGACACCGTCACCGGTGTCGAAATCGAAAGCACCACCGCATCCGGCCGCGAAGCGCACGCCATCGCCAGCAAGGTGCTCGTCGACGCCACCGAATGGGGCGATGTCATCCCGCTCACGGGTGCGCGCTATCGCGTCGGCAATTGCGCCAGCGACGCCATCGACCCGACCCGTCACGTGCAGGACAATACGTGGACCGCGGTCATCAAGCAGTATCCCGGTGGGGTACCCACTGAGCTGCTGATCCGGCAGCCGCCGCCCGGCTACACGGACAAAGTCGAGGCCTCCTTTGCCCGTTCGCTGGTCAATGGCGAGGCCATCAATCAGGCCAAACCGTGGAATTGGGCCACCTTCATCGGCTATCGTGGCATGCCCGACAGCTCGCGCCCCGGCGACTCGCCGCCGATCACGCGCACGCACCTCAACTATAACAACGACTACCCTTCGACCGTGGCCGAAATCGAGGATCCCGCGGTCCGGTTGAAAACCAATCGCGAGATGCGGCTGACGACGCTCCGGCTGCTCTATTACCTTCAGCACACCCTTGGAAAAACCGATTGGTCCGTGGCCGGCGACGAAGGCTACGACACGCCCTACAACCACACGGAAATCGACCAATGGCTGGCGGAGCGGCCGGACCTCGCGCCCTATCGGACGATCCTCTACCACTTTTCCGTCATGCCGTACGTGCGCGAGAGCCGGCGCATCATCGGCCTGCACACGCTGAATGCACACGAGATTGAGCGGATTCCTGGACCACCGGTGCAGTTTGCCCATACCGTGGCCTTGGGCGATTATGCGGTCGATCTGCACGGCTCCATGACGCTGCCCTGGCTCGAGGCCGGGCTCGATCACGCAGAAGATATCCCGCACAAGTTCGGTGAACGCGGCTTGGGCCCATTCGCCATTCCCTTCGAGTGCTTCATTCCGGAGAAGATCGACGGCTTTCTGCCCGCCGAGAAAAACTTTTCGCAATCCCGCATGGCCAGCGGCGCAACGCGTCTTCAACCGCACACGTTGCTCATGGGCCAGGCCGTGGGCGCGATCGCCGCGCTGGCGATTGAACGCGGCCTTCCGCCGCGCGCACTCGATCCCGCGCTCGTGCAGCGCGTCCTTCTCGACGCTGGCGACACGCTCTGCATCGAGCCGGCGGGACGCTGGGGAACGGCCGAGTGGAAGGAAGCGCAGCTCGCCATCCTCCAACACGGCGCCGGGACCTCTGCGACGAACCCTTGAATATGCCAGCGTCCACCGCCGGAGGCGAAACCCAGGCCCACCGGGAACTCAAGCGGCTGGCCTTGCTCTGGGCGCAGGCCAATGGATTTCGCATCGCCGCCGCCGAGGTGAGCCTGCCGAACCAGCGCGTGCGGATGGATGTTGCCGCCTACCAACCGCAGCGCGTCCGGGAGGCGCAGCGCGATGAACGCCGGAAATCCGATCGCCTCGTTTGGAAAACGAAGATCGGCGCGACCGCTATCTTCGAGTGCAAAGCCTCGCGGACCGATTTCGTGCGCGACGCCCGCTCCATGAAAGTCACCCTGGAACGCCTGGACCGCCTGCACGAGCGCCGGCTCAAAGCCGAGCACGAGTTGCGGCTTCATTATCCTTCGATCCGCAATGGCGATTCGCTCTTTCAGGAATACGAAACCCTCAATTTCGAGCGGCCCGGCTACGAGCGCTACGAGAAAATCATTCACGAGGTGCGCCAGCTCAGCGCCCGCCTGCACCGCAACACGAAATTCGATCGCCTGGCCAAATACGCCGCGGCGAACCTCTTCTACGTCGTCGCCGAGCCCGGCGTCATACCTGCGACCGTCCTGCCCTGTGGCTGGGGTCTGCTCGAGCGCGAAGGCGGCGAACTCACGCTCAAAACCAAGCCCCACTGGCACGAAGTCCCGGAAGGAGCGCGCCTCGCCTTTTTGCAACGCATCGCCCTCGCCGCCACGCGCTGCGTCAACCGCGAGCAGGGGATCGTCTTCGCGCGGTGAGCGACGCCAGTCCGAGCGGAGGCGGGGACGACTGGGCCCAGTTGTCCGTGGTGGCGTGTCCCGCGGGGGATGCCTCCCGCTCCCGGCGCATTGAGGCCAATGCGCCCTACCTTGCGGGTGCACTGAAGCCAGCGCGCCCCACCCTCGGCGTCAGCGTGATCGCTGGCGGTGGAGGCGACGCGCCGCCGGCGTCCTGGTCCCACGGCGAGTCCGCATTGGATGTTTAAGCGAAGCCAACCCGGTTGTCCGGCGCCAGCCGCATTGGATGTTGGATGTTGGGTGTTGGATGTTGGATGTTGCTGCTCATGCAGCACCTCCTTGCCCTTGACCAAGGCACCACCAGCTCGCGTGCCATCGTTTTCGACGCCAGCGGAAATCCTGTTGCCACGGCCCAGCGCGAGCACCGGCAGATTTACCCCGAGCCGGGCTGGGTCGAGCACGACCCCGAGGAAATCTGGGAGAAGCAATCGGCGGTCGCCGTCGAAGCCCTCGCCGCCGCGAAGTGCAAGGTCGCTGACATCGCCGCCATCGGCATCACCAACCAGCGCGAGACGACGGTCGTGTGGGAGCGAACATCCGGGACGCCGATCCATAAGGCCATCGTCTGGCAGGACCGCCGCACCGCCGCGGATTGCGCGGCGCTCCAGGCCGCCGGCCACGAACCGCTTTTCAGCGGTCGCACCGGTTTGCGGCTCGATCCGTACTTCAGCGGCACCAAGCTCGCCTGGCTGCTCCAGCATCACCCCGATCTCCGGAAACGGGCCGAACACGGCGAAGCGCTCTTCGGCACGATCGATAGCTGGCTCATCTGGAAGCTCACCGGCGGCAAAGTGCATGTGACGGATGCGACCAACGCCTCCCGCACGCTGCTCCTCAACCTGCTCACCACCACTTGGGACGAAGACTGCCTGGCGGCCTTGAATGTGCCCGCGGCCATGCTGCCGCGAGTCGTGGACAGCAGCGGCGTCGTCGCCGAGACCGTCACGCCGCGCGAACTCGCCGGCCTGCCCATTGCGGGAATTGCCGGCGACCAGCAGGCCGCCCTGTTTGGACAGGCCTGCTTCCAGCCGGGCATGGCCAAGAACACCTACGGCACCGGTTGCTTCCTGCTCATGCATACCGGCTCCAAGGCCATGATCTCGCACCATGGCCTGGTCTCCACGGTGGCCTGGCGAATCGCGGATCGGACGGAGTATGCGCTCGAGGGCTCGGTGTTCATCGCCGGTGCGGTAGTGCAGTGGCTGCGCGATGAATTACAAATCATCCGCAGTGCCCCGGAGTGCGACGAACTCGCCGCAACCGTGCCGGATTCCCACGGCCTGTTCCTGGTGCCCGCTTTTGTCGGGCTTGGCGCGCCGCATTGGGATCCGTACGCGCGCGGCGCGGCTTTTGGCATCACGCGCGGAACCAACCGCGCCCACTTCTGCCGCGCGGCCCTCGAGAGCATCGCTCTGCAGAGCGAGGACCTCATCCGATGCATGGAGAAAGACGCCGGCATTCCGCTCGAGGAGCTGCGCGTGGATGGCGGAGCGACGCGCAGCGACTTGCTTCTGCAAATCCAGAGCGATCTGCTCGATCGCCCGGTCGTGCGCCCGCGGTGCATCGAGACCACCGCGCTGGGCGCCGCCTACCTGGCCGGTCTCGCTACTGGCGTCTGGCGCGACCGCGCCGAAATCGCCGCCCACTGGAGCGTTGGGGCGCGCTTTTCGCCCCGTGGCTCCGCGGCGGATCAGGAACGGCTCCGCACCGGTTGGCAGCGCGCCGTCGAGCGCAGCAAGGCTTGGTCCGAATCGTGAATCGCGCCGCACAGATCGCGCGCCTCGCTTCCCGGCGGGAGCCGTGGGACATCGTCATCGTCGGCGGCGGTGCGACGGGGCTCGGCGCCGCCGTCGATGCCGCTTCCCGCGGGCATAGCGTCGCCTTGATCGAGCAGCACGATTTCGCCAAGGGCACCTCCAGCCGCAGCACCAAGCTCGTGCACGGCGGTGTGCGCTACCTGGAGCAGGGAAATCTGCCGCTGGTCTGGGAAGCGTTGCGCGAGCGGGGGCGGCTGTTGCGCAATGCCCCGCATCTCACCCACACCACGCCCTTTGTCATTCCCTGCTACCGGTGGTGGGAGGCGCCGTTCTACGGCATCGGTCTCATGCTCTACGATGCTCTCGCCGGGCGCCACGGGCTCGGAAAGACGCGGTTGCTCTCCGCGCGCAGCGTGCGTGAGCGGTTGCCGACGATCGCGCCGCAACGCCTCAAGGGCGGCGTCCTCTATTTCGATGGCCAGTTCGACGACGCCCGGCTGGCCCTGGCCCTCGCGCGGACGGCCGTCGGGCATGACGCGGTCGTGGTCAATTACGTCAAGTGCACCGGCCTGCTCAAGGAGCAGGGACGCATCGCCGGCCTGCGCGCTGCGGATGCCGGGACGGCCGGGGAATATGTCATGCGCGCCCGTGTCGTCATCAATGCGACGGGCGTCTTTGTCGATGGCCTGCGGCGCCAGGACCGGCCCGATTCCGCGCCGCTCGTCCGCCCGAGCCAGGGCGTGCATCTCGTCCTGGAGCGCGAGTTTCTCCCCGGCGATTCCGCGCTTCTCATTCCCAGAACATCCGACGGCCGGGTGCTCTTTGCGGTGCCGTGGTTGGGGCGCGTCATCGTCGGCACCACCGATACCCCGGTGCCGGAGACGTCGCTCGAGCCGCGCCCGCTCGATGAAGAAGTCCGCTTTCTGCTGGCGCACGCCGCTCGCTATCTCACCAAGCCGCCCTCGCCTGCGGACGTGCTTTGCGTCTACGCGGGGTTGCGTCCCTTGGTCAGTCACGGCGCCGGTGCCAAAACCGCGGAATTGTCCCGCGAGGATCTCATCGAAGTGTCCGCGTCGGGCCTCGTCACCATAACCGGCGGAAAATGGACGACCTACCGCCAGATGGCCGAAGACGTTGTCACCCGGGCCGAGCGATGCGCCGGGTTGGTCCGCCGCGGATGCGTCACCGACGTGCTCGCCTTGGAAGACGATCTCGAACCCGCCGTCGACGCGCTCGCCGCCGCCGAACCCGCGCTGGCCCGGCTACTCCACCCCCGCCTGCCCTATCGCCATGCCGACGTCGTCTGGGCCGTCCGCGAAGCCATGGCTCGCACCGTCGAAGACGTCCTCGCCCGGCGCACCCGTGCCTTGTTCCTCGACGCCCGCGCCAGCATCGAAGCCGCGGACGATGTCGCCGCCCTCATGGCTCGCGAACTCGGCTGGAGCCCCGACCGGCAGGCCGACCATTTACGCCAGTATTGCGAACTGGCACGCGGCTATCTTTTGTCCGACGTTCCGCGTCCCAGCAGCGTTTGAGCCAGTCCTCCCATACGTCCCATCGTCCCCGCCGCTCCCCCAACCCAATACGCGCTTGCGTAATTGCACCCCCGCCGATTTCGCCCATCATTCAAGCTTCACCCAGCCATTCCTATGAAACGCCCCGACCAACTCGACGCCAACGCCACCAAAGCCACCATTCCCACGGTCCGGGTCTCCGGTCAGCACGAAGCCGCCCAGGAGCGCAAATCCCGCTACCAATTCCGCTTCCCGCGCGATCCCCGCCCGCTCGGCGGCCGCTTTACCGTGAAGGAGAATGCCCGCCGGATTTTGCGCTTCTTCTATTTCGAACGCCGTCTCATGCAGGCGCTCGGCGCGTGGACCCTGAGCGTTCCCGAGTTTGAGGTGAAGCTGGAGATGGGCCGTCACATTTTCTATCACGGCGATGCCGCCCGCTTCCTGCGCGAGCGCCTTACCGAGCAGGAAATGCGTCCGCCCGCCGTGGACTCCTTCCGCGACGCCGAGATCGACCGCTTCATCGAGGAAATGCTCAGCGCGCAATCCGCCGCGGAATTCCTCGTCGGCGTCCATCAGGTCGCCGGCCGCGCGCTTTCCATCGCCTACCGCCATCACATCGACGTGACCGACCAGGTCGCCGACGTGCCCACGATCCGCTGCCTGCGCCGCATCCTCGCCGATTACGAGCCCATGCTCGCCTGGGCCGAAGCCGCCATTGGCGCCTACGTCGAAGGCGGCGTGGACGAAGCCGGACTGGCCGCCTGGCGCTGGCATCTCGACCGCGTGCTCCGCTCCATCGGCGGCGTCACCGGCGCCGACGAGCGGACCGTGGCGCCCACGCCTTTGCGCATCGACAGCAAGCCCTTCGAGCGCGGCACCGTCCCCGAGCGCGACGTGCGTTTCGACACCTTCAAGAACACCGGCGACTACGACACCGCCGACGGCGGCGAGCGTTTTCCGAAGGACTCCTACGAAGCCCTGCGCCTGCGCTTCATCCGCACCCAGCGCGACGAGATCGACGCCATCGAAGCCTTCGGCACCTTCATCTGGGACATCCGCTTCAAGGATTTCGACGCCGAGTACGATCTCGCGCGGATCACCTGGGATGAAGCCCGCCATACCGAGATCGGTCACCGCGCCATGCTCATTGCCGGCTACGATCCCTTCGAGTTGCGCAACCGCCTCACCGGCTCGACCTGCCGCGGTCCGATGGATCCCGCCTTCGCCATGGCCGAGATCAACCTCTTCGGCGAAGTCGGCGTGCTCAAGACCATCAACCAGCTCATCGACGCCGCCGCGGACCGCAACGACGAAGTCCTGCGCCACGTCGCCGACTTCATCCGTTCCGACGAACGCACCCACGTCCGCAAAGGTTCGCGCATCATCGGCGTCATGACCGATCTCGACGCCAAGGCCCTCGAACTGCGCACCCGCGAGCTTTTCACCGAGTGCCTTGTCAGCCTCGGCGCGGTCAAGCAGGACATGGACGTCTTCACCGTCAGCCGCGAAGACATCGAGCGCCTCGTCGGCGAGTAGCCCCGAAGCAAGCGCCCGGCTCTCTGGATACAGCGTCGTAAAGCAGTGCCAAAACGGGAGCGCGCGCTTCCAGCGCGTACCCGCCGGCATCCTGCGGTTCGCCCAATCCATTCGCTGCCGCGCCCTCCCGCCGGGGAATGATTATGCTCCGACCCGCAAACTGAGCCGCGGGCTGTCGAATGTGCGCCGCCCTCGATCCGTTGCTGCCAAAAGACCAGATACTCGGAGTCAGCTCCGAATGTTACCGCCGGCAGGCCTCGGGCGGTACATCGCCCTCCGTTACGTGGCCCCCGAAGCCAAATTCCCAAAGCGGATTCGGAGAAACGACCAAAGCATGGCTGCGGCCAGGACGGCGCAAAATCCGGTCCACGATGTCGATTCTGCCGTCCCTTTAGCGATGGGCGGTGGTGGTGTGTATTTTTTCGGATCAATGCCCGGCGCTTTCTTGCGCATGGCGTCGATCGCGCTGGTCAGGATCGCATTCCATTGTTTTTCCTTGGCCGAGTCGGCATCCACCCAGCTGTTCCCGCAATCGACCGTAATCCTGTTCTCGAAGGGCTTCTCCGTGGTCAGCAACTGCCCCGAGAGCAATGGAAAAGAACGAACCAGTCCCGAGCGCGTCATCCGCCAACGATCAAACGGGGAATTCTTCCAGGCTTCGAAAATCTGCACTGAGGCCACCGTTTCCCCTTTGGGCACGGTCTGAACTGACCAGCGGTGTTGCGTGCTGGTGAAACCATTTTCCGCCGCCCAATCCCTCAGGGCCAGGGATGTTTGCTCGATGTTGGCCTTACCTGCCTCGACGGTGGTGTCGGTGGCCCCCGACGGATGGGTCAGGATGTGGCCGTCACTGCCCCTCCGGGTGATCCAATGCAACGCGACGGAGGCGCAAAGCAGACTCGCCACGACAATCCCGGTGCTGGCGAAGGCCGGCCGCCACCGGCCGGGATTTAGCAACCACAGGGAACGCTGCTCACCGGCGGCTTGTTGAAAGAGGAAAAGAATCGCCAGCACGCCACAGCCAATGCAGACCCACGCGAGCGGCACAGCCCACAACTGCTCAGAGGATGTGCCCGTGAAGCCCGTGACGTCGGTCACCAACTCCACGGCAGGAACCTGCTCCTTGAAGGCCGTGAGGTTGCGGATCAACTGGTACTCCTTGCCCTTGTATTTCGCCTCAAACTCCTTAGGCGTTATCCGGCTGCCTGGCCCCTCGGCGGCGTTGGCGTCCCAGAGGAGAAAGAGGCCGCCGATGATGGCCGCAAACAGCAGCATAAGGGCGAAAAGATTGAAGAACAGCAGGAGCCACCGGGTGATGAAGCGCCGCGCACGGAGCATCTCGACCCAAGGTGGATAACGCAGGGCATAACTGCGCGCAGCCTCGAGCACGATGGCCCCCATGATCGTTGCCCCGGCCAGCACCCCGGCTGGTCCAAAGTTCCAAAGCGCCGCGACTGCGCCCCAACCGAGCAGCAAAAGGACAAAGAACCGCAGGTGGAAGAAGCGGGGCAGGGGATGGAGCGTGACCGGCTGCGCTTCGACCTCGCGGACGGGTGCCGTCACCGCCGGCGACGCAGGTGATGCAACCGCTGCAGCGGCCTTGGGCGCGTCCGTTTGCCTTTCCAGGCCGGGTGAGACGCCAGCCGCGTTCCGCAAGCGACGCACCGCTTCGAGAAACTTCTCGGGTTCTTTTGGCCCGAAATGCCAGCAATCATCGACACATGCGATGCGGTAAAAGTGCGTGAACGCCCCGCTGAAGATCGATGCACGCGGCGAAAAACCGGGCCAGATTACTGTCTTGGCCGCATCCCATCGCGACATGGCTTGAATTTGCACGATCGACGACCAAGGCAGGAAGCGGCTTGGTCCGATCATGCGATTCAAGGTGATGCCGCCGAGATCCACTGAAACGCTATGCACCGAACCCGAGGCGAGAATGAAGATCAAAGTCAGAGTCAGAACGGCTCCCGCAACGAGGCTGAGGGAAGTACTGTGGACCGCGTCGACGCCTGCGGTAACGCAAAGAAGATAAATGCCGAGCGCGGGTAGAGCGAGAAACAGGCTCGCGGGAATCAAACCCACAACAAGGCCAAGCGTCCAATCCGTCAGGTCGCGCGGCATGAACCGCATCGCGAAGACTTCCCCTGCCGCCTGGATGAACGGAATGCCCCCGGCACCGGCGACAGCCGTCGACGCATCACTTTTCGGCATCGGCGCGACCTGCGGCTTGCTCGTCACCTTTTCCACATCGTCGCGCACCTCGCTGGCGTGCTGGTAGCGGCGGTCAGGTTCCTTTTCCAGCGCGTGCAACACGATCTCATCGAGCCGCGCATCCACCTGCGCCTTCTGCGACGGCAGCTCGAAGCGCCCCACGGGCGTTTCGCCGGTGAGCATTTCGTAAATCACCACGCCGAGCGAATAAAGGTCTGCGCGATGATCCACCGTCTCCGGCTTGTCCATCTGCTCCGGGGCCATGTAGCGCAACGTGCCCAGCGCCATGCCGGAGAGAGTGAGCGTCATGTCGAGCGGTTCACGCCGCAGCAGTTTCGCCAGGCCAAAGTCGGCGATCTTCACACGCCCTTTTTTGTCGATGAGCAGGTTCTCCGGCTTGATGTCGCGATGCACCAAGCCCTCCTCATGGGCGTATTCCAGCGCGTCGCAAATCTTCGGCACGATGGCCAGCGCTTCCGCTGGCGCGAGTCGCCGCGTCTGCAGCACCTGCCGGAGATTCGCGCCATCCACGTACTCCATGACGATGTAGTAGAGGCCGCCTGCTTCGCCAAAGTCGTGTACATTGACGATGTTCGGGTGGTTGAGCTTCGCGAGCGCACGGGCCTCCCGGCTGAAGCGCGCCACGAAATCCGGCGAAAGCGCATCGAGTGGCGGCAGGATTTTCAAGGCCACCACACGGTCGAGATTCCGTTGCCGCGCCTTGTAAACCACGCCCATTCCGCCGCGCCCGAGCATTTCCAGGATTTCAAACTGCGGCAGCTTCCTGGTTACTTCCGCAGGATCGCCGATGTCGATGAAGTCGCCGGCCAGTCCCTCACCCGCGCCGCTCGGCGGCGGCCCGGCAGCGGCCTTCATAAGGCATTGCGGGCAGAGGCCATCGGGCGCGTCCGCCGAGAGCGGCTGCTGGCATTGTGGGCAGAGACGGGTGGTGTCCATAAATATTTGGTTTCACCCGCTACAGAAGCGCCTGTCGGAATTTGTTACGGACGATTTCTAAAATCATGTGGCTAGGCTGGCGGTACTTCGCCTGTCCGCGAGCCGGTTTTTGCGGTCAGCGCCTGCCGAAACTGCACCGCGCCGATGATCGCCGTGAGGATGGCGAGAGCCATGGCCAGCATCAATCCCGAAAGCGGATAGCTCGAACCGAAGGCGGTCGGCGCGCCGTTGATTTCACCATGCACACTGGGCGTCCATGCGGCACAGATGATGGCCAGGGTCAGCGCGACGATTCCGCCCCCGAGCATGGAGACGGCGCGCAACCTGGTTGAACGCTCACCGCTCGCGACAAGTTGGATCAGGGCCAGCGCGAGATAAATCAACGAAAAGGCCGCCCCCTGCCAGTAATGCCAGCCGGGAACCCGAAAAACGAAGGCCATCGCCCACGGCAGGCCGCCCGCACCCGCGCCGAGTACCAGGAGCGTGAACACGGGAAGCGCGGCGCGAATGCCGGCCGGTCGCTCGCGGCGATGCAGCACCAACAAGATGACAACACCGGCCCCTGCAATAATGGTGAGCGGCACCGTGATCCAATCCATGTTGTAGTGCGACCAGGTGAAAGTTCCATTGGCGACCGCGAGCGCAAAGAGCAGCGCCCCGACGCACGCGACGAAAATCTCACGCAGTCCCCAGATCAACGCGAGCACGGCCAGCGGCAGCGAGAGCCAGGCAAGCAGCACCACGAGATTCTGCCAGCAGATGAACGAACCCGCCACCACGCCATCGCGCAACATCTCCTGGAACCTCGCCCCCCGTCCCGCTTCGCGCTTGTCCAGTTCCGCGACAACGAGCGGGAGCACCTTGTCGATTTCCGATTGTTCCATCCAGGTCATGACTCCGTTCACCAGCGAGGGCTCGATTTTCCCGGCGTCCTCGCTCATCGGTTGCGGTGAGAGCACGGGTCTCCAATTCCCTTTTCGGTGAAAAAACCCGAAGCTCAGACCGTCCTTATCCCAACCGATATTCCGCGTTACCATTTGGTTGGCGATGGTGGCCGTCATTACCCGATAGACGGACTTGAACTTCGGCGTCTGATCCCAAGTGATGAAACGATAAGTGCCGCCTTCCGGCAGGAAGTACATCCGCGGTTCGAGAATTTGCGCAGATTCCCCTGGCTCGCTCAAATCACCCGGTCGCGGCAGGAAAATGGCGGCGACGGTCAAAAGCAGGGCCGCCAGTGGCCACAGCCAGAAACGCCGGCCGAGGAAGCGGCGCGCAGGACCAGGCGTCTGCTCCAGCTTGACCCCTTCCGGTGGTCCGACTGCTTTCGGCGCAGCGGGTGGGCCACAGATGACACGCCACGCGGCGCGTCCAGCGAAAAAGCACGCCAACAGGCCGGACAGGACACTCACGGCCAGGGGTGGGCCGGGACTTACCATGTAGGCCAGGGGAAAAACCGCGTTTGTCATAGAAGGATGGGTTTGATGAAGATCATTGCCCGCTGGATAAATTTACGTGGCCGCTTACAGAATGTGAGAGGCGATTACGTTCACGGTCACGACCACGATGAGGAACAGCGCGATGAGCGGGAAGAGAAGCACATCAACCGCCGCCAACCGCAGACCATAGAGCTGACCACCCGAGCGTTTGATTTGCCCAACGGCCACCGCGCCAAGGATGGTGGTCCCGAACGGCGCGAGCGCCCCGAGCGGCAGTAACGTGAACCGGAGCAGGATCTGCCATTCACTCGGCTCATAGGGGCGGCCGCTGGCGTCGATCGAAGCCGTGCGGGAAATAAAGAAGATGGCCGTGATGAAAAACAGCGGCGCCCAGATCGCACCCCACAGCGCGAGCCGGCTCAGGCGCGGCTTCCCCGCGATTATTCCTTTGCCGGCCCCGCCCTCCTCCTCAGGCGCGGGACTTTGCGGTGTCGTGTTGAGCGTCCCCTGCCGCACGGCTGCGCGCACCGCGGAACGTTTCAGCAGTGGAAGCAGGGCGAGAAAAATGACGATCGCCGCGGCGAGCGCCGGGATGGGCGCCACCAAATTTTGCCCGGAATACTCGCGTGTTGTTACGCCCGTGGACCCGGGCATCTGCAGCCCCATCTTCTGCATGGCGGCCAGAAACGCGAGGCGCGTGGAGGGCGCCTGCGTCGCATAGAGTTTCAGGAACGCCATCAACGCGGCGGTGTCGCGCTTGATCCCGGGGTCTTCGGGTTGAGGAAAAGTCTGCGGCAGAAAGGACCCGCGCAGCCAGCGCTCCAGTTCCTCCGCATCGAGCGTGACTCCGTCCGGATAATAGGGAGAGGTCGCGTGCAGGCCGGGCAAATCGACGGTGAAGGAATGCGTCGTGCCTTCCGGCAATCCGCTCGTCGGATCGAGGTGTTGATCAACCAGAGGCGTCCCGGCCACGAAGTTCTTCACCGAGGTGAACGCCAGCTCAAGTCGCAAGGGATGCGGCTGAATGAACCACATCTCCCCATCGCGCTCGTAGCTCTCGAAGGCGAAGCTCATCGTGATTTTGTGGTAGAACTTCGATTCGGAATCCAACTGGTAGTGGTAGGTGTCCTTCACGCGCTTCGGCTGCGTGGATTCCCACAGTGCAGCGACGGCGGGCAAAAGAAGCAGCCCAACGCCAACGAGCGCCGCGCGCCGGATCGTGCGCACGAGGATGTCGCGAGGCAGTGCGCCGAACTTCACGCGCGGCAGCGGGCCAGGTGTGAGCACGCTCTCGCCGCGCTCGCGGACTTCGCGGTCGAGCGCGAAAGCCGCGCGCTGGATGCGTGGCACCACGACGAGACAGAGCGCGAGAAAAATCACTGCGCTGGCCAGATAAATTCCCGTAAACCAATCGCCATTCATTGGCGAAAATGAACCCATTTTGCCCGGCCATCCACGCGAGCCGGCGAGCCGGAAATCGGGCATCAGTTCCGTTTCCGCATCCATGTATTCACCTAGATTGGCCGGCGCCTGACGGCCGAACCGTTTCAGCAGCGCCATCAGCTCGGCGGCCTCTTTTTTCACCTTCTCTTCTTTCACATCGAGCTTGCCGAGATCGCTCATCCACTTCGTCAGCTCGTCAATGTCGAGCACGATGGGCATTTCAAAGCTCTTCGACCAGGACGGCACGTAGCTCGCGTGCAGCGACGGCATTTCGATGTCCATCGTCACCGGCTCGGCGCTGTCCTTGGTTTTCAGCCCGATGGCCATGTCCCATTGATTGGGCCGGCGGCAGTGTTCAACGCCGTTCTCGAAATGAGAATAGAACGGCATGTCGATGAGAAGCTCGTCATAAGCCTTCGAGTTCGGCCCCAACCGGAATTCAGTGTAGATGACGGCCGCGACGCGGTTCGTCCCGCCCGCAGAAATCACCTCAAACAAGCCGGCAATCAGAGTGGGTGCAATAACAGCGACAATGACACTACCGAAGATTTTCAGCTTCGCCTGGCGTCGGATGTCTTTTCGCAGCTCGCGAAAGCGGCGGCCATAACGAATCAGATGGTCGATGTTGGAAAGCCGCGCCGCGAGAAACGCGCACACCCAGCCCGTCACGAACAGCAAGAAGGCGAACGTGAGCGGATGAAATGCGTAGGATGTGCCTGAGTTGGCGTCGCCGTGCTTGTGGGGAATGGAGTGCCAGGTCATCTCCAGCCACGGCGACGGCCAGCCCGCAAAGCTGGCGAGGATGAGCACGAGTTCCAGAAAGATCAGTCCCGCCGGCAGCAGCGTGCGGAAGCGTTCCGAGCGCCGCCCAAACCACGAGGCCCGGGCGCGTCGCACGGCTTCGCTTTCCACGGGACTCTCCGCGGGCTCGGCTGAATCGCCGGGCGGAGGGCTGATCGTGGGCAACGATCCTTTGGGCTCGGCGAAAATCTGGCAGCGAAAAAACGGGATCGTGGCGTGCGTCTGCACCACGATGCGGTCGCCCGCGCCGGGACCACTGGGGATGCGCGCGCTCAGTTCGGTGTGCGGTCCGATGCCGCCCGCAGCCATGCTCTTCCCGTCGATCATCAGACATCCGGAGGTGAAGACACCGTTTTCGAAGCGGATACTGTGGCCGAGATAGTCGATTTCCCACTACTGCCGGACGCGGCCGGCCAGGAAAAGTTCACCGACGCCGGCGGCGCCAAAGGCGATGGCCAGCGGCAGGAAGCCGAGCTTGTTCAGCAAACAAAAAACCAAGGCCAATCCGAAAGCAGTAAGGAGCGTAAACAATCCGGCGAAAAAGAAGAAATGTTGGTGGCGCCGGGCGCGGCGATCGGTTTCATCGAGCAACAGGACAGGGCTGCTTTCCGCTGCGCCAGGGGGGTGGACGGCTGCGGGTGGCGCTGCTTGGGGCTTGCTCGTGACCTCTTCCACATCGTCGCGCACCTCGCTGGCGTGCTGGTAGCGACGGTCGGGTTCCTTCTCCAAGGCATGGAGGACGATTTCGTCGAAGCGCACATCGACCTGCGCTTTCTGGGAGGGCAGCTCGAAGCGGCCCACCGGCACTTCGCCGGTAAGCATTTCGTAAATCACCACGCCGAGCGAATACAGATCCGCGCGATGATCCACGGTCTCCGGCTTGTCCATCTGCTCTGGCGCCATGTAGCGCAGCGTGCCCAGCGCCATGCCGGTGAGCGTGAGCGTCATGTCGAGCGGTTCGCGCCGCAGCAGTTTCGCCAGGCCGAAGTCGGCGATCTTCACCCGGCCCTTTTTGTCGATGAGCAGGTTCTCCGGCTTGATATCGCGATGCACCAAGCCTTCTTCGTGCGCGTATTCCAGTGCGTCGCAAATCTTCGGCACAATGGCCAGCGCCTCCGCCGGGGCGAGCCGCCGCGTCTGCAGCACCTGCCGGAGGTTCGCGCCATCCACGTACTCCATGACGATGTAGTAGAGGCCGCCTGCTTCGCCGAAGTCATAGACGTTGACGATGTTCGGGTGGTTGAGCTTCGCCAGCGAGCGCGCCTCACGGCTGAAGCGCGCCACGAAATCCGGGGAAAGCGCATCGAGCGGCGGCAGGATTTTCAGGGCCACGATGCGGTCGAGATTGCGCTGGCGCGCCTTGTAAACCACACCCATGCCGCCTCGCCCGAGCATTTCCAGGATTTCAAATTGCGGCAACTTCTTCGCCACTTCCGCCGGGTCGCCGATGTCGATGATGTCGCCGGCCGACCCCTCACCCGCGCCACTCGGCGGCGGCCCGGCGGCGGCCTTCATGAGGCATTGCGGGCACAGCCCACTGGGCGCATCCGCGGGGAGCGGTAGTTGGCATTGCGGGCAGAGACGGGTGGTGTCCATCGAGATTGGATTTCACCCGCTACAGAAGCGTCCATCGGAATTTGTTACGGACTGTTTCCAGAATCATGCGGCCAGCGCAGCAAAGAGGTGTTGCACCTCCGCGTCGATCTCGCTCTCGGTCGCGACCGTTTCGCCGATCTCCGCCCGGAGCAACTCGCGATAGCGCGTCCGCAAGCGGTGCACCGCGACCCGGATTGCACCTTCGCTCAGGTTCAAGCGCACCGCGATTTCCGCGTAGGGCACTTTCTCGCCGGTCAGTGCCACCTTGAGTTCCTCGAAGAGTTTCTCCCGGCCCACGGCCATGAACTCCCGCCGCACTTGCGCCAGCACTTGCTCGAGCAGCGTCAACGCCCAGCGGCGCTCAAAGATCCGGTCGGCCGTCATCCCGTCCGGAGGTTCGAGGGCATAGCGCGCCTCCGCCGTTTCCGCATCGAGCGAGAGCACCGTTACGCCGCCCCCGCGCTTCAGTCGATGCGCGCGATCCCATTCATTGGCGAGAAAATGCCGCATCGCCGCGAGCAGGAACGAGCGGAACTTCCCCTTTTCACGGTTCACCCCATCGAGCCATTTCTTTTCCAGGAGCCGCGCGAAGAATTCCTGCGTCAAATCCTGTGCGTCGTCGGCCCCATGCCCCTCGCGCCGGACGAACGCATAGAGCGGATACCAATAGGTTTCGCAGAGGTGCGCCAGCGCCTTTCCCGCCTTCGTCGAATCCCCGCCCGCCGCCACCACGACACTCCAGCGCGTCTCTTCAAAGCGCGCCGCATCCAACGGCTTTTGATCGGTCGCTTCGGGGGGCATGGCACCCAATTATCAGCATTCCAGTCGAATGTCAGTAACGCCCTGCCTGTTGGGTCTTGGATGCTGGGCGGTCCAACCCGCCATTTCCCGCGGTCCAGAGCAAAAGGGGCATGCCACGGGCCGGTCACCGGTGTGTCCAAAAGGATATAAGAATTGTCTTGCCGCGGCAAGTGTACTAATATACTAATACACTCCATGAGTGGGTTTCTTTTCGCCTCCCTCCCGCCAACCCGCCGGCCACCGTCCCGATCCCCATGACTGCCTGATGATCTTCCCGCCAAATCCATTGCCCTCACGGCCCGGTCACCGTAAAGAAAACTTTCTTCGCATGCGATTTCTGCACATGACGATGGTCGCCGCGACGACCGTCCTGATCCTTCTTCCGCACGCGCGGGCGCAGACTCCATCGGGCGGCCTTTCGCCCGAACTCGCGCCGCTGGCGGCCAAATATCAGTCCGACCTGGATGCGCTCGCCCAAACGAGAGACAAGGCCCTGGCTCAGGTCCGGCAACCCTATCTCGACATCCTGACCGCTGCGGAGCAAAGAGCAAATAGCGAGGCCAAACCGGACGAAGCGAAGGCGGTGGCGGACGAAAAGCAGGCCGTCATCGCGGGCAATACCCTGGCCGCGACGCCTTCGCCGCTCCTGCCTCGCGCGCTGTCCACGCCGCGGGGCAATTTCCTGCGGGAGGCGGCACGGGTGGAGCATGGATATGCCGTCCACGCCCAACAGGTGGCCGCGGAGTATTTGCGCGGATTGGTTTTCTACGAGGCCAAGGCGCAGGCTGCGGGGCAGGCCGAGTTGCTGAAACAAATTCAGGCCGAGAAGCTCAAGGTCGCGGCATTGGGTGCCGTGGGGCCGCGGCCAGCCCCCGGCGCGGGGCGCAACGTGGTGCTCAACGGAGATTTTGCCCAGAAGAAAGATGACGGCACACCCGAGAGCTGGACGGGTGGCGGGCCGGGCAAAGGAGCCGTGGCCACGGAGCAGGGCGCGACTTTTCTGCGCATGGTCAGTAGCTATAAGAAAGAAACGTGGTTTCTCGAAAATGTCGACCGGCCGGCCGGTGTGCAGGAGTTGCAGGTGACCGTCCGATTGCGTTCTCCCGATTTTAAGGGCCAGGGACCGTACGGGATCGTCATTGCCCAGCGCGACGCGGCGAATCAACTCGTCGCGCGCGACCTTCCCTGCGTTCTGAAGGCGCCTTGCCCGGCCTGGAGGACGATGAGCGGGGTGGTCGTAATCCGTCCTGAGACGACGAAGTTGATCATCCGGTGCAACATGGTGGAGTGCTCGGCGACGGTGGATTTTGCCGACGTTCGCGTCGAAGCGCGATAAGCTCGACCGCTTCGAGTCACTTGGATCGCGCGCATGGAGGAGCACCAAAGGTGCGCTCCCCTAATCGCGAGCCCAGCCCAGGGCAACGGCCCATCGCCGCTAACCCGATCCGCTCAGGACCGTGACGACGAAGCGCATCGGTGGATCGCGCGCTCCGAGCGCGATGGCAAAAAGATCGCGCGCCAGCGCCCGATTTCCGCGCCTGAGGTTCCGCGTTCGCGGTGAGGCCCATCGGAAGCCGGCTCCTCGTTCCCAATCCCGCAGTTGCGGGATTGGGAACGCCATTGTCTTCGAAGCTCCAGCTTCGAGCGGGCCGTCGGGATGCCATGGTCATCGAAGCACCCAGCTTCCCCGGACGAAAACCTGGCTGGCGTGATTCGCGTTCATTGGCGTTAATTCGCGGTTTCTTCACCCATGCCGCCCATCGAAGTCCTCTGCATCGGCCACGCCGCCTACGACCTGGGCGTCGTCGTGGAGCGCTTTCCGGAGGAGAACACCAAGTGTGAAACCCGGGAATTGCTGGAGTCCGGCGGCGGCCCCGCGGCCAACGCGGCGTATCTCTTATCCTCCTGGGGCATGCGGAGTGCCATCGCAGCCGTCGTCGGCGACGATCTCTTCGGCCAGCGCATTCATGACGAGTTCGAATGCGCCGGCACCAATGTCTCGCTCCTGGAAATGCGTCCGGATCATGCCACGCCCGTCTCCCTCATCCTCATCAACCAGCAGAATGGCAGCCGCACGATCGTGAACCGCAAGGTCGACGGCCGCCCGCTTCGGCTCGACAAAACGGTGCTCGCCAAAATGTCTCCGCGCATTCTGCTTTTCGATGGGCACGAACTCGACGCCTCGCTCGACGCCTTGCAGGCCTTCCCCAAAGCCGTCTCCATTCTCGACGCCGGCTCCTGGCGCAAAGGAACGGCCCGGCTGGCTGGCGAGGTGGATTGCCTGGCCGCCTCCGAACGTTTCGCCATGCAGGCCACCGATATCTCCAGCCTGGGCCGCGAGGAAGACCAGGTGAATTGCCTGCGCGTTCTGCGCGAAAAGTTCGCCACCGCGACCGTGGTCACGCTCGGCGAACGCGGCTTGATCGCCGACGATGGGCATGGCTTCCGAGCGCTTCCGGCTTTTCCGGCGCGCACGGTGGACACCACCGCTGCCGGCGATATTTTTCACGGCGGGCTGGCCTTCGCGCTCGCCAAAGAGATGCCGCTGTGGGAAAGCCTGCGCTTTGCCTCGATGACTGCCTCGCTCTCTGTCTGTAAACCCGGCGGACGCGCCTCCATTCCCTCATTGGCCCAGGTAAAGGAGGCGCTGACCCATGTCGGATGACCGCGTTTTCGAGGGCAGTTCGCTCTGCGTCATCGGGAACATCAACCGGGACCTCAAGACCGCGCGTCTGCGCCCCGGTGACTACTTATTCGCCGACGGCGAGACTTCCGTCGCGTCGATCATCGAGACCATCGGTGGTGGCGGAGCCAACAGCGCTTTCGCCGCCGCCTCGCTCGGCGCGCGCGTCGCTTTTCTCGGCAAGGTGGGTGCGGACGCCCTGGGCGACCGGCTGGAGCGAACCTTGACGCAGCACGGCATCGCCGCGCACCTCGCCCGGACCAAAGATCGCGCCAGCGGCACGTCCATCGCGCTCGCTTTTGACTCGGGCCATCGCCATTTCATCAGTTGCCTGCCGGCCAGCCAGGCGCTGCGCTTCAGCAACCTCGACCTCACCATCCTGAATGGCTTTCGGCATCTCCTCCGCGCGGATGTCTGGTTCTCGGAGGCTATGCTCTTCGAAGGCAACAAGGAGCTGTTCCAAACCGCGCGCCGGTCTGGCATTCCCGTCTCACTCGACTTGAATTGGGACCCGCAATGGGGTTCGGGCAGCGCCACGGCCATTCGCGCGCGCAAAAAGGCGATCCGCGATGTCCTCCCTTGGGTGAATCTCGCCCACGGCAATGTCCGCGAGTTGATGGAATTCGCGGATGCGCCTGATCTCGAAACTGCGCTCCGCTGCCTCGCTGATTGGGGAGCGGAAGCTGTGACCGTGCATCTCGGCGCCAAAGGCGCCGGCTATTACCACCAGGGTTCCCTCATCGTGTCCCCACCGGTCCCTGTGACTTCGCAAGTTAACACCACCGGCACTGGGGATGTCCTCAGTGTCTGTCTCATGCTCATGCACCACCGGGAAGACCTCCCCATCCCCGAACGCCTGCGCCTCGCCAACGCCATCGTCGCCCAATTCATGGAAGGCAGCCGCCTTCTCATTCCACCACTGGGGGACTGATCGTGCGGTTCCCAGAGATTAGATTTGGAAATCGGAACACGGGACGATGAGAAGCCTATTGGGTGTTGGGTGTTGGGTGTTGGGTGTTGGGTGTTGGATGTTGCGGCGAAGCCGTCGTTGGATGTTGGATGTTGCGGCGAAGCCGTCGTTGGATGTTGGATGTCCCGCGAAGCTCCATCCTCTCCTTCTCCACCCACCATGAAAGTCGGCCTCTTTAGCGTCATCCTCAATTCCCTCAAACTCGAAGCCGCCCTCGATTACCTGGCGGAGCTCGGCGTGCAAGCCGTGGAAATCGGCGCTGGCGCATGGCCTGGCGCCGCGCACTGCGACGTGGATGCCTTGCTCGCCAGCGACCAGAAGTGCCGCGAGTTTCTCCAGGCCATCAGTTCCCGCGGACTAGAAATCTCCTGCCTCTCGGTGCACGGCAACCCCGTTCATCCCAACCAGGATACCGCTGCGGCCCACGACGCCGACTTCCGCCGCTGCGTACTCCTCGCGCAAAAGCTCGGTGTCGAAGTGGTCACCACTTTCAGCGGCTGCCCGGGCGGCGCGCCGGGCGATAAACAACCGAACTGGGTGACCTGCCCCTGGCCGCCCGAATACCTCGACGTCCTCGAATACCAATGGAAAGAGGTCGTCATTCCCTACTGGGAAAAAACCGCGGAGTACACCCGCAAGAACGGCATCAAGAAAATCGCCTTCGAAATGCATCCGGGTTTCGTGGTCTACAATCCCGAGACCCTCCTCCGTCTTCGCCAGGCGGCCGGACCCGAGATCGGTGCCAACTTCGATCCCTCGCACCTTTTCTGGCAGGGCATTGATCCCTGCGCCGCCGTCCGCGCGCTCGCCGGCGCGATCTGGCACGTCCACGCCAAGGACACCTCTATTCACCAGTGGAATTCCAAGGTAAATGGCGTCCTCGATACCAAGCACTATCGCGAAGAACTCACCCGCTCGTGGATTTTCCGCACGGTCGGCTACGGCAATTCCCGCCAGTGGTGGTGCGACTTCGTCTCCACCCTGCGCATGGTCGGCTACGACCACGTCCTCTCCATCGAACACGAGGACAGCCTCATGACCACCCGCGAGGGCCTCGAAAAAGCCATCCGCTTTCTCCAAAGCATCGTCCTGCAAGAGCCCAAAGGCGAAGTCACATGGGCCTGAGCGCCGCGTCCCGGGTAGGGTGGGCGTCCCGCCCGCCGGTTCAGGCGTCTCGCCTGAACCATCCGAATAGGAACGCAATTCCGATCGGGAGCAGCCCGGCGCGTCCGCGGGTCGGAGCATTGGATGTTGGGTGTTGGATGTTGGATGTTCGTCCCGCGACTGCGGGACGCCCATTGGATGTTGCGGCGAAGCCGCCCCGCCGCCCCGCCAGATCCCAGGTCCCTCCTAATTAGTTACCAGACACTCTACCCAAATGCCTCTAACCCACACCCGCGACCTCTTCTCCAAAGCCCTCCAGGGCAAATACGCCGTCGGCGCCTTTAACTTCCACAACATGGAGGGCCTGCAAGCCATCGTCGAAGCCTGCGACGAAGAAAAGGCCCCGGTCATCCTCCAGATTTCCGCCGGCGCGCGCAAATACGCCCACCCCCTGTATCTCAAGAAACTCATCGAAGCCGCCGTCGGCCTCTCGACCATCCCCATCGCTATTCACCTCGATCACGGCGATAGCTTCGACCTCTGCAAGACCTGCATCGACGAAGGTTTCACCAGCGTGATGATCGACGCCAGCCACGAGCCGTTCGAGACGAACATCGAAATTTGCCGCCGGGTGGTGGACTACGCGCACCGGCACAATTGCGTGGTCGAAGGTGAGCTCGGCATGCTCGTCGGCGCCCAGCACGACGACGGCGAGGAAGGCGGCAGCTATTCCAAGGGCGGCTGCTACACCCACCCCGATGAAGCCGTGGACTTCGTCAAACGTTCCGGCGTCGACTCGCTGGCCGTGGCCATTGGCAACTCGCACGGCGCCTACAAATTCAAGGGCGAACAACACCTTGATCTCGAACGCTTGAAAGCCATCAAGAAAGCCCTCCTCGAGGCCGGCCTCGGCGACTACCCCCTCGTCCTGCACGGCGCCTCCAGCGTACCCAAAGACCTCGCCCACGAAGTCAACACCTACGGCGGCAAACTCGGTGAAGACACCGCCGGCGTGCCCGAAGCCGACATCGAAGCCGCCCGCCGCATCGGCTGCACCAAGGTCAACATCGACACCGACCTGCGCATGGCCATGACCGGCGCCGTCCGCCGCGCCCTGGCCGAAAACCCGAAGGAAATCGATTTGCGCAAGTACCTCGGCCCCGCCCGCGCCAAGGTCAAAGAACTCGTCCGCCACAAACTCCGCAACGTCCTCTGCTGCGCGGGACACGCCTTCGATTGATCTCCAGTTATCAACGCGAAAGCATCAAAGATTCTCCCAAACTCACGCTTGTCCCATGGAACGATGAATCTCCCCCAGAATTCCGTTACCGGCCTTGCGCCGCGTTTCGCCTGGCGACGCCTTGCCGTGGCTCTTTTTTCTCTCCCGGTTTTTGCCGCCGGGAGCTTTGCGGCCGACACGCCTCCGCTTCGTCCCAACATTCTTTTCATCCTCGCCGATGACCTGGGGTGGGGGGATGTGGGTTTTCACCACGGCAACGTCCCGACGCCGAATCTCGACCGGCTTGCCGTCGACGGCCTGGAACTGATGCAACACTACGTCTATCCCGTTTGCAGCCCGACGCGCTGCGCGCTGCTCAGCGGGCGGTACGCGTCGCGTTTCAGCGTCACCACTCCGCAAAACCCGCGCGCCTACCGGTGGGACACGGTCACCCTCGCCCGGGCGCTCAAGTCGGTGGGTTACGACACCGCGCTCTGCGGCAAATGGCATCTCGGGTCCAAGCCCGAATGGGGGCCGCAGCTGTTCGGGTTCGATCACAGCTACGGCTCGCTGGCCGGCGGCGTCGGCCCATGGAATCACCGCTACAAGCTCGGCGAATTCACGCAGACCTGGCATCGCGACGGGAAGCTCATCGAGGAAAAGGGCCATGTTACCGATCTGATCACCCATGAGGCCATCGAGTGGCTCGAGTCGCGCACCGACAAACCGTTCTTCCTCTACATTCCCTTTACCGCCGTTCACATCCCGATGCGCGAACCGGACGAAATCGTTCAGCGCGTCCCGGCGACTGTCACCGGTCTGACTCATCGGCATTACGGGGCCAATGTCATGCACCTCGATGATTCCATTGGCAAAATCCTCGCGGCCCTCGAAAAAACCGGCAAGGCTGGCAATACCCTCGTCATTTTCGGCAGCGACAACGGCGCGATTCCGGGTGTGGAGAATAACGACCCGCAGTATCCGCCGGATGACTATCCGTCGGGTCCAGCCGGCGGCAGCAATGAGCCCCTCCACGGCATGAAGGGCGAAGTTTACGAAGGTGGCATTCACACGCCGGCTGTCGCTCGCTGGCCCGGGCACTTGAAGGCCGGCAAATTCCTCGGCCTCGCCCATATCACGGATTGGATGCCCACTTTCTGCGCCCTGGCGGGCTATCAGCCGGAGAAGGATCTAAAATGGGACGGACAGAATATCTGGCCCCAACTCACTGGCGCCGAGCCGCCCAAGCCCCGCACCATCTACGTTGCCGGCCCCGGTTTCCGTGCCAGCGCCCTTCGCGATGGCGATTGGAAACTCGTCCTGACCCAAGGCAAGGCGGCCAAAAAGGCCGCCGATAAGTCCGAACTTTTCAATATCGGCTCCGATCCCAACGAAACGACCGATGTCGCCGGCCAATTTCCAGACATTGTCGGCCGGCTCCGGACGAAGCTCGAGCAAGCCGCCGCCGCCGATCACGATGCCGACGCCGACGATTAGCGTGTTTACGCATCGCGGCCCCACTCATAGAGCACCAAAGGTGCGTCGACATGCCAGCCCGGGCAACGCCCTGGGTCTCGCGCCTATCAAACGGCCGACCCCTGAAGGGGCGGGCCCAACAAGATGAATCCGTCCGCTGGCGTCCGCGCTCGTTGCGCGATCTTATCCATCGGCTTGACCTTTGCCTCGGCAAACATCGCAGCTCCAGCCGACCCACCGTCCACGAGCGTACCGACGGCGAATGATGAGATTGTCCGCGCGGCGACGGCGGCGCCGCTGGCGATGCAATTTCACGGCTCGACGCCCGAGGAACTCGCCGCGTGGCAGCGAACCTTCGCCGCGAAACTCCGTGAATTGATCGGTCCGCATTCACCACCCGCGCAATGGACGGTCAAGGCGCTCTCGACGCGTGAATTCCCCGACCACACCCGCGAAGAGCTGCTGCTCGAGGCCGACGGCACGCCGAGCCTGCCACTTTATGTGCTGCGCCCAAAAGCCTCCGGACAGACGCGGTTTCCCATCGTCCTCTGTTTGCACGGACACGGTCCGTTTGGGAACGATCCTGTGGCCGGCGTCGACGACACGCCGGAATTGCAGCAGGCCATTCACGAGGCCAATTACGACTACGGCCGCCAGCTCGTTCGCGAGGGCTATCTCGCGGTCGTCCCGTGCTTCACGCCATTCGGACGCCGGCTCGATCCCAAACTCCGCGAGAGCCGCACCGACCAGTGTGCCGTCGAGTTCGTCCGGCTCATGTATCTCGGGCGCACCCTCATCGGCGAAAACCTTCGCGACGCGCTCTGGGCACTCGATTACGCCTCTTCCCGGGACGATGCCCGGCCCGACCGCATCGGCTGCGTCGGGCTGAGTTATGGCGGAAGGATGACCATGATGGTCGCCGCGCTCGATCCGCGCATTCGCGTCGCAGTCATTTCCGGCGCACTCAATGTCTTCCAGGAGCGCATTCAGAACGCGGGCTACTCGTGCGGCGCACAGGTCATTCCGGGCTTGCTCCAGTTTGGCGACACCCCGGAAATCGGTTCGCTGATCGCGCCGCGCCCAACGATCTGGGAAGTCGGCCGTAAAGATCCGCTGGCCGTGGCGAGGTGGGTGGAAAACGCCACGGAGCGTCTCCAACGGGCTTACGCCGCCGCCGGAAAGCCGGCCAGCATTCAAGTCCACCACTTCGATGGCGGACACGTCTGGAACGGTGAAACGGCCCTCCCGCTTCTCGCCAAAACTCTGAAGGAAAACTGAATTGAACCGCCATTCGAATCGGCGTGCGAATGAAGCCGATGATCCTTGCTTCTCGACGGATCGATCGACCGCTCTCTAGCCTGCCGCGATGCCGCTCGATTCGAAGGAACCCACCGCCAAACCCGCCGCCCCCGCGGACCTGGAAGTCAAGGATGCGCAGCTGATCTTCAACCGTGTCTGGAAGCGGCTCGAGGACACTTACGGGCGGGAGCGGCTGCGCTTTCCGAAGGAGCTGATTCTGCTCGGCGGCGCGCCGGGCGCCGGCAAAGGCACGAACACGGATTTCATTCGCGAGCTGCGTGGAATTACCGCGCCACCGATCGTCATCAGTCAGCTTCTGAGCAGCCCGAAGGCGCAACGGATCAAGTCCCAGGGCGGCATGGTGAGCGATGGCGATGTGGTCGATATCCTGTTGTCCAAGCTCCTCGAAGCCGAGCAACAGAATGGCGCTGTCATCGACGGATTCCCGCGCACCAAAGTGCAGGTGGAATGCTTGAAATTGCTCTTCGAGGAGATGACCATGCTGCGGCGGGAGTTTTCCGAGACGCCGGATGCGCCGCATTTCAAGCAACCCATCTTCCACATCATGATGCTGTTTGTGGACGAGACCGAAAGTATCGCACGGCAATTGAAACGCGGCCGCGAAGTCCGCGCGCACAATGAAGAGGTCCGGCGCTCCGGCATCGGCGAGCTATGGGAGGAGCGGCCGACCGATTTCGACGAAGCGCTCGCCCGCAACCGTTACCGCGTCTTCAAGGAGCGAACTTATGACGCCCTCGTTTCGCTGAAGAAGCTCTTTCACTACCATTTCATCAACGCCCAGGCGCCGCTGGAACTCGTCCGGGAAAACATCGTCCGCGAACTGGAGTACCAGAGTTCCCTGGAGCTGGAACCGCCGACGTTTGACGTGCTGCGAAAGCTGCCGCTGGCCAGCGAGATCGTCCGCTACGCCCGGCAGGACCTGGTGCGCCGTCTGGATGGTTATCAGGTGGAAAGGCCGGAGCTGTTCCAGAAAGTGATCGAGTACATCGAGCAGAAACTCATGCCCATCGTTGTGCGCCACGCCATTTCCGGGCGGGCCGATGTCAATTCCGAGGACCCGCTCTTCGATGATCCCGCCGCCCTCGCCATGCTCATCGACATCTTCTCCGAACGCGGCTTTCACGCCACGGTCGATCTGCACCGCGTGGAAATCCCCGACCGCGTCGACCTGCAAACCGGCGCCATCCATTGCCACGAGAAAAAGATCTTCCGTTTCGGTATTCGCTTCAAAGGCTCCCAGATTCGACGCGGGTGAGAGGGTCCCTAACGGATCAGAAAGGCGTATCGATGCCACGAACTCTGTATCCTCCGGACTTCTCGTCGGTTTCCAACCGGACGAGTCCCCGCTTCTGCGCCTCGGTGAGGAGATCGTTAAAGGAACGGAAGCCGAAGGCGCGTTCGTTAAAACCGGGTTCGCGGCGTTTGATGGTTTGTTTGATCAATGAACCCCAGATGGGTCCGTCGGCGGCCCGCTCTTCGGCGAGCGCCTGGAAGGTTTCAGTCAGGAGTTGGAACGCTTTGGCCGGATCCAGGCCCTTGACCTGGCCTTTCGCCGGATTCGCGACCGGGGCGCCCTTTTGCGGCTCCTGCTTTGCTTTCGCCGACTCGGTGCGAACCAGGTCGTCATAATACAGAAACTCATCGCAGTTGTTGAGAAACAGGTCGGAAGTGGAGTTCTTCACACCGACGCCAATCACGGTCTTGGCGTTCTCGCGAAGCTTGCTGACCAGCGGCGAAAAATCCGAGTCGCCGCTGACGATGACGAAAGTATCGACATGGGATTTTGTGTAGCAGAGGTCCAGGGCGTCCACCACCATCCGAATATCCGCGGAATTCTTGCCAGACTGGCGAACGTGGGGAATCTCGATCAGCTCAAATGCAGCCTCGTGCAGACCGCGCTTAAACTCCTTGTACCGCTCGAAGTCACAATAGGCTTTCTTCACCACAATGTGTCCCTTCAGAAGCAGCCGCTTGAGAACTTTTTGGATGTCAAAGCTGGGGTATTTGGCATCGACCGCCCCAATGGCAATATTCTCCAGGTCGAGAAATACGGCCATGGTTGCATCTGCGCTCTCGGTATTCATTTGCTTTTGGCGTCGAGCCTATCGTTCCGCACTCTCAGGACAAGACCTCCGGCTGCCTCATTTTCGAGGCCCCATGAGCGCCAGCACCGCGGAGGTCATGGCTTTGACTCCGGTCTCGATGGTGGGCTCCGGAACGGGTTTGAAAAACGGAGAATGCAGCGAGGGAAGCGTGACGCCTTTGGCCTTCGCCTCGGCGATACTTTCCGGAGACTGGGTTCCGAGCCAGAACATGCAGAGCGGCACCTTCTCCCGGGTCATGCCGTATTCGGAGAAGTCTTCCGCGCCCATGACCGGCTCACGGGTGATGACTCGATCGACACCGAGGCTGTTCGCGATCGCCTTTCGAACTTCACCCGTGAATGCGGGTTCGTTATAGAGGGCGTTTGCGCTCTCGTCCGAGACGGTGACCAGGGGCATCTTGTCGGCGGGCATATCGGCCGCTTCGGCCAGGCCTTGCGTGATCCGCTTCACGCTGGCGATGAGCTTTTCACGCGTCTCGGTCTTGTAGCTGCGAAGCGTCAGTTGCAGGCGCACCTCATCGGGGATGATGTTGTGCTTCGTGCCGCCATGGATGCTGCCGACCGTGACCACCGCGGGATCGCCGGGCTTCACTTCCCGGCTGACGATGGTTTGCAAGGCCAGCACGATTTGCGAAGCCAGCACGACGGGATCTTTGCCGAGATGCGGCATGGAGCCGTGGGCACCCACTCCACGCACGACGATGTCCATCGTATCCACATTGGCCAGGGCATAGCCTTCGACGATGCCGACGCTGCCCTCTGGCAAATCGGATGCGCAGTGCAGGGCGAGAGCCTTGTCGGGCTTGGGAAACCTGGAGAACAGGCCCGCGCGCAACATCAGTCGCGCGCCGAGGACACGTTCCTCCGCCGATTGGCCGATCATCACGAGCGTGCCGCTCCATTGGTCGCGAAGCTGGCTTAAAGCGCGCGCCGTCCCGATAAGGCACGCCATGTGGATGTCGTGACCGCAAGCCTGCATGACCGGCACTTCGGCTCCGGTGTCGTCCCTGGCCACGACGGTGCTGGCGTAGGGCAGACCGGTCTGTTCTTTCACCGGCAGCGCATCGAGTTCCGTGCGGACGAGGATCACCGGACCATCGCCATTCTTCAACACCCCGACGATGCCGTGCGCGCCGACGTTTTCCGTTACTTCCAGCCCTGCGGCGCGTAATTCCGCCGCCATGCGCGCCGCGGTTTGCTCCTCGTGCAGAGAAAGCTCCGGATGCGCATGGAATTCCCGGTAGAGGGCGACCAGCGAAGGAAGCTCCTTCGTCGTGATGGAAGCAAGATCCGCGGCAAAAGCGCGGATGCCGGCGGGAACGAGCAGGAGGAATGCGAGGATGGTTTTCATATTGTTTGTCGACGCCCTCTTTGGTCGGTCGCTTTTCCCAAACCGATTTAGGGTGCGCCCCTGTTTCACAAATTTCAATCCATCGCTCGGATCACCGTCGTTTGTTGGGAGGGACGTCGCATGGTCCGTTTTGCTCGCGACCGGCGGCGCCTCCGCCCACGACTTGATCCTGGTTCCGCTTTGTCGACGGAGCCGCGCTATTTCATCAAGAACGCAAAGAAGTCCTTCAGATCGCCGTCGCTCAACCCGCCGAGCAAACCCTCCGGCATAAGCGAGACTGGGGAAGCCTCCAGACTCTCGATGTCCGCTTGCTTGACGCTGTGCTTCTGCCCGGCCACGTCCCGGATGACGACGCCGCCGGCGTCCTGCTTGTCGATCAGCCCGGTGAAAACCTGGCCGTCCTTGACCTTGCAGATATACGCACCGAACCCCTCGCGAATCTCCGCGCTCGGCGCCAGAATGGCCACCAGCCAAAAGTCCGGATTGGTGCGTTCGTAGCCGGTCAGTTCCGGCCCGACGTGCCCGCCTTCATTGAAGAGCGTATGGCAAATCGCGCACCTCTGGGTGAATGTCGTTTTACCTTTCCCGGCATCGCCCTGGTTATTGGCGAGCAAGGCCTTGATGCGATTCATCTCGGCGACCATTTGGATGCTGTTGAGTTTCGCGCTCGATGACGCCCAGTGCTTCGCCACGATCGCATCCATCTCCGCGTCGTGGTACTGCCCGATCTGCCGCACCACATCCGGCGCGACGTTCTTTTCCTTGATGTGGTGCAGTTCTACTTCGGCCAGGAAGATCCGCGCCCAGTCACGACGGCTCACCAGCATCCGATGCGTGGCATCGCGCACCGCGGGATCGCCCGCGAGCTTTGCTTCATAGGACGCCACGGCCGCCTTTGCGATCTTCGGGTCGTCGAACCGGCTCGCCTCGCCCAGCGCGGCTTTCTTCAAAGGAATATCGCCCGTGCTGGCGATGACCGCTTCGATCGCCGGCACGACTTGCTTGTCGCCGGCTTCGGCCAGTGCTTCGAGCAGTGACACGCGTTTCACGGTCGGCGCGTTCTTGTCGCCGACGACGGCGAGCGCCTTTTTTACCGCTTCGGCATTGCCCGTTTTCACCGCCATTGCGAGATCGCTGTCCATCTGGCTCTTGAAATACGCATTGAGCGGTCCGGACAAGGCCGGTGGAAGCTCCGGGATTTTGCCGCCTTCAAAAGCGGACGCGATGCCGTCGATGACCAGCGCCCGGTCTTCGTCCCGCTTCGCAAGCGCCAGCAGTTTGACGCAGGATTCGTAATTTTCGGCGCCCCCGGCCAGAGCCCAGCGCTTCGCCAGGAATTGCGCGCCGTAGGTTCGTGCGAGCTTGAAATCCCATACCTTGGGATCTGCAAACAGCGCCAGCACCGCATCCCGATCACTCACCGCTTTGCTCTCGATCGCCCACCAGAGCAGCAGTGGAATGCGCTGGTCCTGCAGGTCTTCGTCGCGCTCCATCATCGTGCGGACGATCGGCAACCCGGTGTCTGCGGGCAGCCGTTTGGCGCTGCAGAGCAACTGGGTGCGCACCTCGGGCTGCTGCTCGGCGGCCGCCAGATTTCTCAGGCCGGAAGCCAGCAGCGTGCTCGCTTCATTCCGGTCGCCCGTGCACCGCACCACCCAGCGGCGCACGTAGGGATCGGGATGCTTGAGCAAATCCATCGCGAGTGTGTCATCCAAACCGCCCAGCATCTGGAGGGCGAAGAGCGCGTCGAGCGCGTGCGCATTGCGCGGGTCGCGCGCCAGCTTTTCCAATTGCGGCAGCGCCGATTTCTCGTTGCGCCAGCCCAGTTCCAGGGCCGCCTGCTGCCGAAACCACTTGTTCGGGTGGTGCAGATACCCGATCAACTCACTCACCGGCGCCGTGTGCAGATTGAACGGCTTCAAGGCCACGTTCGAGCCCGTGGGACGCACGCGATAAATGCGCCCGTCCGTCTTGCTCCAGTCATCCACCGGGCTCACGTGACTCAGCCGCGTATCGTACCAGTCCGCGAGATAGACGCAGCCATCGGGCCCCACCTTGATGTCCACCGGCCGGAACCAGCGGTCGGTGCTGCGCAGCAGCGGTTCGTCATCCTCTGCGCGAAAGGTCGACGTCACCGGGATGCGCCGGCTCACATAGACCATGTTTTGCAGCGCGTTTGCCGCCACGAAATGACCGCCCAGCGTCGCATCCATCAACCCGCCGTCGTAGATGCAGAAAGCCTGGTTGAAGCGTTTGCCATCGCTTTTGGTCTCCATGTGATCGAAGTAACCAAAGCCGTAGGGGTTATCCGGCGGGCCGTGTTTGCCGAAGGCCTTCACCCCGCTCATGCCTTGATCGTAGTGCATCCCGCGTAACGCGCCATTGGTGCCGCTGAAGACGCGGCCCTGCGCGTCGAACTCGCAACTAAAGGTATTGCCGCCACCCTCGGCATAAATCTCGAACACTTTCGTTTGCGGATGGTACCGCCAGATGTGTTGTCCCAGGAAACGGACGTTCTTCGTGACCGCCGAGGAAACATTGCCGGTCGTGGTGCTGCCGTTGGCGCCGTAGAGCCAGCCGTCCGGCCCCCAATGCAGGCTGTTGGCCACCGAGTGCGTGTCCTCCAGGCCGAACCCGCTCAACACCACCTGCGGATCACCGTCGGGAATATCGTCGTCATTGGCATCCGGAAAAAACAGCAGATAGGGCGGATTCATCACCCAGATTCCGCCGGCGCCTTTGATTGCCGCCGTGGCGATGTTCAGCCCGGAGAGCACCACGGTATGTTTATCGAAAGTTCCCGTCCCTTTGGTGTCCTCGAACACGGTCACCTGGTCCGCGCCCTTCACCCCGCGTGGCGGCGGCTCCGGCACTTTGTCATACACCGCACGCAAATGCTGGTCGTAGCTGATAATCTTGAGCCCCGCGGGAAACTGGTATTGCAGGTACTGCATGAGCCAGAGCCGCCCTCGCGAATCCCAGCTCATGTAGAGCGGCTGACACGAATCCGGCTCGCTCGCCATCATATCGATGGTGAACCCGTCCCGCATCTGGAAGGTCTTCAGCGCATCCTTGGGCGGCGTTGGCGGCGTATTGTCGCGCATCACGCCGCGTCCCTTGAAGGTCTCCATGACCTCGCGGACTTCCGCATTGCCGGCCGGAGCCGCGGCGGCATTGCCCGCGGGAGGCGTCGGCGTTTGGGCACGGAGCAAACAGACCGCGGCCAGCGACAACATTGCTGTGAGAATAGGGGGGCATTTCATAGAGCGTGTGTATCGTAAACCGGCGTCAACCGCCGGAAATTAGGGACAGGCTATCCGCCTCCCATGGCAATCGGTTCGGGTCGAAAAGCAACTCCGAAAAGAGATGTGACCCATGATCGGTGACCGGGCCTTTTGCAAGTGCCCCACGCGGTTTTTGGATCGCGACGTGGAATCAAAGCCGTGATTCTATTGTGCTTTCCAACAAATGCCGAACGTCGAAGCCCAAAATGCCATCGCTCCGTCCACGCGGCGCTTGCGGCTCGAGATCCTGCGCTTTTCGGCGGTGGAGCGATCTGCCAGACCCGCTTCAGCCGTGACACCACCCGCGACCTCACCGTTACGAGAATCACCGGTATGCGGAAGGAGTAGCGTGTGAACGGCGCATGTCCGACCGACGCCGACTTGGAGCGTCTGATGATGGGGCAAATGGCAGCGGATGAAAGGCAGGCCATTGAAGCCCATGTTGCGGGCTGTTCATCGTGTCAGCTTCGACTGGAGAGGCATTCCACGTGGCGGGAGGCGGGCATTTCGCCCGCGCCGGATCCGGCGGCGCAGGTGCTTCGCTCGGACGACGAACCGACCATCCGCGCGCCGCGCCGGATCGCGCCGCCCGTGTGTCCGGAGACGACCGCGCCGCCACCGACGGAGTCACCGGCGGCCACCCCCGGTGTTATTCCCGCGGCGTTCGGTCGGTACCGGGTGATCCGGCCACTGGGTTCCGGCGGATTTGGCACCGTCTATCTCTGCGAGGACGCGGAATTGAACCGCCAGGTGGCGATCAAAGCAAGCCGCCGCGGTTCCAACACACCGGCGGCGGAGGTGGAGCGTTTCATGGAGGAGGCGCGCCGTCTGGCCCGCCTCGCCCATCTGGGAATCGTCACGGTCCACGACATGGGGATGCACGAGGGGAGCGTCTATGTCGTTTCTGCTTATCTCGATGGCTCCGACCTCGCCCGGTGGCTGAAAAGGAACCGCCCGACGTGGCTGGAGTCCACCCGAATTGTGGCGACGGTGGCGGACGCTCTGGCGCACGCCCACGGTCGGCTCATCGTCCACCGCGATGTGAAGCCGTCGAACATCATCCTCAATTCAGAACTCGAACCGATCCTCGTCGATTTCGGACTGGCCCTGGACGACGTGCAAGCCGGTGGTGCGGAGAAGGGGCTTTTCTCCGGGACACCCTGGTACATGTCGCCCGAGCAAGCTGCCGGGATGGGGCACCGCATCGATGGTCGCACCGATATTTATGGTTTGGGAGTGGTGCTTTACGAAATGCTGACCGGTCATGTGCCATTCCGCGCGCGGGACCTCAAGGAACTCATCCGGCAGGTGCGCGAGGACGAGCCGCAACCGCCGCGTCAACTCGCGGGTGATCTTCCCCCGGAACTGGAGCAGGCCTGTCTCAAGGCGCTGGCCAAGCGGCAGCAAGACCGCTACACGACGGCCGCGGATTTCGCCGAGGAATTGCGCCGGATCCTGTCGTCGTCGGCGGAGATGCCGACGGTACGGCAGTCGCTGAGTGAGATTTCGCCGCCCGTGGCGCCGGCGGGATCGCCTGGAACTTCCCCCGGATCGGGGGCGACGCCTTCTTCGAGACGCCGCGTCCACGAGGCGGAGCGCCGGCAGGTGACGTTGCTGGTTTGTGGGAGCGATCTCTTTGAATCGGAAACCTACCTCGAAAACCTTGACGCCGAGGATCAGGCCGAGGTTCTGCGCGCGTTTCAGCAGGCTTGCGAACAGGCCGTGTCCCGTTTCGAAGGATCGATCGTGCAGTGCAACGAGCGCGGACTGCTCGCCTGCTTCGGGTATCCCATCGCTTACGAGAACGCCGCCGGGCGGGCTGCTCGAACCGGACTCGGCATTCTCCAGAGCATGACGGTGCTCGGTGATCAACTCCGGAAAGAACACGCGCTGGAACTGAAAGTGTGGGCTGGCATTCACACGGGAGCAGCGGTGGTGGGCAGCGGCGAGGCCTCAATCTCACTCGTCGGAGAAGCGAGAAACGTGGCCGTGCGTTTGAAGGATGTCGCCGTGCCCGGTGAGATCATTTGCACGGACACGACCCGGCGGCTCATTGGAAGCCGCTTCGAGTGCACCGCCTTGGGCGCGCAAAAGTTGAAGGGCGTGGCGCAACCCGTGGAACTCTTCCGCATCGCAGGTATCGGCAATATCGGCAGTCTTCTCGATGCGATGGCGCCAGCGGAGTTGACGCCGCTCACCGGCCGCGACCATGAATTCAGTTTGCTGACAGATCGCTGGGGGCAGGTGCGCGACGGGATGAGCCAGGTGATCCTGCTCGTGGGCGAGCCCGGGCTCGGCAAATCACGCCTTGTTCATGCCATGAAAGAGCATGTCGAGGAACCCTCCGCCGGGCGCACGCCAGCACCCGGCAGAGCGCCCGCGCCCGATCACCACTGGTCGACGATGTCGATCATCGAGTGGCGTTGCTCCCCGCATTTTCAGAATACAGGTCTCTATCCGGGGAGCAGTTTCTTCGCGCAGTTGCTCGGCTTTACGCCAGAGGAGGCAGCCCCGGCCCGCTTCGCTAAGCTGATCCAGCACTTGAGCGAGTACGGCCTCGCCCGGGCCGACCTCGTTCCTTTGTTCGCTTCGCTCCTTTCCTTGCCCCTCGACGCGCGCTTTTCCCCGCTGGGCTTCTCTCCGATCCGCGAACGGGAGGAAACGTTTCGAGCGCTGGAAGCGTGGCTGGGCGCTTTCGCCATCCGACGGCCAATCCTTTTTATTGTGGAGGACCTGCATTGGTCGGACGCCTCGACCTTGGAATTCATCGGGCGCCTGATCAGCGAAGGAATGAGCGGCCCGATCCTTACCTTGCTGACCGCCCGGCCCGAATTCCGCGCCCCATGGCCCGCGGTCGCCCACCAGACCAGCCTGGCCCTGAACCCCCTCACACGACAGCAGGTGGAGGAAATGATCGAGAAAAGGGCGGGAAAGAGGCTGCCTGAGGCCATGATCGAGCAGGTCTACCAACGAGCGGGCGGGGTCCCGCTGTTCGTCGAAGAATTCACCAAGGTCCTTCAGCACCCGGAGACGGCGACGGCCGAGAAGGCCGAGGGCGGCGCTTTGCTTTCGCGCGAGATCCCCGCCACGCTCCAGGACCTCATCATGGCGCGCGTGGATCGAGTCGAGGGTGACCGGGAGATCGCGCAACTCGCCGCGGTGCTCGGGCGCGAGTTTAACCACGAATTGCTGGCCGCGGTGGCGGACCTCGATGAGCCGGCTCTCAACGCCGAGATGCGCCAATTGGTCCAGGCGGAGATCATTTACCAACGGGGCCGTCCGCCCCATTGCCTTTATACCTTCAAGCACGCTCTTCTCGAGGATGCCTTGTACAATTCACTGGTCAAATCCAAGCGACAGCAGCTTCACCGGCGGGTCGGCGAAGTGCTCGAGGCGGAGTTTGGACCGCTGCTGTGCGAAACACGCCCCGAATTGCTCGCCCACCATTTCAGCGAAGCCGGGGTGCCGGAAAAAGCCATTCGCTATTGGTGGCAGGCGGGCTTGCGGTCACGCGAGCGCTCAGCGGAGGTGGAGGCGATCGGCCATCTCACCCGCGGTGTGGCGCTGCTGCAATGTCTCGCGGAATCGCCGGAGCGGGACACCTTGGAATTGGAACTCCTCGGTCCGTTGGGCACCGCCTACATCGCGGCGCGCGGGTACGCGGCGCCGGAGGTCGGTCCGGTCTTTCGTCGTGCCCGCGAGCTGTGCGAGCGCATCGGTGAGCCGCCCCAGTTGTTTGCCATGATGCTCGGGATTTGGGAGTGGCATACCGTGCGCGGCGACCTTCGTCTGTGCGTGGATCTGGCGCGGGAGGGGATGGAATTTGCCACGGTACTCAACGACCCCGGCATGTTGATGGAAGCATCCTTTATGGCGGGCGAGACGATGCTCTATCGCGGTGAATTCGCGGCGGCGCGCGACTGGTTTGCGGGCGCGGTGGCAGATTACGATGATCGGGAGCGGACCAAGCTTTGGTCCAACTACACGGGCCACAACGCGGGCGTGACCCATCGCAGCAACCTGGCGGTGACATTGTGGCACCTCGGGTATCCGGATCAGGCGTTGAAGGTCAACCAGGAGATGCGTGACCTGGCCCGTGAGATCGGCCATCCTTTCAGCCTTGCCTACGCACTGCACCACACGGCGTGGCTTTATCAATTGTGCCGGCATGGAACCGAGGTCCAGGCAGCGGCCGAAGAGCAAATCGCGATTGCCACCGCGCAAGGTTTTGTCTTGTGGCAGGCCACCGGAATGGTCTTCCGGGGCGCGGGAATGCTTCTGCAGGGCGAGCGCGATCAAGGGCTGGCGGTCCTGCTCCACGGTCTCGCCGCTTTCCGCGCCACCGGTGCGGAGCTGACACTCTCCAGCCAGCTCAGTATTGTCGGCGAAGCTTGCACGCGGGCGCGACGTTTTCGGGATGCGCACCGGGCGCTCGATGAGGGAATCGCGCTCGCGGAAAAGAACGATGAACGCTGCCAGGAAGCCGAACTGCACCGCCTCAAGGGCGAATTGCTGCTGGCCGAATCCACCGAACCGGAAGCGTCCGCGGAGGGCCATTTCCGTCAGGCCATCGAGACGGCGCGGCGATACCAAAGCAAAGCATGGGAGTTGCGGGCCACCATGAGCCTCGCCCGGCTTTGGCAACGACAGGGCCGCGTCGAAGCCGCGCGCGGCGTTCTTGCCGAGATTTACGGGACCTATGCCGAAGGTTTCACCACCCCGGAACTTAGGGATGCCCGCGCGCTGCTGAACTCATTGGCCTGACCTCCAAAAACACAACATAAAGCTTGTCAACAACCACCATACTCCCGCTGCATAACGGAAAGCCAGGTAGATGACTTCAATTCCGAGTTCTCAACATCCAGAGCGTGAAAACACGTTGCGCCATGGCCGGCATTCCAAAACTCGCTGAGCTGCCGCAAACTCTGCGGAACCTCGTGCGAATCGCCGCGCCGGACGGACTTTCGCTGCCGACGTTGCTTTCGCGCTTGACCGGAATCGCCGGTTTTATCGCCGTGTTCTGCAGCGCCTTCGCGTTGTGGTTTAGCGTGCCTGTCGCCGTGTCGTTCGAGGCACCAGTCACATCCGAGGCGCCTCTGGTGAGCTGGGTCTACCGGGCCGCCGGCCTTGGTGTCAGCGCTGCAGCTCTCCTTATCTTCATTCGCGGATCTCGCTGGCGGCCACGGTTGGAACGGCTCTACCTTTTATGGTTCGTGGCTCTGCTCTTCTTTCCCTACTTCGTTTCCATCTGGTCAGCCGACGTGGCGGGACGAGCCAGTTGGCTTCAAAGTCAGCATGAAAGCCTGACCAAATTGACGGGAGATAACTTTACGGCACAGGAATACAAGGGCTCGCTGCTGCGTCATCGGGTCGATATCGTCAATCAACCGATCGAAACCCAGGTAGTTTTGCTGCCCGACTGGGAATCACAGAGCTTTGGCTGGAGCCGCGCGTTCGACATATTGGAATGGTTTGGGTCGAGTGATTGGTTTGCTTCCTTCCTCAGAAAAGGCTGGCCCCTCGCGCTCGGCGGCACCGTGGCGATCCTGCTGGTCCTTATCCGTGAAGCGGGGCCGCTGGCTCTGCGAACCGCGCAAAGGATTGTCTGGCAGGGTGCGGCACTTTTCCTCGCCGTCCTTGTCGTGGCACTCGTACCGGTGTTGATCGGTCGAAGCTTTCTGATCGCCGCCAAGCGCTGCGCCCAGAGGGGCGAGTATGCGTCAGCGCGCCGGTTGATGCAGTGGGGCGCACGATGCGTGCCCGTAATTACCCAGGACGGTGACTATCTCCTGCAGGCCGGCCTGCTCGCAAACGCGCTCGGTTTGCCGGACCCCGAGGCGGCCTATTACCGCGCGCGTCTTGCCGAGGACGCCGGTTTTCACTTCCAGGCACGAACGATATATCTCGAGGGGCTTTCCGCAGATCAAAGCCAGCCGGCGCTGCTGCGCCAGCACGTCGATAGCCTGCTCCACCACGCGGCCAATGCGATGAACGCGGGGGAACTGGATTCCGCGACCGCACTGCTCGAACAGGTGTTGGTTGCGGATCCCGCGAATTTAAAGGCGAATTACTCACTGCAACTCGCCTACCTCCGGAGCGGAAATCTTACCGGCCTTCGGATGTTGCGACAACGGATGACGACGGTGTATTCCTACTTTAATACGCTACTCAAAGAACCCGTCCTCGCCAACTCGATGGAGAATGAAGCAGCCGGTGAACTTCTCGGCGGCGATTCCGCAGTCGCACTTAAAGAGTGGATCGAGTCAAGGACTCCGTGAAATGTCCTCGCGACGCTCCATCTATGGTTTCCTCGCCGCGACAGCGATTCTCAGCCTGCTCTTAAGCTATGTCGCCTGCCGGGCGTTCGTGCCGTTCCAGCCGCCGATCCGGGAATGGAGCATGTCCGGTTCTTGGGTCACGACCGACGGCGAACCAGGTTACGTGGGCTACTTTCGCAGGTCGTTCCTCGTGCCGGCCGAAATCCAGAACGCATGGATCGCAGTGTCTGCCTGCGACGCCTTTGAAGTGATCGTGAATGGCGATGAAGCGGGCGCCCAAAGGCTCTGGCCGCCGAACCTCCCGTTCCAATACTCGATAAGTGAAAAAGGGCAGCGGCTAAACAACTTTAACGTCTTCCCGAACGTAGCCTATCCACGCGACTATCAATGGGACACCTACGCAAACTACCAAATTCCTATCTTCTTTGATCTGACACCTTCCCTGAAGAGAGGCCGTAATTGCGTCTGTATCCGTGTAATTGCCCGCAAAGCCCCGGTGAGACTTTGTGCGCAAGGCGGGATTCTTTTCACGACGGGAGGCCGCCTTTCCCTGGATTCGGGCCTCGACTGGAGGACCGCTTCCATTCCTCGATCGGACGTTGCGACTTCATGGATCGACCCACAGTACAATGATCGCGCCTGGCCCACCGCCGTGGCGGCGCCCCGCCCGGGACCGACCTTTTGCAGTTTCGCACCGGAAGTATTTTCCGAGCCATTTCGCGGCAGGTGGATCGTGCCAGCAAATGCGCCTCCTGACCGTTCGCTCTGGTTTATCGCGAATTGGAATGTCAAAGGACATCCCGACGAGGCTTGGGTGAAGTTGGTCACCAACCGACACTACTCTCTTTACATTAATGGGCAAAAAGTCAAGCCACCGACGCTCGGACCCAATGAACTCGGCACCGGGGATTGGATCATCCATAGCCGGGACGCATCGGGGAAGCAGTGGCAGCCCGATTCGCTGAATCCAAACGACGAAGGTTCGCTGTTCAACTCAGAGTCGCGCCCCGAAGACCGGGGAGCAAACTCCGGCGAGACCGTCCCACCAACCTCATTGCTCCGCGACCAACAGGAAGGCACCTTTGAAGCTTACAGCGTGGGTCCGATGCTGCGCGAGGGCGGGAACGAAGTCGAGGTCCGACTCATTCAGCCTGGACCGCTGCTGAAGTGGGCGCCAAAGCTGGCCCTTGAGGCGAATGCAATCTCCACCAAGGGCAGATCCACCTTGCGGACGGATGCCGCCGATTGGAAAGTGGAAACCCGGACGGATGGAAGTCGCCCCGAAACGCTGCCAGTCGTCGAGACGGCCGCCGCGCTCGCGGGCCTCGGTCCCGCGCCAAAACTGTCCTATCTCGGCTACTGTTACTCCAGTCCTCGCAAGTTTTGGGAATGGACGTTGCTTGGTGGCGCGATATCGCTTGCATTCACAGGCGCTCTTTTCTTGATTGTCGCCCGACGTGTTGCCTTGCTGGACTGCGCCTTTGGAAAACGAGAGATCAGTGCCGGTGAAAGCAAGTATCTGGCCACAGGGACGACCATCATGGCCTTTGCCGCCGCAGTGCTGGCCTGCACTCTAATCGCCGACGCCTGTTTCGCTGCGCGGGACGACGTCCTTGTGTTTAGAACGGGTCTACCCTGGCTGGCCGCCATCGTAGCGAGCGGGACCGCCGCCCTGTTTGTGAAGCTCCTGCTCGGGGCCGCACCTCACACCTTGCCGCGCTTTCGCGCCGACCTGCAAACTCACGGCTTCAAGGTGACCTTGTCTGCGATCTTGATCCTTTGCGCCGTGCTCCGTGTCTATAAGCTTGAATACCAGTCTACCGACCCTGACGATTGGGCTTCGCTGCAGACCATCCTGTCTATCGCAGACAAGGGCGTGCCCATGCTCACCGAAGATGTGTTCTACACGCGGAGCCCATTTTATCATTACCTGGTGGGTGGCCTGGTGGCGGTATTCGGCCGGAGCTTCTGGACATTCCGCCTGCCGAGTGCGGTTTTCGCCGTCGGAACGGCGGCGATGATTTATCTGACCGGAAAGTCACTCCTCCGCAGCCGCTGGACCGGACTCGCCGCCGCGACTCTCTTTTCTCTTCACCCGTTATTAATCAACGTCGGCCACCAAATCCGCTTCTACCAACAACAGCAATTCTTTGCTTTGTTGACCATTTACTGCTTCTGGCACGGATTTGTCGAAGGGCAGCAAATGAAGTGGCGTTACCTGACACTTGCTGCTTTTGCCGGAGCCGTTTTTAGCCAGGAGATTTCCGTAATTATCGGTTTCACCCTCGTTGCGAGCTACTTCCTCTTCGCGGAAAGGAAGTCGTGGCCCACGGAGCTGCGATTCATCGTGGCTTTGGCCTGTGTCATGGTGTTTGTGGTGGTGGACTTTGCGATGTATCAGACGGTTTGTCTTACGGTGCATGATGGAGTGTCGCCGCGGATCGAGCCGGAGTTGAAGCTGAACCTCATGTTTCCCAGTATGCTCTATTGGATCTTTATCCTCTTTTCCCGCTTGCACTTTGGTTCGACGGCTTTCTTCGTCCTTGGTTTGCCCTTTGCCTTTCGGGACCGTAACAGATCGTTATTGACACTCTATCTTACCTTCTTCGGAGGAATCATTCTCACCACGATCCTTATCACCAGTTCAGGCCTGCGCTTCCAGTATTGGCTTCTGCCTATCTATTTTCTCCTCCTTGTTCACGGAATATTTAAATTCTCCGAGTGGGTCATGAGGTCGGCCGCCGCCTGGTTTTGTGACCGCGAACCCGCACTACGGGGCGCTCTCGTGGCGATGTGCGTGGGCACGATTCTGATCACGTGGTCACCATGGAAGATACCCGGATCTTACTCGATTAAGATACTTTCCGATATTGACGGAGCATTGGCGTTCGTGAGGCACAACATTCTGCCCCGCGACGCGCTCGCGGTAGCGGCGCCTCATACGACTGCGGCGCTCGTGGAGGTCGGGAGGGTGGATTATGATATCGAGGTGCCACTGCTCTACGACTTTGTCTATCGGAAGCATGGCCGGGAGGTGGATCGAAATGCGGGCGCGGAAGTCATTAGCAGGCTGGACGAATTGCAGGATGCGTGTGCGGGCCATGAGCGGCTGTGGCTGGTGCTGACTCGCGACGTCCGCTTCCGTTCTCCCGGCGAGACGATTACCTGGGAGGAACCCGGCGCACGGTTCGATCTATTCATCCGGACGAATTGCGAACTGAAGTACCAGACGTACCTGGCCGACGTCTTTCTCTGGGACAGCTCAAAAGGGCGGCGGAAGAACTTTCAGCGTGCCTGGTGACAGAGGATTTTAGCTCGCACACCACCGCCGCCACATAGCCCGATAGGTGATTTCGATTTGCCGGGTAAATCGCGGGGCGTCCATCAGGACGGAACTCTCCATTCGGGACCGCAGGGTCGCACGCAGTTCCGTCAAACGCGGTAGATCCGCAGCTAACTCTGTGGCGATTGTGACATAGTTGTCCTCGGAGAATGCCACCAACTCAGGGAGGCCGAGATTGCTGAGGATGCTCAGGCCCGCCCGCGAGACGGAGGTCTTCCCCGCCAGGCTTACCACTGGCACTCCCATCCAAAGTGCGTCCAGGCTCGTCGTGTGCCCTCCATAGGGGAACGGATCCAGCATCATGTCCAGTCGATGATGCGATTCGAGGTAATCTCCGTGCGGGCGGGGTTCGACAAACTCCACCCGGCTTCGCTCGATTCCTTCCCGTTCCAGAACCTCGAAAGCGCGCTGACGGTGGCTGCCTGAACCGCTTCGCACAACCAGTCGCGAGGATTTGACCCCGTTTAGCACCCGCGCCCAAAGTTGCAGCACCCGTTCATTCACTTTGGAGAAACTATTCAGACATCCGAAAGTCACAAACCCGTTCACTTTTGCCGGCAATTCGTTGATTGCCGCCTCGATCCCACAGGGATCGTAACACCAGAAGCTGTCGAGCAGATAGACCCGCTCCGCGGCTCGGAGAATGGAGATGGGAGATCGAAGATCGGTTCGGGCTGCGACTTCGATCTCCGAACTCCGATCTCCCATCTCCGTGGCACACGATTCCAGCCACCTGTCGCTGATGCGATACTCGATCGCCTCCAGTCCCGTACCGTCAGGATAACCTGCAAAGCTGACCTGCACGGGTGCTGGCCGGCGTGCGAAGACTGGTAACCGGTTGCCTGCCAGGTGCTGTGAGAGGTCCACAAGGATGTCCACGCCGTCCTGGCGAATCATCTCCGCGACCGCTTCATCGGAGACTCCCAACGTGCTCCGCCATTGCTGGGCGTATTCCTGGAATTTGGCGGTCATTTTGTCCGGTTGGACGACCCCGGAATAGCACAACATCTCCACGCTTTGACGATCGCAGCACCGAAACAAGGGTAGCAAATTGCGGCCCACGACATGTTCGCGGAAATCGGGTGAAACGTAGCCAACGCGCAGCCGGCGCTCCGGACTGCGGCCGTTGGCATGGGGCACAACAAACTGCTTCGATGGTTCGCTAAATTGCCGGTTCCAGCAGTCCTGCGCCTCGGCGATCATCCTGTCGTCATGATCCGGATGGAAATGAAGTGTGTGGGCCAGATTACTATGCAGCCAGGGGAAATCCGGCTTGAGTTTCAACCCGTGGCGATAAGCGGCGATGGCCTCGTCGAGTTGACCTTGCTCGGCCAGTGCGGTGCCAAGGTTGCCGTAGGTTGTGGCATCGTCGGGCTTCAATTGGAGGGCGCATCGATAGGCGACAACGGCTTCGTCCAACCGGGCGAGAGCCCTCAGTGCGTTGCCCAGATTGTAATGTGCCTCGAGGAAATTCGGATTGAGTTCGATCGCCCGCCGATAAACGGCGATGGCGTCGCCAAACCGTCCCTGGTCTTTTAGAGCGTTGCCGAGATTGTTGTGGGCCTTGGCGTGATCGGGATTGATTTCCAGCGCCCGGCGATAGGAGGCGATGGCATCTTCCAAGTGCCCTTTCTCGGCCAGGACCACACCGAGATTGATGTGGGCAGCCGCGAAATCGGCGTGGAGCGCGAGCGCCTGGCGATACGCGGCGATAGCGTCATCCAAGCGGCCCGACTCAGCCAATGCCAGGCCCAGGTTGAAATGAGCCGTCGGGTAGTCGGGTTTGAGCTGGATGGTCCGACGAAAGCAAGTGATGGCTTCCTCGAATTGGCGCTTCCTGGCCAGGGCGATGCCCAGAATATGGTGGGATTCAGGTGATGCGGGATTGAGCTGGAGAGCCCGGCGTTCGCTGGCGATCGCCTCATCGAGGCGGTCCAATGCCTGGTAGGCCGCACCGAGGTTGGAATGCGCGGTGGCGTTGTTTGGGTCGCGAGCAATCGCCCGGTGCAGCCATTCCAGCGCGAGATCGTGGCGGCCGGCCTGGTGGGCGATGACGCCGAGCATCTGCAACGAATCGGCGTGGTCGGGCTGCACCGCGAGAATTTGCCGGTAGATCGTCTCGGCTTCCGCCAGCCGGCCGGCTTGGTGATGCTGGGCAGCCAACGCGAAGGCTTGAGGGACAGTGACCGGGGGCATGGTGGAGATTTGGAACCGGAACAAAATACCGCTCGCACCCGAAACGCAATGCAAACGCCGCCAGCGGCGCAACCTTCAGACATTCTCCGGGACCGGATCGCGCCATGCCAACGTCCCGAACTGTCTCGCGCGACGGAGTTCGTCGGCCACACGCCGAAGGACCGAATCCCAATCGCCAGGCGATGGTTGCCGGAAGAGCCGCATGGTCGGATACCACGGGGTCTGGTCTCCTTCCAACCCCCAGCGCCAATCGGGTACAAACGGCAACAATGTCCACACCGGGCGGCCGAGCGCACCAGCGAGATGTGCCACGGCGGTGTCGACCGAAATGATCAAATCCAATTCCAGCATCAGCGCCGCGGTGTCGGCAAAAGTCTGGATGTGCTCCGTGTGATCGTTGATGGCGGCCACGTCCACCAGTTGCCGAATCTTTTCAGCCGCAGGGCCGATCTGCAGGCTAAAGAAATCGATGCCTTCCAGGCGCCAAAGCGGCCGTAGCAACTCGAAGGAGACATCTCGAATCCGCATCCGGCGATGTTGGGGGTTCCCAGCCCAGGCCAGGCCGACTCGGAGACGCGACCGGTCGCCGCCCAGCCGATCCTTCCAAATCGCCGCACGATCCGGGTTGGCGAAAAGGTAGGGAACTTCCCTCGGAATAGTCTCACGCCGGGTCTGGAAGACCAGTGGCTGGCTGAGCATCGGCACGTGCAGATCGAATGGCGGGAGTGGATCGCCCTTCGTGACGGCCTCGGCCACCCCTTTGACCCCGCGGAAAAGCTCCACGACAGAGCGTGAACATTCGACCACGACCTGGGCGCCGCGCGCGTCGGCCAGCGCCGCATAGCGGATGAATTGGATGGAGTCGCCCAATCCCTGCTCCGCGTGGATCAGCAAGCGACGCCCCGCGATGCTGGCTCCATCCCACATCGGTTGGGAGAAATCCCGCTTTTCCGAACGATATACCTCCCAGCGCACCTCGTACAAGGGCCAGCCCTGCTCGAAGTCGCCGCGAAGCAGCCGCAGCAGCGCCTCGCCAAACGTGGAGTCGGCAAAGTTCGGCGTGAGCTGGAGTGCCTGGCGGAACATGGCGAACGCTGCGTCGAACTGACCGAGATCCGTGAGCACGTGGCCGAGATTGTTGCAGGCCTTGGTAGAGTCGGGATCGAGTTCGACTGCCCGGCGACAGGAGGCCGCAGCAGCATCCAACTGCCCACTCTCGGCCAGGACCACGCCAAGGTCATTGTGCACTTCGGCGTCGTCGGGCTTGAGCGCCAGGGCCCGGTGATAGGCGGCGATGGCTTCGTCGAACTGGCCCTGGAGCCGGAGGACGATGCCCAAGTTGTAATAGGCGCCAGCATAGTCCGGCTTGAGTTCGAGAGCACGACGAACGGCGGCAACGGCATCGTCGAGTTGGCCCTTCTTCACCAAGGCGGCGCCGAGATTGTTGTGGGACTCCGCGGAATTGGGTTGGAGTTCGAGCGCGCGGTGATACGCCGCGACGGCTTCGTCGGGCCGTTGCAGTTCCTGCAGCGCGTTGCCCAGATTGGTATGAGCTTCCGCGTACTCGGGATTCAGTTCAAGAGCACGGCGAAAGGCGGCCACGGCTTCCTCCAGTTGTCCCTTGTCTTGCAGGGTATTTCCGAGGTTGTTGTGCGCCTCCGCGAAGTCGGGTTTCAGCGCGAGCGCGCGGCGGCACATGGCCAGGGCCTCCTCGAACTGGCCCTGGTCTCTCAAAATAATGCCCAGATTACTGTGGGCCTCCGGCAGATTCGGGTTGATGGCGATCGCCCGGCGGTAGGAGGCCATCGCTTCATCGAACCGTCCCGTGAGGCGGTAGACCTCGCCGAGGTTGGAATGTGCGGCGGCATTGTTTGGGTCGAGCACGAGAGCACGCTGGATGCACTTCACCGCGAGTTCATGGTGGCCAAACCGGTTCCCAATCATCCCGAGCAGGTGCAACGCATCGGAGTGATTGGGCTGCACCGCGAGAATCTGCCGATAGATCGCCTCGGCTTCCGCCAATCGCCCGGCCTTGTGATGCTCGACGGCGAGGTCGAATGCTTGCGCGACAGTGACTGGCGGCATGGCGGGAATCTGGAACTGGAACAGAGCCATCCCCTAACTGGTAGAGAAAAAAGCTTGGGGTGGGAGTATGGCCCTGCTCCGCGGCAGCGCGTTCTGGATGGTCATGGCGCCGAGGGCTTCTTCCCCATACACCAGTGCTGCCACATCGTTCGATATGCATTCTCCATATTGCGGGCGAAACGCTGGGCGTCCATCATCGGGGAAGATTGCATCCGGTGCCGCAGCTCCTCGCGCAGTTCGGTGAGGCGAGGCAGATCGCTGCCGAGGTTTTCCGCTGCGCGCACGAATTCCTCGGGGCTTCTCACCGCAAGTTCGGGAAGTTTCACCGTCGAGAGGATGCCAAGCCCGGCGCGCCCCGCTGCTGTTTGTCCTTCGAGACTCACGACCGGCACTCCCATCCAGAGGGCGTCGCAAGTGGTAGTGATTCCATTGTAGGGGCGGGTGTCCAGCGCGATGTCGATTCGGTGGTAAGTCTTAAGGTAATCGGGACGTGACATTCTGCCGACGAACTCAATTCTGTCACGCGGGACACCCTGGTGGCACACTCGATCGATCACTCGCTCGCGCGGCCTGCCTTCGGGGGCCAGCAGGATCAACCGCGATCCCTCCATCGCGCGCAGCGCACTTCCGAACAGACCTAGCATTTCATCGTTAAGTTTACAGAAGTTGTTCAAACACCCGAAAGTAATCTGACCTGCGTTGGAGGCTGGAAGGGGATTCACTGGTGGTTCGTCTGTAAGCGGATGGTAGCAGACCCAGCACTCGGGGAGGCGCAGCGAGATTTCCGAGTAGTACGGCGTTTCGACCGATGCCGGGTCCATGTAATGATCTGTGATGCGATAATCCATCGTCTCCAGTCCGGTGGAACCCGGGTACGCCAGCCACGTGACCTGAACCGGGGCGGGTTTGCGCGCAAAGACCAGCAGGCGGTTGCAGGCCATGTGCATGGTGAGATCGACAAGGATGTCGATGCCGTCCCGGCGAATCTGCTGCGCAAGATCGTGGTCGGATTGTCCCTGGACGTTGTGCCAGACATCGACGGCCCGGCGGAGGCGTTCGGTCACGTGATCGGGACGGAGCAGGCTTGCATAGCAATGAATCTCAAACTGATGATGGTCGTGCGCCTCCAGCAGCGGCACTACGAAATACGCTTCCGAATGGAAGCGGAAATCTGGCGAGACATATCCGACGCGCAGCCTTCGGTTTGGACTGCGATCATTGGCATGCGGCAGGATCAATTCTTTCAGGGGGTGGGCAAACTGCCGGTTCCAAAGCCGGTGTTCCCCGGCGATCGTCGCGTCGTCGCAGGCCGGATGAAATTGAAGCGTGTAAACCACATTGCAATGTGCCGTGAGGCAATCGGGCTGAATCGCCAGGGCCCGCCGGTAACATTGGATGGAGTCGTCGAGCTGGCCGAGTTCCTTGAAAACATTCCCGAGATTCACGTGGGACGCTACGTGCCCCGGCTGGATTTCCAGGGCTCGGCGATAAATATCTGCCGCGGTGTCGAACTGGTCTCGATCCTTAAAGACGTTGCCCAGATTATTAAGCGCCCCCGGGAATTCAGGCCGCAAAGCCAGGGCCCGCTGGTAGCAAGCGATGGCCTCGTCGGATCGGCCGCTGGCGTGTAACGCATTCCCGAGGTTGTAGGCCGCATCTGCATCGTCGCGATTGATTTCCAGTACCCGTCGGAAGCGGCCGATGGCCTCGTCGAAGCGGCCGGCATCGTGCAGGGCGAGGCCGAGGTTATTCAGCGACCCTGGAGAATCGGGCTGCAACGCTACGGCTCGCTCGCCGGCGGCGATGGCTTCCGCAATGCGACCAGTGTCGCGCAGGGCAAGGCTGAGATTGCTGTGTGCGTCGCCAAAATCCGGCGCGAGCGCAATGGCCCGTTGATAGCAGGAGATCGACTCGATGAGTTGGCCTCGCCCGCGGTGAGCCTCACCCAGATTTGAATGGTACACTGCTTGAGGGGGCGAAATCGCCAGCGCTTTTCCGATCAGTTCTACCGAGAGGTCGTCACGCCCCACTTGATGGGCGATAACTCCCAGCAGGTGCAGCGCATCGGCATGGCGGGGCTCCACCGCCAGAATCTGCCGGTAGAGGGCCTCGGCCTCTGCCAGCCGCCCGGCTTGGTGGTGCTGGAGGGCAACTTCAAAGGCCTGTTGAATGGTCATTAGAGATGTTGTCACGCTTCATCAACCCGGGGTTCTGCTCGGCTGGAGCGAAGACGGCGACGCCCTTTCATGGTCTGAGACGAACTCATTCGCAATCCTCTCTCTGGCCATGGCGGCTGTGCATTTCAAGTGTCATCAGGTTTTCCGGGCGCACCAGTGCTCCCACATCTGCCGGTAGGCCTGCTCGATCTGCCGGGCGTAGCGCGGCGCATCCACGAGCACCGAGGCCCTCATCCGCTCCCGAAGCGTCGCCCGCAAGCCGGCCAATCGC